>Ga0209266_1000343_pt1 | contig 37724 bp, 32 predicted proteins | sample GraSoiAngelo_132_FD_185889 | JGI IMG/M metagenome (GOLD analysis project Ga0209266, IMG submission 185889) | Grasslands soil microbial communities from the Angelo Coastal Reserve, California, USA - 14_0929_02_40cm (SPAdes) (version 2) | ecosystem: Environmental > Terrestrial > Soil > Grasslands ...
CCCGTTCTCGCCACCCTTTCGACGTCTTGACCCAGAGGTCCAGGTAGATGCGGGAGTGCAGCAGGGTCTCGATGTCCCCACGTGCCCGCTGCCCGATGGCCCGCAGCATCCGGCCGTCCTTCCCGATCAGCATCTTCTTGTGCGCGTCGCGCTCCACGTGGAGGGTGGCCCGGATGTAGAGGAGATCCTTGCCCTCGCGCCTCGTGAACTCCTCGATCTCCACCGCGATACCATAGGGCAGTTCCTCACGGGTCGACTTGATGGCGGCCTCCCTGATCAGTTCCCGGACCAGGGCCTGCTCGGGCTGGTCGGTCACCATCTCCGGGGGGAAGTACTGCGGGCCTTCCGGCAACAGCCCGGCGATCGCCTGGACCAGCCCATCGAGGTTGGCCCCCGTGAGACCCGAGACGGGAACCACGCCGGCGAACGCGTGCAGCCCGCCGACCGCGGCCAAACGCGCCACCATCTCGCCGGGCGGGAGCCGGTCGATCTTGTTCAGCACCGCCAGCGCGGGAGCGCGTACGCCGCCGAGGCGGGCGATCGCGGCCCGGTCCTCAGGTGTCACGCCATCACCGGCATCAAGAACGAGCAGCACCACGTCGGCGTCCCGGAGCGCCCGCACACTCTGCTCGACCATCCACTCGCCCAGTCTGTGCCGGGGCCGATGCAGGCCGGGGGTATCCACGAACACGATCTGGGTGTAGGGCAGCGTCAGGATTCCTGAGAGGCGGGTCCGCGTAATCTGCGGGACTGCCGCGGTGATGGCCACTTTCTGACCGACCAGTCGGTTGAGCAGCGTGGACTTGCCCACCCCGGGGCGACCGATCAGGACGGCGAAGCCTGAACGAAAGCCGGGAACGGGGGAACTGGGGAACGCAGGAATGCGATCTTTCGCCTCGCTCACGCTCGACCACGCGGGTTCGCGTTGCCGCGTCTACCAGGCAGTCTCTCCGCCAGAAAGGGCTCTGCGAGCAGATGCCGCAGGGTGCGCACGCGCCTGCGACCGGCCGGGGTCGCGGCAATGACCCGCCGGACGCCGAACTCGGCCATCACCTGCCGGCATGCCCCGCACGGCATGGCCGGCGCCTTCCCGTCGGCTACGATGGCGACGGTGTCCAGCCGCCTGTGACCGTCCGAGACCGCTTTGTGGATGGCGACCCGTTCCGCGCAGTGCGAGAGAGGATACGACGCGTTCTCGATGTTGGCGCCGGTGTACACGGCCCCGTCGTGTGTCCGCACCGCCGCGCCGACACGGAAATGCGAGTATGGAGCGTAGGCGTTGAGCCTGGCGCGAGATGCAGCGGCGACCAGGGGTGCGACGTCGTCGTGCCGCGGACGCTTTTCCTTCCGGCGCCTCACGGTGCCTCGTGTCTCCCGGGTTCGATGGCCAACGGTCGCTGGGTCCGCGACGGTGACACAATCCCCCCGGACATCATCAGCTTGATTCCGTCCTCCACGCTCATGTCCAGCGGATAGACTTGATCCTCAGGCACAAGGACCAGGAAACCAGTTGTCGGATTGGGGGTGCTCATGATGAACACATTGAGGACCCTTCTCCCGGCGATCTCCTGGGTCCGCCCGCCGGTCTCCCCGGTGACAAACCCCACCGTGTACATCCCCTGCCGCGGCCACTCCACCAGCACCGCCCGCTGAAAGGCCGCCCGTTGCTGGAGGAAGACGCTATCGCTGAGTTGCTTCGTGGCCGAATAGATGCTGCGGGCCAGGGGAATCCGCAACATGAGCCGGTCGAACCACCCGACCAGCCGGCGGCCGAGGACATTCGTGGTCAAGGCCCCCATCAGGAAGATCAGGGCGATTGTCGCCACGAGCCCAAGCCCGGGGACCGGCTCCCCAAAGAGCAGCGTGAACAGCCATCCCAGGAATCTGTCAAAGGCGCGAAACAGCCAGAGCAGCACGCTGATGGTGATCGCAATGGGGAGAAAGACGATGAGCCCGGTGACAAAGTACCGGCGCAGGCGGGCGCGCATGAGTCAGGAGCGCAGCGGGGGCGCCGGGACGAGGCGGCTGATGCGCACCCTGGCGATCCGATGCCCCTCCAGCTTTTCCACCACGATCTCCGCGCCGCCGGAGATGACCTTTTCCCCCTGTGCCGGCACGTGGCCGAGCAGCGAGTAGACAAACCCGCCGATCGTATCCACCTCGCCGGTGGGCAGGTCCAGATTCATCAGCTCGTTGACCTCTTCGATACTCAACCGTCCGTCCACGATCGCCGTGTGCTCGTCGACCGTTTCAAACAACTTCTCCTCGACGTCGTACTCGTCCAGGATCGGACCGACAATCTCCTCCAGGAGGTCCTCCACGGTGACGAGGCCGGCCGTGCCGCCGTACTCGTCCACGACGATGGCCATCTGCGTCCGCTTGCGCCGCATCTCCCGGAACAGATCATCCAGCCGTTTGCTCTCCGGCACAAAGTAGGCCGGCCGCATCACCTCCCGCGCCGGGAGGGAGTGATGACCGGCCTTGATATGGCTGAGCAGATCCTTGACGTGCACCACCCCCACAATCTGGTCGATCGTGTCGTGGTACACCGGAACGCGTGAGTGTCCCTCCTCCAAAATGACGCGCAGCACGCCGTCCACCGAGGTCGTGTCCTCGACGCACACCATGTCGATGCGCGGGACCATCACCTCCCGGACGACGGTGTCCCCGAACTCGAAGATGGAGTGAATCATCTGCCGCTGATCGGCCTCGATGACTCCCTCTTCTTCCCCCACGCGCACCAGCAGCCGGATTTCCTCTTCGGTGACCAGCGGCGAGGCGAAGTTGACGCGCCCGCCCAGCGGCCGCACCAGCAGGTCGCTGACCAGCGACAGCACGCGGATTGCGGGCGAAAGCAGGACCGCGACCCAGGCCACCGGGCGGCCCACCCAGAGCGCGAGCCGGTCGGCGTGCTTGGCGGCAAACGTCTTGGGGGTAATCTCACCCACAATCAGCAGGGCCACCGTCATCGCCACCACCGCCAGCCAGGGGCCCCGGCCGGGACCCAGCCACTGCACAAACAGCGCCGCCGCCAGGATCGAGGCGCCCACGTTCACGATGTTGTTGCCGACCGCCAGGGCGGTCAGGACGCGCCCAGGTTGCTCCTCGAGCAGGCGGCTGAGCTGGCGGGCGCGACGATCCCCGTCGTCGCGGAGCCGCCGCAGGCGAAGCTTGTTCGCGGCCAGCAGGGCGGCCTCCGCGGCCGAGAAGAAGGCCGACAGCAACAACAGCAGCACCAGGATGAGCCAGCCGTACGGATTGCTAGGGGCTTGCAAAGAGGACCGTCACGACCTTTCTATCGCCGCAGCATCGCGTCTGATTATAACACGCACGGAATTGTCGGAATGTAGATTGTGGGATTGCGAATTGAAACTACGGGTCGTTCAATCCACAATTTTCAATCGACAATTCACAATTGTTTCTATTGGTGCAGAATCTTCGAGAGGAATTGTTGTGTTCTGGGATGGGTCGGGTTGGTGAAGAAATGCTCCGGTGCGCCTTCCTCGACAATCACTCCCTCATCCATGAAGAGAATGCGGTCGGCGACCTCGCGGGCAAAACCCATCTCATGGGTCACCACGATCATCGTCATCCCGGTATCGCGGGCCAGCCCCCGCATCACGTCCAGGACTTCCTGGATCATCTCCGGATCCAGGGCCGAGGTGGGCTCGTCGAACAGCATGATCTTGGGCTGCATCGCCAGGGCCCGCGCGATGGCCACGCGCTGCTGCTGGCCTCCGGAGAGTTGCGCCGGGTAGATGTGCGCCTTCTCGGGGATGCCGACGCGATCCAGCAACTCGACCGCCACGCGTTCCGCTTTGTGCTTCGGCCATTTCCGGACTTTCACCGGCGCCAGGCTGACATTCTGCAGGGCGGTGAGGTGAGGGAACAGGTTGAACGACTGGAACACCATCCCGACTTCGCTGCGCACCGCATCAATGTTGTGCACGTCGTCGGTGAGCTCGATCCCGTCCACGACGATGCGGCCGCGTTGGTGACTCTCCAGCCGGTTGATGCATCGGATCATCGTGGACTTCCCCGATCCCGATGGCCCGGCGACGACCACCACCTCCCCCGGCCAGACCTTTACGGTGATCCCGCGCAGGACGTGCAGCTTGCCGAACCACTTATGGACATCCTCCAGCAAAATGATTGGGCCGTTGTCGCGTTGGCGCGTTGTCGCGTTGGCGCCCGCACTCACGGGTGTCTCGTTCACGCTCTCACCTCACTCCAAGTATACTTCGCAGGCTCAAGGCCCGGCATCGCGACTACGCGTTACCTCTCTCCAAGTCCGAACCGTCGCTCTAGCGTGCGACTCGCGTGCGACATGCTGTAGGAGCACACAAAGTAAACAAGGAGGAGGACGACATAGACCTCCCGCACGTCGTGGAGGTATTGCGTCATCGCCAGCAGGGCCCGACCGGTCCCGACCAGTTCTGTCAGCCCGATGATCACCGCCAGCGACGTATCCTTGAACAGGCTGATGAACTGCCCGACCAGCGCGGGGATCATGTTCTTCACCGCCTGCGGCAACACAACGTGGCGCATCGTCGCCAACCCCGACAGACCGAGGGCCCGCGCCGCCTCCACCTGTCCGTGCGGCACCGACTGGATGCCAGCCCGGACAATCTCGCCGACGTAGGCGGAGGTGAAGATGATCATGGCGACCATGGCCCGCTCGACCCGGCTCAGCGCGTCCCCCGAGAGCAAGGTGACGAAGACAGAAAACCACAACAGCACAGCGATGAATGGAATACCGCGGATGAGCTCGATGTACAGCATGGAGAGAACCCGCACCACGGGCAGCTGGCTCACCCGGCCGATCCCGACCAGGACGCCGATGGGAAACGACCCGGCAATCGCGATCGTCGCCAGGAGCACCGTCAGGTAGAAACCGCCAATCTGGTCCAGCCGCACCGGAGACATGAACCAGGCGACCGCGATGAGGATTCCCCCCCAGGCGCCGCCGAGCGCGGCCGGCTGCACCCGCGCGCGCGCCAGGAGCACCGTGACGGGCACCATCACGGCGATGAGCCCACCCGCCCAGTACGCCCGGGCCGCGAGCCCCACCGGCATCAGGCCGATCAGCCAGAAGCGCGGATGATCGGCGATCACTCCCCAGTGTGCATGCGCCGTCCACTGTGCCAGGCGCGTGGCCACCAGCATCAACGGGACGAAGGTTGCCACCGTCAGCAGCGTGTTCCAGGTACCGTTGAAGAGATTGCGCTGCGCCCATTGCTGCGCGGACAGACGGATCTGGGGTGGCGTGAGCGCGTATGCTGGAGCCGTCACTCTAAGCCCCCTCACCCTTTATCCCTCTCCCTCCAGGGAGAGGGGAACAAGGTTGGGTGCTGCCGCACCCTCTCGTGTTCCCCATCACGATGTGGCCAGGCGCCGGCGGATCAGGTTCAGCCCAGCGGAAATCACGAGCGATACCATCAAGTAGGCGACGGTGACGACGGTGAACGCCTCCAGCGAGCGGAACGACTGGCTGCTCACGGTGTTGGCCGCCGTCAGCAGCTCAGCGTAGCCAATCCCCAGCGCCAGGCTGCTGTTCTTGGTCAGGTTGAGAAACTGGTTGCCCAATGGGGGGATGATGATGCGAAACGCCTGTGGCAGCACAATGAGCCTTAGCCCCTGCCGATACGTGAGACCCAGGCTGCGCGCAGCTTCCATCTGCCCGCGGGACACCGTCTGGATCCCCCCACGCACGATCTCCGCAATGAAGGCGGAGGTGTAGACGGCCAGCCCGATCACGAGCGCGGCCAGCTCCGGGGTCAGCTGGTACCCGCCCTCGGCCACCAGACGCCCGAAGCGCTCAACACGCGTCCCACCGACCGCGAGGCCGGAGTTGGTGAGGGTCACCAGGCTCCCCAGCAGTCGCAACGGCGGGTGGCTGGACGATCCATCCGGCAGCTGCAGAAAGATGCCGAAATACCAGAAGAACAGTTGCACGAGCAGCGGGGTGTTGCGGAGCGCCTCGACGTAGCCCAGCGCCATCCTGCCGACAAGCCAGTTCTGCGAGAGCCTGGCCACGCCGGCCACCACGCCGAGGAGTGTCGCCAGGACGATTCCCATGACCGCGACCTGAATGGTGTTGATCAGGCCGGCGATGATCGCCTCGGCGTTGCTGTCGGTGGGCTCGTACCGCTTGATGCGCAGGGTATCAAGGTCCACCGTCCACTGCAGCGCGCTGAGATCGAATCCCGCCGGCTGGCGCAGCACGCTCCAATCCAGGTGGATGTTCTGGCGGATAAAGCTTCGCCGTAACGTGGCCATGGCCCCCGCCAGGGCGAGGGCCACGATGACGACCACGAGGACTTGCGCGAGGACGGCCAGCGCGCGGGCATCCCGCCAGAACGGAGACCTGGTCCGCAAGATATCCGACCCTATTCCCCTCACCGTTTATCCCTCTCCCTCCGGGAGAGGGGAATGAGGTTGGTCGCTCCGCGACCTCACCTGAATGGCCGGCTGGTCTGGGCTCCCCCTCGCTTCGCCAGGTCATTCCGCGTCCCGGGGCGGCTGATAGCCGTCTTCTGGCGCGGCCCGAAGTATCGGTCATAGACCTCGCCGTAGTTGCCGACCAGCCGAAGCACGCGCTGGATGGCGCCGCCCTTCAGCTCCATGAGATTCTTCGCGTTGGGGTCCTTGGCCGTCGCCTCGGCCAGCTGCGCGGGATCTCGGACCACCGCCTGGGTGATGCCCAACTCCTCGGCCAGAATCATCCCCCACACCGTGTAGGCCACCACGTCCGCCCACTTGGAGTCGTTCTCCTGGAACATTGGCGCCAGTGGCTCGTCGCTGAACTCGCGGCCGACGATCTTGAAGTCCGCCGGGTTGGGGGCCGTGGCCCGGAACGCGGTGAGCTGGCTGGCGTCGGTGGTGAAAACATCGCACCGGCCCGCAGCCAATCCATCAAACGCCTGCTTGGCTTCGGCAAACGTGATCTGCTGAAACCGGAAGTTGCGCAGGCGCATCTGATCTGTGATGTTTCGTTCGCTCGTTGTTCCGGTGAAGACGCAAATACGCGCGCCGTTGAGATCATCTAATCCGCTGATCCGTGAGTCTGCACGGACCATGAGGCGCTGGCCGTCATAGAACGTGACCGGCCCGAAGTCGACCTGGTCATCGCGGCTGATGGTCTGCGTCGTGGTGCGGAAGACCACATCCACGGAGCCGGAGACCACGGCGGGAATGCGGCTGGCCGACGTCAGGTTGACGAATTCCACGTCGGGCACGTCGAGAAATGAGGCTACGGCCCAGCAGAAGTCGGCGTCGAACCCGACCAACCGGCCGGACACGGGATCCGGAAAGGAGAAGCCCGGCGTCGTACCGGAGACGCCGCAGACCAGCTTTCCACGCGCGCGCACGGTATCCACGCGGCTGCGCGGCTGCGCCAGCACCGCGTATGACACGGTGGCCACAGTCAGCGCAACCGTCAGCGCGTAGGCGACGGCTTTACGCAACATCCCCACCCCCCTGGGAGCATGAGCCTTCTAGGTATTGCGTTTGAACGCTGCGGGACGTTGAGAGGTTACGACGTTTCCGGACGGGCTCCTCTGTAAGGGGGGCGCGGCAGCGCCCATCCTCATTCCCCTCTCCCAGGAGGGAGAGGGACAAAGGGTGAGGGGGTCAGAGCCTACGTCTCAGCTGAGGGGCTGGTCTGGCGCCAGCAGCGCTCTCACGCGTTCAAGAGGATGAGCGCCCTCGCGCTCCGATCCAGAGAAGGGCTCCCGCACCGGCCAGCAGGGCTACCACCGCGCCGATACGCGACCAGCGGGCCGCGGTGCCGGCGCCGAGACCCAACGCCGATCCAAGCGGCGGACCCAAGATGAGGAGGCCGACAACCGCTGCCCCAGCCGCCGCGACGACAACTGCCGCCGCGGCGACATCTTTGGCCACCTTCGCCAGCGCGTGGTGGTTGCGCTCGACCAGCAAATCCACCACCACTTCCACACCGGTATTGATCAGTTCCACGACCAGCACCACCAGAATGGACAGCACGGTCACGGCGGACTCCAGCGCGGGCATTCTCAGCCCTAGGAGTATGACACCGACGACCGCGGTGATCACCAGCTGGATGCGGAATGCCCGCTGCGTGCGCGCGGCGTAGCGAAGGCCTTCAAGGGCGAACGCCAGCGCCTGCCGCAACGCCTGGCGCGATCCCGCCCGAGTCATCCTGCCACCTCGAACCCGGCCTCTGCCGCCAGGACGCGTTGCCGACGGCTCATGTGGACGGCGTCTGTCCGCCGCCGGTCGTCGTAACCCAGCAGGTGCAGGAGCCCGTGCACTGCCAGCAGCGCGATCTCCGTGCGCAGGGGATGGCCGACGGCGCGGGCCTGCACGCGGGCGCGATCTACGGAGATCACCACGTCGCCCAGATAGCCCCGCACCTCTCGATCCAGGATCTTGGATCCAGGATCCTGGATCCGTCTCCCGACCACGCGGGCGCGCGCACGGGTCGCCGGAAAAGACAGGACATCGGTGGGCCGGTCGATACCAAGAAACTGTCGGTTGAGTCTCCGGACGGTCGCATCGGACACTAGGGCGAGCGCCACCTCGGTGTCGGGAGCGCACCGCTGCCGTCGGAGCACATGCCTAACGACGTGCCGCAGCCGCGGGACGGTGATCCCTGGCCGGCGCACATAAAGGGCCACCGACACCTGCATCGGGCAGTCACCGCACGGGAGCACGGTCGCGTTGCCCGGCCCGGAGGTCGCGCTCCAGCTCGGGGTATTCGATCCGCGGATGGAACATCGTTGCCAGCAGGCGGGAGAACGTCCGGGCGATGACGTCCAGGTCACGAAAACTCAGGTTGGATTCATTCAGCTGGCCATCGTCGAGCTTGTCGCGGATGATCCGCCGGGCGGTTTGTTCGATGCGGTCGGGCGTCGGCTTCGGGAGCGCGCGGGTGGCTCCTTCAACGGCATCAGCGAGCATCACGACCGCGGCCTCCCGGCTCTGCGGCTTTGGCCCCTCGTATCGAAAGCCCTCTTCGCTGACGGCGTCTCCGCGCTGCAGCGCCTGGTGATAGAAGTACGTGATGAGATTAGTCCCATGATGCTGCGGGATGAAATCGGCCACTGCGGAGGGCAGTCCATACTCCCGCGCCAGCTCGAGCCCATCGCGCACATGCGAGAGCAGCGTCAGGGCGGAGAGACTGGGTGCCATTTTCTCGTGAGGATTCTCGACCCCGGCCTGATTTTCAACGAAGAACACCGGCCGGCGGAGTTTCCCCACATCATGGTAATAAGCCCCCACGCGCACGAGCAGGCTGTCGGCGCCAATGGCGTCAGCGGCCGCCTCGGCGAGGTTGGCGACGATCAGACTGTGATGGTACGTGCCCGCGGCCTCCACCTGCATCCGCCGTAAGAGCGGGTGGCTGGGGTTGCTGAGTTCCAGCAATTTGATCGGCGTCACCAACCCAAAGAGTTGCTCCAGGTACGGCAGCGTGCCGATGGCAATGACCCCGACGATGACCCCGTTCGCTGACCCATAGATCGCGTCGGTGGCGATGTCCGGATACCACGGCAGTTGATCCATGAGGTTGAGGGCCAGGACGCAGACCGCGTTCGCGCCGCCCACCCACGCCCCGGCCAGCATCAGGTCGGTGCGGTGGACGATGCGCTTGATCGCGTACACCCCGACGGACGATCCGATAAACGTGACCAGCCCGAGCCGGATGTCGGCGCCTACGACGGTAGCCACCAGCATGCTGATCACCGCTGCTGTGTATAATGCCAGCCGGGGCCGCAGCAGCACGGCGATCAACACGGCGCCGGCGGCCAGCGGGATCGCGTACGGATTGACCTGAGCCACCAGCGCCCTGGCCAGCCCCACGGTGAGGACTACGGCAAGACTCCACACCAGGAGCAGGCGGTCCTCCGCCCAGATGTCCGGGTGGTACTGGCGCATATACGCAAAGCTCATCGCCACAACCAGTACCACAATGAGGGCCACACCAAGCGGGCGCTGCCACGAGAATGGGGCGCGCACCAGACCCAGCGCGGCGAGCTTCTGCATGTGGGCTTCGGTGACCACCTCCCCGCGGCGCACGACGATCTCACCCCGCAGGATGCGAGTGGTCACGGGTTCAACGCTCTCCGCCGCTCGCTGCTGGAGCCGCTGGGTTTCAGCCACATCGATCGTGATGTTGGGTCCCAGCGCCCCCTGCACAAGCGCGCTCGCCAGCGTCATCGTCCGGCCGGAAAGCTGGAGCGCGCGGATGGCGACCCGCGCCTGCATCTGGGCCCGCGGGAGCTCCTCGGGTTTGATCCCGGCGTCCATGCTGGCCGTCACCACCCGCTCGGCGGTCGTGCGGGCCAGGGCCAGGGCAGCGGCATCAACCGTCAACGCCGCAAGGGCGGCAGGATCATCGAGAGGAATTGGCGATTCGCGGCTGAGCAGCACGCGGCGCTCGGTGTAGGAAAGGCCGCCCCCCCGGCGCGCCCGCTCCACCGCCGCCACGGTCTGGGCAATGACGTCTTGCGCGTGGGTAATCTCTCCAGCCGACCGGCGATACACCGGCTGGATGCTCTCGGCCGCGGCTCGGCGTAGGGCCTCGGTTCGGGCGCGGTCGACGAACTCAACGGTGCGCGACGCGGTGACGTCCCTGGGGCTGACCCGGCCTTCGCGAAGTTGTAGCCTGGCGGGAAGGTACTGCGCGCCGGTGACCAGGGTGAGAGCGACACAGGTGGCGGCCCCGATGGCCACCTTTCGTGACGGCGCAAGCGCAATGGTCCACGGACGTCGCAGGCGGGGCCACATCGCCCACTATTATAGCGGAACCCACGGCGGGAAACGGGAAGCAGGAGCGGGAAACGACGATGGCCGTGGAGGACGCCTTAGCGCGGAAGCACATCATGGAGCCGCCGCAGGACCGTCCGGATAGCGGAGCGAGACCGGGGCACCACGATGATCGTGTTCTCACCGGCGACCGTGCCGGCTACCTCCGGCCAGCGCACATCGTCGATCGCCTCTGCCACTGGCGAGGCTCCGCCGGCCACCGTCTTCACCAGCACGAGGTCCGACCCTCTCTCGACAGAGAGGGCAAATTCCTCAAAGACGCTGCGAAGGCGTGTGGCCGCCTCTGGGGTGGGCTCCCGGGCGGCGCCCGGCAACACGTACCGGTACCGGCCATCCGCCGCCGGCACTTTCAGGAGGCCCAGCCGCTTGATATCGCGGCTGATCGTGGCCTGGGTGACGTGAACACGCTGCTGCCGCAGCGCGACAACTAGGTCGGCCTGTGTCTGCACCGCCCGGCCTGTGATAATGTCTCGGATCCTGCGCGTGCGATCGGCAGTGTCGTTTCGGGGAGTCATCGTTCTGCCAGCGCCGCAACGTCCGCCATCCGGCCGTCGGCGTCTCGCACCCACGCCCGCAGCGTCTCCAGTTGCAGCCGCGCGCTATCGAGCTGGCCTTCCACGGCCGCCTTGGCCGTCCCTCCGGGCGCGCGCTTGGATTCCACTGCGGCGGCGAGTTGGACGGCCTCCAGGATGTCGCGCTCAAACAGCGGTGTGATGCCTGCGTACACCTCCAGGGGCAACTCCCACAGCGGCATCCCGCGGGCCAGCGCTTCCTGCACGACGCGCCCGGCGGCCTGGTGTGCCTCGCGGAACGGCATCCCTTTGCGGGCCAGGTAGTCGGCGACCTCGGTGGCGGTCAGCAGGCCGCGGCGGGTCGCGTCTTCCATCCGTGTGGCCGAGAACTCGACGCCGGTGAGAAACCTCTGCATCGCGCGTACGGCCGCCGTGACGAGATCCAGCGAGTCGAAGACGATCTCCTTGTCCTCCTGCAGGTCCCGCTGGTACCCGGCCGGCAGTCCCTTCAGTGTCGTCAGCAACGCGGCTACCGCGCCGATCGCGCGCCCGGCGCGGCCGCGGATGAGTTCCACAGGATCCGGATTCTTCTTCTGGGGCATCAGGCTGCTCCCGGTGGTCACGGCGTCCGCCAGAGCGATGAACCCGAATTCGTCGCTGGCCCACAGGACCAGTTCCTCGCTCCAGCGTGAGAGGTGCACCATCAGCAGCGCCGCGCCGGCGACAACTTCGACGGCGAAATCGCGGTCGCCGGTCGCGTCGATGCTGTTCTCGCTGATCCGCGCAAACCCCAGCGCGGCGGCCACGCGCTGCCGATCGACCGGATACGAGACTCCGGCCACGGCGCCCGACCCCAGCGGCAAGACGTTGCTCCGCCGGTAGCAGTCCATCAGGCGGTCGACATCGCGGTTGAGCATCCAGACGTAGGCCAGCAGATGGTGGGCTAACCTGACCGGCTGCGCATGCTGCAGGTGGGTAAAGCCGGGCAGGATGATCTCCACGGCGCCCGCAGCCCGGCGGACCGTCTCGTCCATGAGATCGACCGTGTGGGTGACCAGGCGGATGATGGCTTCTTTTACGTAGAGGCGAAAGGCCGTCGCCACCTGGTCGTTCCGGCTCCGAGCGGTGTGCATCCGGCCCGCGACCGGCCCGATGCGCTGGTACAGGATCGCTTCGATGAACGAATGCACGTCTTCGTAGGGTCCCTCGACGCGTACACGGCCGGCACGGGTGTCGGCCAGGATGCCGCGCAGTCCGTCGGCGATGACCGCGGCATCAGAGGCCGGAATGATCCCGGCGGCGCCAAGCATCTGCACGTGTGCGATGCTGGCGACGATGTCCCAGCGCAGGAGCCGGTGATCCGTGGCGAAGGACGAGATAAACTCCAGCAGGCCGGCGTCAGGCGCCTGCCGGAATCGGCCGCCCCACATCCTATGCGGCGTGTCCGCGCCGGGCATCGGCTGAGTTTGGGGTAGCCTACTTCACAGGATGCCTGAGGCCGCGGCGAATCTGCTGCGGGTTCATCTGCGCGAATACCCGTGTCGGCAGTCCCCAGAGGTGGATGAACCCACCGGCATCCTGCTGATCATAGACGGCATCTTCGCCGAAGGTGGCCAGGTCCTGCCGGTAGAGCGCATGCGGGGACGTGCGCCCCACCACCGTGCAGGTGCCCTTGAACAGTTTGACCCGCACGGTGCCCGTCACGGTGTGCTGAGCGGCATCGACGAAGGCGTCGAACGCATGCCGCAGCGGAGAGAACCACAACCCGTTGTACACCAGCTCAGCGTAGCGCGGCGCGATCAGCGCCACGTAATGCTGCGTGTCCCGGTCGATGGTGATCGATTCCAGATCGCGATGCGCCAGGGCAAGAATGGTGCCGCCGGGTGTTTCATACACGCCGCGCACCTTGATCCCCACCAGGCGATTCTCGACCATGTCCACCCGCCCCACCCCATGCTGCCCGCCGAGCCGGTTGAGAGTCTGAATGAGCGTCACGGGATTGGTGGCGGTCCCATCGAGGGCCGTGGGTACGCCGCGCTCGAACGCGATCTCGACATAGGCGGGGTCGTCCGGAGCCGCGCCCGGAGACCGTGTCAGCGCGTAGACATCCTGCGGTGGCTCCTGCCACGGATCTTCCAGCACGCCGGCTTCGGCGCTGCGATGCCAGAGATTCTGGTCGACGCTGTATGGCTTCTCTCTGGTCGCCGGGACTGGAATCCCGTGCGCCGCCGCGTACTCGATTTCGTCTTCGCGAGATCGCAGCGACCACTCGCGCCACGGAGCGATGACTCGCAGGTGCGGGGCCAGCGCCTGATAGGCAAGTTCGAAGCGCACCTGATCATTCCCCTTGCCGGTACATCCATGCGCGAGGGCGTCCGCGCGTTCCGCCAGCGCGACCTCAACCTGGACTCTGGCAATGAGCGGCCGCGCCAGCGCCGTGCCGAGGAGATACTGCCCCTCGTACACCGCGTCGGCCCGCAGCGCGGGAAAGAGGTACTCGGTGGCAAACTCCGCTTTGGCATCCACCACCTCCGCGGCATCCGCGCCGCTGGCCAGGGCCTTGCGGCGTAGGGCGTCAAAGTCTTCGGGCTGTCCCACGTCCGCGATCACTGCGATCACCGCAGAGCCGTATGTCTCCTTCAGCCACGGGATGATGACCGAGGTGTCCAGGCCACCACTGTACGCGAGGACGACCTTGCGCGGAGCCGACATGCGAATTCCTCCTCGACTACGTGATTAGTGACTCGTGATTCGTGATTCGCAACTGCGCCAAGACAAAGAAACAAAACCGAATCACGAATCACTAATCACGAATCACCGTTGCTTCTGTTGGTTGCGTCACCGCTGTCAGCGCAGCATCGAGGATCTCCACCGCCTCATCCACGTCGGCCGGCGTAATAATCAGCGGCGGCACCAGGCGGAGGGTGTTGGGCTTGACCGCGTTCACTAGGAGACCGCGCGCCCGGCAGGCGTCGACCACCGGCGCCGCCTCGATGGAGAGTTCAGCGGCGACCATCAGCCCCAGCCCGCGTACGTTCACAATCACCGAATGCCGGGCGGCCAGAGCACGCAGCCGTTCGAGTAGGTAGGCGCCGACCGTGGCCGCGCGTTGCACCAGGCCGTCCGATTCGATCGTGGTCAGGACCGCCAGCGCGGCGGCACACGCCAGCGGGTTTCCTCCGAATGTCGACCCATGATCGCCAGGGACAAACACCTCAGCGGCGTCGCCCCCGGCCAGCATCGCGCCAATGGGCACGCCCCCGCCGAGACCCTTCGCCAGTGTGAGGATGTCCGGCAGAACGCCAAAATGCTCGTACGCAAACAGCCGGCCTGTGCGGCCGATGCCCGTCTGCACCTCGTCGACGATGAGGAGGAGGTCCCGGTCCGTGCACACCCGCCGGACGCCCCGGAGGTACTCCGCCGACGCCACGTGGATCCCCCCCTCACCCTGCACCGGTTCCAGCATCACCGCGCAGACATCCGGTGTGACGGCATCCTGCAAGGCGCCCAGGTCGTTGAACGGCACGGCAACGAAACCCGCGGGAAGAGGTTCAAATCCTCGCTGATACGCTGGCTGGGCGGTCGCCGCAAGCGATCCCAGGGTGCGTCCATGGAAGGAATGCTCGGCGACGATAATCTGAAAGCGTCCGTCGCCGCGGGTCCTCCCCCACTTTCGCGCCAGCTTGATTGCCGCCTCGTTCGCCTCTGCCCCGCTGTTGCAGAAAAACGCGCGGGCCAGTCCGGTGTGGTCCACGAGCCACCAGGCCAGCTCAGCCTGCTGCGGAATCTGGTAGAGGTTGCTGACGTGCAGCAGGCGCGCGGCCTGCCCCCGGATCGCGGCGGTCACCGCGGGGTGGTTGTGTCCCAGGACGGTCACGGCGATGCCGGCGACGAAATCGAGGTAGGTCTTTCCTTCCAGGTCCACCAGCCGCGCCCCCTGCCCCGAGGCGAACGCGATAGGCGCCCGGCGGTACGTCCGCATCAAGTACCGCTCACTCATCTCAGTGACACTCTGCGAATCCATCACATACTCCCTTCGGAGTTACGGACTGATGTCTACTTAGTCTACTTATGTCTACTTGGTCTTCTTGGTCTACCTCGTCTGCCTGCCACTGCGCCGGCTCAGTTTGGGTTGATCTTGCAGACCAGGTAGACCAGGTAGACTAAGTAGACCAAGTAGACGCATTTTACGGAGTGATCATCGTCCCCACGCCTTCTTCCGTGAACAGCTCGACGAGAAGAGCGTGCGGCTCGCGGCCGCCGACGATGTGCGCGGTGGGGACACCCGACGCCAGCGCCGCCAGACAGGCCTCCACCTTCGGAATCATCCCCTGCGAGACCACCCCGTCGTTGATGAGGTGCCTGGCCTCCTCCGCGCGCAGCGTGGAAATGGGCTGCCCACCGACCGCACCTGGGAGGATACCCGGGACATCTGTGAGCAGAATAAACTTGCTGGCGCCCAGTGCCGCGGCCAGGGCCCCGGCGGCATGATCGGCGTTGAGATTCAAGCTCTCCCCGTCCTGCCCGATGCCGATGGAGGCAATGACGGGGACGAAGCCATGGGTCGAGAGGAGTTTCACCACCGTCGTATCAACCGATTCGACCTCGCCCACCTGCCCCAGATCTTCGGGCCCGTCCAGCTTACGGGCCACAAACACCTTGCCGTCTTTCCCGCTGATACCCACCGCGGCGCCCCCTGCCGCCGTGATCAACGAAACCAGTTGCTTGTTGGCGCGCCCGGCCAGCACCATCTCCACGACCTCCATCGTCTCCTCGTCGGTGACCCGGAGCCCGTCGATGAACCTGCTGGCCTTGCCCAGGCGCTCCAGCATGCGCGTGATCTCGGGGCCGCCTCCATGGACGAGCACGGGGTCCACGCCCGCGCCCTTGAGGAGCACCAGGTCGTCGATCACGGTGTCCCCATCGGCCCGGCCCACCCCGGACGTCATCACGCTGCCGCCGTATTTGACCACCACGGTCTTGGATTTCCACGCATTCACGTAGCGCAGCGCCTGCGCGAGGGACGCGCCCAGATCGATTGCCGCACGAGTCTCGACCGCCATGGTCCTATGCCTCAGGTTCGCGTTCCCGCGTTCCCCCGTTGCCGCGCTCCGCCCCGAGCCGGCGTGGGGGATCCCGTCACTGCCCTCATGTCAGGTAGCCCGCATTTACCTTGACATACGCTTCGGTCAAATCCGAAAACCACCCCGTAAACGTCCCGCTGCCGAGGTGCAGATCCAGCTGCATCTCCACCTCTGCTCCGCGCATGGCGTCGGCAGCCGCCGCGAGATCGGGCGACGCGGCGATGCCGTTGCGGACGACCGGCACGCCGCCGATCCACATGTCGATCCTCTCCGGATGTACGCCGGCGCCCGACCGCCCCACCGCGGCCATCACGCGACCCCAGTTAGGCTCGCCTCCGCCCAGCGCGGTCTTCACCAGCGGCGATGTCATCACCGCGGTGGCCACTCGCTTCGCCTCCTCGCTGGAGCGCGCTCCGCGCACGATCAGGGTGGCCACCCTTGACGCCCCTTCCCCGTCGCGCACCACCATCTTGGCCAGGGCCGTGGCCACCCCGGCCAGCGCGCCAGAAAACTGGTCGAACGCGCGATCATGGTCCACCAGCGGGGCGTTGCCGCACATGCCATTGGCCAGACAGAACACGGTGTCGTTGGTGCTGGTGTCGCCGTCGACAGAGATGCAGTTGAACGATGCGTCCACCGCCTTCCGCAGCGCCTCCCGCAGCTGGGGTCCTGGGATCGCCGCGTCCGTGGTCAGGACGCACAGCGTGGTGGCCATGTTCGGGTGAATCATGCCTGCGCCCTTGGCCATGCCGCCGATGGTCACCAGCACACCCCCGACCTCCAGCTGCGCCGCCGCCATCTTCGGGTAGGCATCGGTGGTAAGAATGGCGTTGGCCGCATCCGCCCCTCCCTCCGGCCCCAGCGCCTGAACCGCGCGAGGAATCCCGGCGCGAATCGCGGCCATCGGCAGCGGAGATCCGATTACTCCTGTGCTGGCCACCAAAACAAATTCCTCGGCAACCCCGAGCTGACAGGCGACCAGCGCCGCCATATCCCGCGCGTCGCCGAGCCCCTGCGCCCCCGTGCACGCGTTGGCGTTCCCGCTGTTGATGACGATCGCCTGTGCGACCCCGGATTGGATTTTCTCCTGGCTGACCAGGACAGGCGCCGCCTTGACGGCGTTTGTCGTAAACAGTCCCGCCGCGGAGGACAAGCGGTCGGCGGCGACCAGGGCCAGATCTCTCTTGGCCGCCTTCACGCCGCAGTGCACGCCAGCCGCACGGAAGCCCTTGGGGGAGGTCACACCGCCCGCAATCATCTCCACGCCCGCTTGCGAGATGGTGGTCGCCATCGCATTCCCTCCACATCGTCTGTCGCGTCTAATTGCGTCTGTTGCGTCTCTTGCGTCTACTGCTGCTCTGGGACGCACTAGACGCCATGGACCCAATTGACGCAATGGACGAATCTCTAAGGATACAGCCCGGGAGTGCGCAGGCCTGTGTCCTCGGGCAGCCCGAACATCACGTTCATGTTTTGAACCCCCTGCCCGCTCGCGCCTTTGACGAGATTGTCGAGCGCCGCCATGGCGACGGCGATGCCGGCGCGGCCATCCACCCGCACCGCGATGTCGCAGAAATTTGAGCCGCTGGTCGCCTTGGTCTGGGGCAGGTCACCTGCCAGGACGCGCGCAAACGGCTCACCCGCGTACGCCTCTTCCAGGATCAGCGTGGCCTCGTCGGTGGTGAGCCGACCGGCCAGCGGCAGGTATGCGGTCACGAGGACGCCGCGCGTCATGGGCACGAGGTGCGGCGTAAAGCTGACCGTTGCCGGGCGCCCGAGCGCCGCTGCGAGCTCCTGCTCGATCTCCGGGGTATGCCGGTGGTCGGCCACCGCGTACGGTTTCACATTTTCGTTCACTTCAGAGAAATGGGTGGACAGGGAGAGCCCCCGCCCCGCGCCGGACACCCCAGACTTGGCATCGATAACGACGCCGGCCGGATTCACCCGCCGGGACTGCAGCAGCGGCACGATGGCCAGCAGCGCCGCCGTGGGATAGCATCCGGGATTGCCCACGACCCGGGCCTGGCGGACGCCGCTGCGATGGAATTCAGTCAGCCCGTAGACAGCTTCATCCAGCAGGCCCGGGCACGCGTGCGGGGTATGATACCACTGCTCATACACCTGGGAGTCTTTGAATCGGAAGTCGGCGCCCAGGTCCACGACCCGGGCGTGATCGATCAGGGCCGGTGCCAGCTGCATTGCCTTCCCCGTGGGCAGGGCGAGGAAGACGACATCGGCCTCGCGCGCCACACGCGCTGGGTCGATGGCCCCGGTGCTGGCGGAGGTAAACCCCCGCAGGTTCGGATACAGGTCCGCCACGGCCTCGCCCTGCCGGCTCTCCGCCCCCAGGTACACCAACTCGACTCCGGGATGCGATACCAGCAGGCGCGCCAGCTCCCCGCCGCCGTAGCCCGATGCCCCCAGAATGGCGGCCCTGATCGACATGCGGATAATAATACCTAAATGTGAATAAAAATGCAACCGCGGGGCTAGGGCAGCGCGGACGGCGCGAGCGGGGACACCACGGGCGGATGCTCTCCCGCACGGATCAGTGCGGCGAGGACGGCGGCGGCGGTATCCAGCGAGGTCACACAGGGGATGCGGCGAGCCAGCGCGCTGCGGCGGAGCTGAAAGCCCCGGCGGGAGGGGTCGGCACCCCGCGTCGGCGTGTTCAGCACCAGACCCACCGGGATCTCGGCGGCCTGGTCAAACGTCACCGCCTCGGCGGGGATCCCGGCGCGATGGAGTGCGGCGGCCGTGTTCGGCGTGGCCAGAAGCCGGAACCCCGCCGCCGTCATCTCCCGCAGCAATGGCAGGGCCTGCTCTTTGTGCCGGTCGGCCAGCGAGACCAGGATGCTGCGCTCCCGGCTGTGCCACCCTGCCGCCACCAGGGCTCTGTGCAGCGCGGTGGCTGCGTCGGCACCCAGACCCATCACCTCGCCGGTTGACCTCATCTCCGGCCCCACCGCGGCCTCGGCGCGGGGGAGTTTCTCCATGGAGAACACCGGCGCTTTGACGGCCACGCGTGACGGAGCCGGGAGTTGGTGGACGTCGGAAAACCCGAAGTCCGCCAGGGTATCACCCAGCATGACCCGCGTGGCGACCTGGACCAGCGGCATGCCTACGGCCTTGCTGACGAACGGCACCGTCCGGCTGGCGCGCAGGTTGGCCTCCAAGACATACAGGCGGGTGCCATCGTACACAAACTGGATGTTCAAGAACCCCTGCACCTTCAGCGCGCGGGCCAGCCGCACCGTACTCACCACGATGGCCGCGGCGACGCCTTCGGAGAGGTGCTGCGCGGGGAAGAGAGCGATGCTGTCACCGGAGTGCACGCCCGCCCGCTCGACGTGCTCCATGATCCCCGGGATCAGCACGGATGTCCCATCCGAGATCGCGTCGACTTCGACCTCCAGCCCTTCGACGTACCGGTCGATCAACACAGGATGCGCGGGGTCGCGCGCGAGCGCGTCCGCGACGAACACCCGCACCCGCTCCGCGGTGTCGGCGATCTCCATGCCTTGTCCGCCCAGCACGTAGGAGGGCCGCACGACGACCGGCAACCCGATCCTGTGCAGCAACGCCTCACAGGCAGGGAGCGACCAGACGCCGCCGCCCTCCGGACGCTCGATCCCCAGGGCGGTCAGCAAGAGAGAGAATTTCTCGCGGTCCTCGGAGATGTCCAGCGACCTGACCGAGGTACCCAGGATGCGCACCCCGGCGTCGCGGAGGGGACCGGCCAGGTTGAGCGCCGTCTGCCCCCCGAACTGCACCAGCACGCCGTCCGGCTCCTCGCGGCGGACCACGTGCAGCACATCTTCGACCGTGAGCGGTTCAAAGTACAGGCGGTCCGAGATGTCGAAATCCGTGCTCACCGTCTCAGGATTGTTGTTGATGATCACCGCCTCGTATCCCGCTTCCCGCAGCGCTTTGACCGCGTGAACGGTGGAGTAGTCGAACTCGATCCCCTGCCCGATGCGAATCGGACCCGCACCCAGGACCACGATGCGCGGCCGGTGCGACTCCGGCCGCTCGTCTTCCGTCTCGTACGTGGAGTAGTAGTACGGGGTCGCGGCCGGAAACTCACCGGCGCACGTATCGACGATCTTGTAGGCAGGCACAAGCCCCGCCGCCATTCTGCGGGCGCGGACCTCGGACTCCCCCGCGCCAAGCAGCGCCGCAATCTCGGCATCGGAGAATCCCAGCCGCTTGGCCTGCGCCAGGGACGCTTCGCCGCCGGCCAGCCGCTCTTCGCACGAGACGATGCGTGCGATTTCGGCGATGAAGAAACGATCGATCCCCGACTGAGCCACGAGATCATCAACGCGCCGGCCCCGGCGCAGCGCCTCGGCCAGCGCGAACAGGCGGAGGTCTGTGGCCTCGGCCACCATGGAGGAGATCTCCGCCTCCGTCCACCCTGCGGCGTCGTCCAGGCGCAGGCCACCCACCCGAAGGTCGAGGGATCGCACCGCCTTCAGCAGCGCCTCGGGGAAGGAGCGACCGATGGCCATCACTTCGCCGGTGGCCTTCATCTGCGTCCCGAGCCGCCGGTCGCTGGTTGGAAACTTGTCAAACGGCCAGCGCGGGATCTTCACCACGACGTAGTCCAGCGCGGGTTCGAACGCCGCCTTCGTCAGGCCGGTGATCCGATTGGGGATCTCATCCAGCCGGAGGCCGATCGCGATCTTGGCGGCCACCCGCGCGATCGGATAGCCGGTGGCCTTGCTGGCCAGCGCCGACGAACGCGACACCCGCGGGTTGACCTCGATCACAAAATACGCGTCGCTGGCCGGATCCAGCGCGAACTGGATGTTGCATCCACCCGCGATCCCCAGCCCGTCGATGATATGCAACGCCGCTGTGCGCAGACGCTGGTAATCGGCGTCAGAGAGGGTCTGCGAGGGGGCGACTACGATGCTGTCGCCTGTATGGACACCCATCGGATCGACATTCTCCATATTGCAGACGGTGATGACCGTCCCCGCACCGTCGCGGATGACCTCGTACTCAATCTCTTTCCATCCCTGGACGCTGCGCTCGACGAGAACCTGACCGATCGGACTGGCCAGCAGGCCCTGGGCGGCGACTGCAGCCAGCGCCCGCGGGTCTGCGGCGATGCCGCCTCCCGTTCCCCCCAACGTGAACCCGGGCCGCACCACCACCGGATAGCCGAGGGTTGCGGCGGCCGCGAGCGCGTCGTCCACTGTCTGCGCCGACCGGCTCTGCAGCACCGGGTGCCCGAGGCGCATCATGGTCGTGCGAAATCGCTCCCGATCTTCGGCATCCTGGATCGCCGCCAGGGGGGTGCCGAGCAGCGGCACGCCATACCGGTCCAGGACCCCGCCCTGGGCCAGCGCCAGGGCAAGATTCAGCCCGGTCTGCCCTCCCAGCGTGGCCAGGAGTCCATCCGGCCGCTCCCGGGCGATTACCGCGGTCACGAACTCCGGGGTCAGCGGCTCAACGTACACCCGCTCGGCGACCTCGACATCGGTCATGATCGTCGCCGGGTTGCTGTTGACCAGGACGACTTCCACGCCCTCCTCGCTCAGCGCCCGGCAGGCCTGCGTACCGGAGTAATCGAACTCGGCCGCCTGCCCGATGATGATCGGACCGGAGCCGATGACGAGGACCTTCTTGATCTCGGAGCGCTTAGGCACGCACGTGCTCCCTGACGAGTTCGAGAAACCGGTCGTACAGGAACTCGGCATCCGTGGGGCCAGGCCGTCCCTCGGGATGGAACTGCACAGAGAATGCCGGCAGCGTCCGGTGCCGGAGGCCTTCCACGGTCGCGTCGTTCAGATTTACGTGCGTGACCTGCAGCGAAGTGGGAACATCAGGCTCAACCGCAAACCCATGGTTCTGTGTGGTGATCATCACGCGGCCGGTGGCGACCTCGCTGACCGGCTGGTTGCTCCCGCGATGGCCAAATCTCATCTTGTACGTCCGGCCCCCACAGGCCAGTGCCAGGAGCTGGTGGCCCAGGCACACGCCCAGCAGCGGGTACGCCTCCAGGAGGGAGCGGACCGTGCGGATGACGTCCCCGAGCACGGCCGGGTCTCCCGGCCCGTTCGAGAGCACCACGCCAGCCGGCGCGAACGCGTGAATCTCCCCCGCCGCCATCGAGTGCGGCACCAGCACGATCTCGCATCCCCGGCGGCGGAGAGCGTCGACGATCCCTGCCTTGACGCCGCAATCGACCAGCGCGATGCGCGGTCCGGGACCCGGCAGCACCAGAGGCGAAGTGCGGGATACCTGACTGACCAGGTCTTGTTGAGACAGCGAGGGGAGGACCGCGGCTCGCCCGGCCGCGTCCGGACCTGCGCGGGAGACGATGACACCACGTTGGAGACCGTGCACCCGGAGGTGCCGCACCAGCGCCCGCGTATCGACGCCGGCGAGCCCGGTGACTCCGTGCGCCTGCAGGAAATCGTGAAGGGGCTCCCGGGAGAGGTAATGCGAGGCCACCGTTGCCGCTTCGCGCACCACGAAACCCGCAACATGCGGCCCCGGCGCCTCCCAGGCGCCGGAACTGAATCCGTAGTTCCCGATCAGGGGGTAGGCCATCACCACGATCTGTCCGCGGTAGGAGGGGTCGCTCACCACCTCCTGATATCCGGTCATACTCGTGGTGAAGACGACTTCGCCGCCCGCGTCCCCGGAGGCGCCAATGCGCATTCCCTGGAACGTCACGCCGTCTTCGAGCACGAGGGCGGCCGGTTCGGCGGGCACAAAAGAAGAGCCCGGGGACTTGGGCTCCTGGCGGACAGCCGTTATCCTGGCAACCATGGTCCCTCCCGGGGTACCGTTAATGGTCGCGCGTGTCGTCCTGGTTATTATTGAGAACCGGCCCTGACTCCTGCCGGCACCCACGGTAAATGCGCTGCTAGCGGGGATCCCTCGCCGGCCGCAGGATCAACTCGTACACCACCATCGCCAGCGCGACGATGCCGCTGGTCTCCGCGCGCAGGATGAGCGGTCCCACCGTCACGGGCACCGCGCCGCGCGCGGCGGCCTGCGCCACCTCCTCCGGCGCAAAGCCACCCTCCGGTCCGATCGCCACGGCGATCTGCCTGGATGGGATCGTCGCGGCCAGGGCCTGCCCGATCGTGCGGCTCTGCTCGCCTTCCCAGAGCAGGAGGACCAGGTCGTATCCTGCGACCCGATCGAGCGCCTCCAGTAGCGGCACCGGCTCGTGCACCACAGGCACGTCGCTGCGGCGGCACTGCTTCGCCGCCTCCACCGCGATGCGCTGCCAGCGCGTCACGCGTCCCCGGCCTGCGGCGACCGTGCGTGCGGAGGTGAACGGGATAAACTCGGTCACGCCAACCTCGGTGCCCATCCGCACGATGCCATCCATCTTCGTGCCCTTGGGCACTCCCTGCAGCAGCACGAGGTGCAGCGCCGGACTGCGCCCGGGATGGGTCTCGACGATCCGCGCCGCCGCCCGTGTGGGGGCGACGGTTTCCAGCTCGGCAACGTGTTCGGGGCCGGTGCCGTCAAACACGGTCACGCGGTCGCCAGGATGCAGGCGCAGCACAGTGGCAAGGTGCCGGGCCTGATCCGGTGGAAATGTCACCTGCCCCCCGGCGATGGATCCGTGCGGAACGAAGAAACGTCTGATCGCTTAGACTCCTCCGCTGGAACCCCTATTCGCAGTTCCCTGTTCGCGGTTCGCCATCAAGACCAGGCATCGCCACTCCGCGTCGCGGCGGACTTCGTCCACGCGCAGGCCGCAGGCTCTGGCTACCGCCTCGACTTCGAGTTGCCGGTCGGCGACAATCCCTGAGGCCACGATCACTCCCCCGGGCGCCATCTGCGCCGGCGCGGCAGAAAGGAAATCAAGGTGAATGTCGGCGGTCAGATTGGCCAGGATGATGTCGGCCCGGCCGGCGATCCCATCGAGCAGGTTCCCGGTGCGCACGTCCACGCGCGAGGCGACCCCGTTGTAGGCCACGTTCTGGCGGGCGACGTCAACCGCCACCGGATCAACATCGACGGCCAGGACCGCGCCGGCCCCGAGCTTGGCCGCGGCGATTGACAGGATTCCCGACCCGGCGCCGATGTCAAAGACCCGCTCGCCGCCGCGCATGCGATCCTCCAGCACCGCCAGGCACAACTGTGTCGACGCGTGCAGGCCGCTGCCGAACGCCATGCCCGGATCGAGTCTGATCACGATCCGCTCGGGAGGCGGCGGCGCATCACGCCAGGTCGGCGTGATCCACAGCCGATGGCCGACGGGGAACGGCTTGAAGTGGTTCTTCCAGGCGTGGGCCCATCCCGAGTCTTCGACGACGGTTGTCTCGATGCGACCCGGGGCGATGTCCAACCCAAACTCGGGCAATGCCCGGACGCGCCGCTCAATCGTGGCCAGAATCACCTCGACGGCGGGACCGACCGGAAGATAGCCGCGCAGGCGGACCACACCGGCTGAGGGATGCGCCTCCTCAACACCACCGGTACGGCACTCCAGCAGGATGTTGGCGACGGCCTCCACGGCCTGCGGAGCCGTCGTGACGGTAATTTCAACCCATTTCATCTGGAGAGAGTCGGCGGGACCTCACTGCAGCATATCCTTGACCTTGTCTGAAATCTTGCGCCGGTGCGGTTTCAGTTGACGTCCACGCAGCGCCGCCAGCTGGCGGAGCAGCGCGCGCTCCTCGTCCGTCAGATCGGTAGGCACACGCACGTCAAGCCGCACATGCAGATCGCCGCGGTTCCCGCGTGCGTCCGGCATCCCCTTCCCCTTCACCGTGATGACGGTTCCGGGTTGCGCGCCTGCCGGGACCGCGCGCCCGATGGGACCTTCCAGCGTCGGCACCTCGATATCGTCTCCCAAGGCGGCCTGATAGATCGTGATCGGGACCGTGCAAAAGAGGTCCTTCCCTTCCCGCTGGAAGACGGGATGCGGCCGGACATGGATGAACATGTAGAGGTCGCCCCGCGGACCGCCGCGGAGCCCGGCTTCGCCCTCACCGGCGATGCGCAGGCGCATGCCGCTGTCGACTCCCGGCGGGATGCCGACCGAGACCGTGCGCGCCATCGCGGCCCGGCCGCTGCCGCGGCATTGCGTGCAGGGGTGGCGGAGGACTGTTCCGGTTCCGCCGCAACTCGGGCAGGTGGAGACCTGTGTGAACGACCCAAAAATCGTGCGTTGTGAGTGCTGCACCTCACCGCGCCCGCCACAGGTGGGACACCGCTCCGGCGCAGATCCTCGCTCGGCGCCCGTCCCGAAACACCGGGGGCAGGTCTCCAACCGCTCAATCTCAATCGTCTTCTCAACGCCGGTTGCCGCTTCTTCCAGCGACAGCTCGAGATCGTACCGCAGGTCGGCGCCGGCTTCGGGGGCATCGCGGTCGACCCGGCTGCTCCGCCGGCCGAAAAACATGTCAAAGATGTCATTGAACGGACCAAATCCCCCGCCGGCCACATCCTCGGCGGGGACCGGCTGCACCGTCCCGAACCGGTTGTACTGGGCCCGGCGCTCCGGGTCGCTGAGGACCTGGTAGGCTTCGTTGATTTCCTTGAAGCGCTCCTCGGCCTTCGGGTCATCCTTGCGCACATCGGGGTGGTACTCGCGGGCCAGCCGGCGGAATGCCCGTTTGATCTCGTCCTGTGTGGCGGTGCGGTCGACACCGAGGACCTGATAATAGTCGGGCATGGACGCCTACGCGAGCCCGGCCATCACGTCATCGAGGCTCTCGGCCAGATAGCGCACGAACGCGATGACCCTCGCGTAGGGCATGCGAGTGGGACCGACGATGGCCAGAGCTCCCGCCGGCCGCGCTTCGATCCGGTAGGCAGCGGCGACGACGCTACAGCCTCGCAGGTCCTCCACGCGGTGCTCGCTGCCGATGGTGACCGAGACCTGCTGTTCGGGCGCGCTTTCCAGCAAGCCGGCGATGACCTCCTCCCGCTCCAGGGCCTCGAGGATTGGTCGCGCCGCGCGGGCGTCGCGGAACTCCGGTTGGATGAGAATATTGGCTGCGCCCTCAAGATGGAAGACGAAGCGGTCCGGTTCCAAATGGGCGACGAGCGAAGTGTATTTCGTCACGTTGGCCAGCGTGCGGGCCGCCTCTTTCGGGATGCGCTCTCGTTCCTGGACCGCGGTGGCCAGACGCCGCCGGAGCCGCAGCCGCTCCCCGGTCGATAGCGGGGCGTCGGTGTCCGCCAGCTGATCCACGTACGCTCGGTAGCCGCGATCGGTGGGGATGCGCCCGGCGGAGGGGTGCGGCTGGGCAAGATACCCCAGCTCCTCCAGTGCTGCCATCTCGTTGCGGATGGTCGCCGCGCTGACACCCAGATGGCCCTGATGCGCCACCACCTCAGAACCCACCGGTTCGGCGGTCTCGATGTAGGAGCGGATCACCGCCCGCAGGATCTCTCGCTTGCGTGCATCCAGGGTAGCCTGCATCGCATCTCCCCCTGCTGGGGACCACCGCCCATTAGCACTCAACGCGGTGGAGTGCTAACAATCCCTCTAACCATAGCACCGCGCAAAAACCAGTGTCAACGCGCCGCGCGCGCAGAGCGGCTGGGAGGACTGCGCAGCAGCTGGAACGCGACACGCAGTTCCTCCACGCGCAGAAGGCGGCACGCCCCCACGTATACCAGCGCGCCTATCACGGCCGCCGCGCCGACGTGCACGGATCGCTCCACCAGCCCCGCGGGCCGGACCGCATCCGCCACCGCGGCCATGAGCAGGCCGGCTGCGATGGCGGCCGTGCCGGTCCGCAGCGCGGTTGACGCAATGCGCCTACCGTCCAGGCGGCCGAGGCGCCCGCGCAGTCTCCAGAGGAGCAACGCCACGTTGATCGCCGACACGATCGAGGTGGCCAGGGCGATGCCCACCACGCCCCACACCCGCATCAGGGCATAGTCGAGGACGCCATTCAGGATCACCATCGCCACCCCGATGCGCACCGGTGTGACCATGTCCTGGAGGGCGTAGTATGTCCGTGTGACGACATAGTACGCGGCAATCGCCGGGAGTCCCACCGCGTATCCCCCCAGCGTCGCCGCGACAGCCCGTGTGGCGACGGGCCCAAACTCGCCCCGCTGGAAGAGCAGCCGCACCAGTGGCTCGCGCAGCGCGAGCACCAGCGCCGTCACCGGCAGGATGACGAACAGCAGCGTGCGCAGCGCCAGTGACGCGGTCCCCCGCAAGTCATCGTGGTTGTCCGTTGCGGCGTGGCGGGATAGCAGCGGGAACACCGCGGTGGCGATGGAAATCGCAAAGATCCCGGCCGGCGCCTGCACGATCTCATAGGCATAGTCGAGTACGGCGACGGGGTTCGCCTCGGGCCGCAGCGGCAGCTGCGACGCGAAGAACCGGTCCACGTACGCGTTGATCTCCACAATCGCCAGTCCCAGCATCGCCGGCACCGCCAGGCGCGCCAGTTCGCGCAGAGCCGGATGCGCAAGGTCGACCCGACCCAACCGCAGCCCGTACCGGCGCGCGGCGGGCAGCTGGACCAGAAACTGCGCCGCCGTGCCCGCGATCCAGGCGATGGCCAGCCCCCGGATGCCAATCCGGGGTCCCAGCAGCAGCGTGCCGGCGATGATCGTGCTGTTGAACAGCAGCGGGGCCAGAGCGGATGCCGTGAAATCCTGGTGGGCCTGCAAGAATCCTGTGACGAAAACGGAGAGCGCGAGAAACAGCATCGCGGGGAAGATGATCCGGGTCAGCCGCACCGCCAGTTCAGGCAACCCCGGCGATGCGGCGAAGCCCGGTGCGGCGAGTGGAACCAGGAGCGGCGCCGCCGCCAGGCCGGCCACCACCATCGCCGCCCCCGCCAGGAGCACGAGACTGAAGAGACTTCCGGAGATGCGCCGGGCCTCGTCCAGTTCGCCGCGGGCGAGGTAGCGGCTGATCGTCGGGATGAAGACGATACTGAGGGTGCCGCCCAGCAGCAGCCGCTGGACGAAGAACGGCAGATAGTACGCGATGACATAGGCGGCCTTAGCGTTCGTGGCCCCGAACAGCCACGCCGCGGCCACTTCGCGCAGTAGCCCCAGCACACGGCTGGCGGTGGTCGCGACGGCCATGAGCGACGCAGCGCGCGCGAGGCGACGAGGGAGCGGCGGTCCATCTTCCGGCATCGACCTTCCACCTTCAACCTCCAACCTCCAACGCCTTTTGGAGTGTGCGTCCTTGTGGGCGGCCGTGAGGTCGTGGTAGGATAACCGAGCGGTTCCAGACCACGACAGGGAGGTTCCGGTGGCCAAACGATCTAAGTCAGGACTCAAACACAAGCGCCAATCTGAACGACGGCGGCTGGCCAATCAGGCCGTGCTCTCCCGCCTGAAGACGCTGACCAAAGCGGCCCGCACCAATCCCGAGAAGCTGGCCCAGGCAGTATCAGAGTTGGATCGGGCCGCCCGCAAAGGGATCATTCACCACAATACCGCGGCACGCACGAACTCCCGCCTGATGACAAAGCTGACCACGGGAACCCCCACGCCGGCTTCGCCGGCTCGGGGCGGAGCGAGGGAAAACGGGAAGGCGGGAACAAAAGCCACTCCCTAAGAATCCCTCTGCCTCGTTCTGCAATTGTCATCGCGTTCCCGCGATCCCCCGTTCCCCCGTTCCCGTTTGTTCGCCTGCGGGCACGCACAAGTCGGCAATGAGCATCTCCAGCGCCAGCTGGGGATGCCCTGTGCCTTTGATGGCCCGGTCGGCCTCCAGCAGGCGGGCGAAGATGCGCGGGAAGGACACCGGCGAGAAGTTCTTCGCCTGTTCGGCGATCCGGCGGACGATAAATGGAGGCACGCCGAGCACCTCCTGCAGCATCGCCAGGGGCTTCCGGGCTGCCAGCAACACGCTGCTGCGGTAGAGCATCCGGAACTGCCGCGCGATCATGAACAGCACGTACGGTGGCGCTTCCTCTCGGAGAATGTCAGTCAGGTGACGCAGGGCCTGCCCGGCCTGCCGCGCTCCGATCGCGTCCACCAGCATAAAAATCGTTGTCTCCGACACGCGGCTCACCGCCGCCTCAATGTCGGCCCGCGTGATACGATCGCGGTCGCCCGCGTAGGCAAAGGCCTTTTCCATCTCCAGGCTCAACTGCCGCAGCCCGGGACCGACCAGCGCGACCAGGGCGTCCACGGCATCAGCGTCGAGCCGCCGGCCGGCCTGCCGGGCCCGCTCGGCGATCCATGAGGGGAGCTGGCGCACCGACATCCGGGGAAACTCCTGCACCTGTCCGATGCGGCGGATCGTGGTGTACAGCTTGCGCCGCCGGTCCAGGCCCTGGGCGACCAGAATCAGGGCCGAGGGCGGCGGGCCCTGCTCCAGATACGCAGCCAGCCGCTCTTGCTCTGGAGCTTTCCAGGCATCGGGATCCTTGACCACGACCACCCGCCGGCGTCCAAAGAACGGGAGCGTATCCAGACGCGTGACCAGATCGGGCAGCGCGATCTCACCGGCCCGCAGCACATCCAGATTCAGGTCGCGTTCTTCCGCCGGCATGAGACGGTCCAGCAGGACCGCCAGTGCCTGGTCGATGAGCAGATCCTCTTCGCCCTGGAGGAGATACACCTGCGCGTCAGGCATCGGCCACGCCGTCTCCCCTGCGGTCAACGATCGCCAGCATCACGCACCGTGCGCACCCACACCTGCACCCCATCGCTGGCCACGGTCACGGCCCCATGGACGTCAGTCCGGTACACCGCCGCCCCGACGGCCTGGAGGGCCTCGAGTGTCGCGCGGTGGGGATGCCCGAACGGATTCATGGCGCCCACGGAGATGACCGCCACCTGTGGAGCCACCGCGTCCAGGAACACCGGGGTGCTGCTGGTAGCGCTGCCGTGGTGGGCCACCTTGAGCACCGTGCTGTGCAGGTCAGTTCCGTCGCCCAGGAGGATCGCCTCGGTCAACGCCTCGATGTCTCCGGTCAGCAATACGCTCGTCGCTCCATAGGCCAACCGCGCCACCACGGAGTTCGCGTGGACGTCGGAGCTGGAACCAACGATCAACGGATCGCGGGGATTGAGCACGGCCGCCGCGGCCCCATCACCCAAATCCAGCCTCTGACCTCGGCGGGCAAGCCGGTACGGGATCTGCTGTGCCTCCACCAGTCGGAGAAACCGCGGGTACGACGGCGCCGGATGCTCGAAACCGCTGTCGAGCACCAACCCCACGGGGAAGTTCTGCAGCGCGGCGATGAGTCCTCCGACGTGATCCTCATGCGGATGCGAGAGCAGCATGATGTCAATCGTGCGCAGGTGCAGCCGCCGCAGCGCGGGCACGAGCCGGCGGGCTCCGACGTCGTAACCGGTCAGGTGCCCCTCGACCTCCCCGCCTCCGTCGACCAGCATGGTGCGGCCGGACGGAGCCTGGACCACGATGGAATCTCCCTGGCCGACATCGAGAAATGTGATGACGAGTTGCGGGGGGACTGTGGCAGCGAAGACCTGGGCCCACAGGGCCAGGGCAACGGCACCCGACACCGCCGCGACGATTGCCGCCCGGGTTACACGCACACGGCCCCGCAGCCACTCCACGGTCGCGACGAGGACGGCGTAGAAGCCGGCAATCCCCAGCAGCGACGGCGCCTCGACCGGCACGGCAGAAAGCGGGAGGCGGGCGAAGACGGCTGCCGTCCAACGCACCGCATCCGCCGGCGGGCCCAAGACCGGGGCCAGGGAAACACCCAGAGTCGGGATCACGGCGCCAACAACGGCGACGGCGAACCCCGCGGGAACGAGCAGCGCGACCAGGGGGATGACGATGAGGTTGGCTGCCAAACCAACCACAGAGATTTGGAGGAAGTGGTAGGCGAGCAGTGGTCCGACCGCGATCTGTGCGGCCACAGTCATCGCGAACAAGGAGCGGAGGGACCGAGGCAGCGCAGACAGATGCAACGTCAGGACGGGCGCGATGAAGATAAGCCCCCAAGTGGCGGCGAACGAGAGCTGAAACCCCGCATCAAATAGGAGCAGTGGTTGCGACACGAGGAGCGCCAGGGCCGCCACGGCCAGCGCAGCGTGCGCATCTCGACCCCGCTGCAGCAACGGCGCAGCGAGTCCGATCAACGCCATCATCGCCGCGCGCGCCACCGAAGGGACCCAGCCGGTCATGAGCGCGAAGAATAGCGTGACCGCGGCCGCCACCCCGCTGGCCGGCAGTAGTGGGACGCGGAGCAGCCGGCCCAGCCACAGCACCGACGCCAGCACCAGACCCACCTGTGCCCCTGAGACGACCAGCACGTGCAGCAGACCGGATCGCGCAAAGTCATCCCTGGCCTCAGGTCCGATCGCCCCATCGTCTCCCAGCAGCAGGCTGGCCATCAATGCACCCCGCTGCCCCGGCAATGCGGTTAGAAGGAAGGACGTCATCCTTCGCCGCACGATGTCGGCGGCGGCCAGGATGGGAGTGGCCAATCCGTGCTCAATCACATGGACGTGCGCATGGCGCTGCGGATAGAGCACGGCGCCAATCCCGCGCGAGGCGAGATAGTCACGATACGAAAATTCTCCGGGATTCCCGGCGGGCGGTGGTCGGACGAGCCGGCCGGAGATGGCGATACGGTCGCCGTAGAGAACATCGCTGCTCTGGGGGAATGTGACAAGGACCAACCCGTCCGCGGGGGAAGACCGACCGGCCGAGTCGATGTGCTCGACGGATACGACCGCCCGGACATGTTCGCTCCCGCGCTGCGGCGGTCTCACGACCACCCCGGCCAGTGTCACGTCGCGTCCAAACGCGGCCGTTAACACGGGCGCCGCCACCGGGTCGGCGTGCAGCATCACCCACAGCGCGCCCACGGTGGCCGCGCCTGCCAGGAGCGGGACCGTCGCAGGCCGCCTGAGGTTCACACACCATGCTGCGGCAAGCACCGACCCTGTGGAAGCGGCAAACCATATCCACGCGGACAGCACCGACCAACGACCGAGCGCAATCCCGGCGGCGAATGCGGCAGCGATCCAAGCGATCGGTGGAAACACGGCGCCTCCCCTGACGACGCGATTGTGTCAGGAGAGGCGCGGTCCTGCCATGACTCAAGTGAGCTATTGTTTCGCTGCCACTTCCTCCATGATGCGCGCGGCAAATGTCTCGAGGGGGATTGGGCCCAGGTCGCCGGCGCCGCGGCTGCGGACGGCCACCTGGCCGCTACTGGCCTCCTTGTCGCCCACGACCAGCATGTAGGGGACGTGGTCCACCTGCGCGCGGCGGACCTTGTAACTGATTCGTTCGTTGCTCGTATCGAGCTCGACCCGTACTGCTGCGGCCATCAGGCGATCGCGCACGTTTCGAGCATAGTCGAGGTGGCGGTCTGCGATCGGCAGCACCCGCACCTGCTCGGGCGCCAGCCAGACCGGGAAATCGCCGGCATAGTACTCGATGAGAAACGCCATCATGCGTTCCATCGTGCTGATGATGGCCCGGTGGATCATCACCGGACGGTGCGACTTGCCGTCTTCCCCGATGAACTCCAGCTCGAACCGCTTGGGGAGCAAGAAGTCGAGCTGCACCGTGGATAGGGTCTCCTCCTTCCCCGTCGCCGTCCGGACCTGCACATCGAGCTTGGGGCCATAAAAGTTGGCGCCGCCGACCACCGCGTTGTACGTCAACCCCAGTTCGCGTAAGACCTCGTGCAGAAGCCCCTCCGCCGTCATCCACAATTCCTCGTCCTGATGGTAGTACTGCCGGTCCTTGGGATCGTGGAGGGACAGATCCAGTCGGTAGTCGGTGATCCGAAAGTCCTGGTAGACCTGCTGGATCAACCGCACGACCGCCGCAAACTCCTCCTTGACCTGGTCCTGCCGGCAGAAGATATGCGCGTCGTTGAGCGTCATGGACCGTACCCGGTGCAACCCGGTCAGCGTCCCCGACTTCTCGTAGCGGTACATCCGCCCCAGTTCGGCAATGCGGACCGGCAGGTCGCGGTACGAGCGTTGATCCTGCTTGTAGATCATGATGTGGTGGGGACAGTTCATCGGCTTGAGCACCAGCTCGTCGTTATCTACCTTCATTGGGGGATACATGGCCTCGCGGAAGTAGTCCCAGTGACCCGAGATTTTGTAGAGTTGCACGGAGGCGAGATCCGGCGCATAGACATGAAGGTAACCGTGCTGCAACTCCAGGTTGACGATGTAATTCTCGAGGAGACGCCGCACAGTTGCTCCCCGCGGCAGCCACAGCGGGAGCCCCTGCCCCAGTTCCTCGGAAAAGGCGAATAGCTTCAGATCCTTGCCGAGCCGGCGATGGTCTCGCCGCTTCGCTTCTTCCAGCTGGCGCAGAAACTCATCCAGCTGTTCCTGGCGGGGGAAGGAGATGCCGTAGATGCGCTGCAGCATCTCGCGATGTTCGTCGCCGCGCCAGTACGCGCCCGACGTGCTGAGGAGCTTGATGGTTTTGATCAGCCCGGTGCGCGGCAGGTGCGGACCGCGGCACATGTCCATGAAGCCGTCCTGGCGGTAGAAGGACACCCGCGGGTCGGGGATACCCTCCAGCAGTTCGAGCTTGTACTTCTCGCCCATTTCCTTATACGTACGGATGGCCTCGTCGCGCGGGACCTCAACGCGCTCAATCGGCTGGTCCCGCGCGGCTAGCTCCCGCATCCGGCCCTCGATCTTCTCCAGATCTTCGGGCGCAAACGGCCGGCCGAGATCGATGTCGTAGTAGAATCCGTCGTCGATCGGCGGCCCGATGGCCAGTTTGGCCTCCGGGAACAACTGCTTCACGGCCTGAGCCAGCAGGTGGGCGGACGAATGCCAGTAGACTTCCCGCCCTTCGGGCTGTTCGAAGGTCAGCGGCTCCACGCGCGCGTCGCGGTCGAGCTTGGTCGCCAGGTCGCGCAGTTCCCCATCCACTTTAGCGACAAGCGCATCGGGTTTGCCCGCATCGCGCGCGATCTCGGCGAGCGAGACCCCTTTCGGGTACTCTTTCACCCGACCGTCCGGAAGCGTCACCTTTATTTGATTCATTGGTGTTTCCTCCGAACTGCGCCAGCCACCAAACTGCGTCTACTTAGTCTTCTTGGTCTACTTAGTCTTCTTGGTCTGCAAGCTCAAGCCGGTCAGGTCTTGAGACTAAGTAGACCAGGTAGACTAAGTAGACCAAGTAGACGCCTTTGCTCATAGACAGTACCATGGGTGTCAACCCGCCGGGGGACCGTACACCTGGCGGACGTACCAGGGCACGATGGTGACGCTCACCAACCGCTCTGTGCCGTCGAACAGGTCGCTGAACTCGGTAATGGTGTTGCGAAACTGATAACTCATCACCCGGTCGATGTTCTGGGGCACGCTGCGCACCACGTCGAGCAGTTCATGTACCTTATATATACGCAGGATGTTGGGATCGGCAGCGGAACGGACGTTCCCCTGGGACACGACCCTGACCGGGAGCCCCCGCCGGTACTGCAGCTGTAGCTCCACGGAACCCCCGCCCGGATCGCGGAACCGGAAGTGATCGGTGATGGTCGCGCTCATGTCGTTCCCCTTGGCGTAGTACTCCCGCAGCACGGTCCCCAGACGCGATGTCTTGTACTTCCCGGGAATGGCGCGGGGATGTGCGGTGAGAATCCGGAAGTTGAAGCCGGCCTCCTCCTCCGTCTCCGGGTGCCGTGCCGGAATGGCAAACCCAATGTAGCGGCTCACAGCATCGGCCGTGGGGGTGCCGGCGGCATCCTGGTTGAGGAGCGCATCGTTGAAGGTCACAGCCAGGTTTGCCCCCTTCGAGACCCCAGACGGGTCCGCCGCCACCTGCCATGGCGCGGGTAGGCGCGCCTGGAGCGGTTCCGGACGGACCGCAAACCTGAGGACGGCCTGCGTGGCAATCGTCAGGTCGAGCAGGTTCTCGATCATGCCCGCGTGTCCAGAATGATCGTCACCGGTCCGTGGTTCTGAATGTCTACCACCATCACGGCGCGGAACTGGCCCGTCTCTACCGGCACGCCGAGACTACGCAGATGCTGATTGAACATCTCGTAGAGCGCTTCAGCCTGCTGCGGGGGCGCGGCCTTGACAAAACTCGGCCGTCGGCCCCCGCTGGTGTCACCGTACAACGTAAACTGCGACACGGACAGCACGGCCCCGCGAACATCAAGGATCGAGCGGTTGAGCTTCCCCTGCTCATCATCGAAGATGCGCAGGTGCGCGATCTTTTCGGCCAGTGTTTTCGCATCGGCGTCCGTGTCGTCCGTCGACACACCGACCAGCACCGCGTATCCGTGCTCGATATGGGCAATTTCCGCGCCGTCCACCTTCACCGCGGCGCGCACGACCCGCTGCACGACAGCGCGCATCACCGCCCTCCGGGAAAAGTCATGGCGATAGCTCAAACCCGGTCCGTTGCGCGCGCCCGGCGACGAGATCGCTGACCAGCTTCCCGGTCACAGGGGCCAGCGTAATCCCCTGCCCTTCGTGCCCGGTCGCCACCAGGAACCCGTCGGGCCCCGCCCAGCCAATAATCGGCCGGCCGAGCGATGTGTACGGGCGGAGACCGACCGTGACGCGAGTCGGCCTCATCGTCCGCAGCGCTGGAACGAACGTCGCCGCCCGCTGTTTCATCCGTTCGGCCAGATCCGCGTCGACCGTGCGGTCTTCGCCCTTGAACTCGCGGCTGCTGCCGACGAGGCAAGTTCCGTCGCCGCGGGGCTGGACGATGGTCCGCAACCCCTGCGGGTCGGGCTGCGCCGTCCCGCTCACGTCGAGATAGCCAGCCTCGAGCAGCGGACGCCGGACCGGCGACCCCCCCATCGTCAGCAGATGTCCACGCCGTGGGACGACCGGAATTTCGACGCCGGCCAGCCGACCGACCGCGGGCGACCAGACGCCGCAGGCGCACACCACGGTGCGCGTGGAAATCCGTCCGGTCGCCGTCACCACGTGGGTGACCCTCCCGCCTTCCACGCCGATCGCCGTGACCGGACTCCCCGTCAGGACTTCCACGCCGCGGGCGCGGATGGCCGCGATGATCGCCTGACATACCTGCGGCGCGTCTGCAGTCGCTTCATCCGGACAGTACGTGGCGCCGGCAAGATCGCGTGCGACTTCCGGCTCCAGATCCAGTAGCGCCGGACCATCCAACAGGTCAACTCGTGCCCCGCCCGCGGTCGCGATCTCCACCTGATGCCGCAGCCGGTCCAGTTCCGCGGAGGTCACAGCAAGTATGAGGCCACCGTGAGAGTGTACCGCCACACCTGCGTCTGCCGCCATCCGCTCGTATAGCCGGCGGCTCTCCAGGGCAAGCGCCACCCCCGCGGGCGTCTCCTTATCGTGAATGATGATCCAGCCGCCGCTGGCGGCTGCCGTGCCCGAGGCGACCTCGCCGCGGTCGACGATCACGACCCGGTGGCCATCTGCGGCCAGAAAATACGCCGCGGAGCACCCGATGATGCCTGCGCCAATGACAACCACATCCGCCGACCGCATCATTGGCTGTCAGTTTCGACGCCGCAGCGAATCGTATCCTCCGCAGGAAACCTAAGACGGCGGGCGCAAATTCCCCGATGGATCCCGGCCAGTAGAGAGGGGGATATCGATGGGCATCACGGAGGAGCAGGCGTTGCGGGCACGACTCCTACGGCTGGAACGATGGCTGGTGTTGCTCGCGGGTTTCGCGGCCCTCCCGTTCGTGCTCGCGTTGCTTTGGGGACCGTGGACAGCCCGCGCCGCCACGCAATCGCAGCTTGTCCGGACTCCCGCCCTCGAGATTGTGGACGCAGGAGGTCGCATCCGGGCCACGCTGGATGCCGTGAACGGGAAACCGAGCCTGTGGTTATACGGCGACGACGGCGGACGGCGCGCTGGACTGACCGTCGGAACCGGCGGTGTGCCGGAACTCGCATTGCTAGACCCGCAAGGGCGACAACGCATCCTCCTTCGCGTCGGGTTTGAGCGTGCCGCCGAGATTCGGATCGCGGACGGTCGCGGCCGTCCGCGGCTGGGACTGTGGGTCGGCTACGATGACGCGCCCGGGGTGTGGCTATTTGACGACCTGGCTCGCCCACGGATCGGGATGAAGGTGCTGGCAGGCGGCGTCCCCCGATTGTGGCTGTTCGAGGAGTCCACGGGACGGGTGACGTTCACGGCGCCATAGGTCTTAGCGGCACTAGTTTGATTGTCGCGGATCGTGCCTTAGGGCTCACGATGCTGCTGACGATGCTTGCGGCGTAGCGGCGGTACTTGGCGCGGTACGCGGCGTCGATCTGGTCGTTGAGACCTGGGTCGGCGTCCACGAAGGTGACGTCTTTCTCGACGCCGCCGGCCCAGATCCGACCTTCGTGGCGCACCTGGGCGCCACGGAACCAGACGCCGGCGCGCCCGTTCACGGATCGGACGTAGAGGTCGTCGCCACGGCGGACGACCCAGATCG
>Ga0209266_1000344_pt1 | contig 37600 bp, 25 predicted proteins | sample GraSoiAngelo_132_FD_185889 | JGI IMG/M metagenome (GOLD analysis project Ga0209266, IMG submission 185889) | Grasslands soil microbial communities from the Angelo Coastal Reserve, California, USA - 14_0929_02_40cm (SPAdes) (version 2) | ecosystem: Environmental > Terrestrial > Soil > Grasslands ...
CATGCTGTTCGAAGTCGCGCCGCGCGACGCGGTCACGTTCGCCGGGACGGCGCTGCTGCTCGTCGCTGTGGCACTGGTGGCGACGTGGGTCCCGGCGCGGCGGGCGACGAAGGTGGATCCGATGGTGGCATTGCGATACGAATGACGGGATCCGGGGCCCGGTATCCGGTGTCCGGGGTGCGCCGCCGGACCGCGGACGCCGGGCCCCGGACACCGGATACCGAACAGTGGGAGACTGAAATGGAGACGCTGATCCAAGACCTCCGCCACGCACTCCGCTCGCTCTCCCGCACCCCCGGCTTCGTCCTCACTGCGATCCTCACCCTCGCCCTGGGTATCGGTCTCGCAACCGCGGTGTTCACCGTGGCCGACATACTGCTGCTGCGTCGCCTCCCCGTCCGCGATCAGGACCGCCTCGTCGTGCTCTGGGGAGCAATGCGCGACCGCCCCTACAACTATCCTCTCGGGCTCGATGACGCCCGTGAGTTCGCGCGGCAGACCCGATCGCTCGAGCGGGTCGCGTTCTTCTCCTATTACGGCGCCGGGCCGAAACCGATCCGCGACGGCGACCAGATCTCGCGGCTGCGCCGCGCGCTCGTGTCGGGCGAGTTCTTTGACGTGCTCGGCGCGCGACCCGCGCTCGGGCGCGCACTGCGCGTCGCAGATGACGTGAGCGGCGCGGCACCGGTGCTGGTGTTGAGCTATGGTGCTTGGCAGCGGAGGTTCGGCGGCGACCCTCACATACTCGGGCGACAGGTCCTGACATATGACGACGGCTTGGCGTACACGATCGTCGGCGTGATGCCTCAAGGGCTGGACTATCCCAGAGGCACTGACTTCTGGGCACCGGTCGTTCCCTCCGGGGTTCCGAAGGACATGTACGTCATCGGGCGGCTGCGGTCGAGCGCCACTGCCGCCCAGGCGCGCGACGAGATGACCGCCTTCTTCGGGCGTGCCCAGGCCTCGCCGTGGCAACGTGTCCTACGCGGCGTCGTCCACACGCTGCCGCGGCTCATCCTCGGCGACACGAGGCCGGCACTGATCGTGTTCGCCGCCGCCGCCGGACTCCTGCTCTTGATCACGTGCATCAACGTCGCCAATCTGCTCCTCGTCCGCGGCCTCGCGCGCGTGCGCGAGATCGCCGTGCGATCAGCGCTTGGTGCGGGCCGGGGACAAGTCATCGTCCAGCTGCTGACCGAGAATGCGCTCCTCGCGCTCGCTGGCGGCGCACTGGGGCTGGCAGTGGCGGCTGGCGCGGTCCGCATCTTCGTCGCGTTCGCGCCGGCTGGCGTCCCGCGGCTGGACGAGATTCACGTGAACGCGACCGCGCTCGCCGGCGCCGTTGCCATCACGGCCATAGCTACGCTGATCTTTGCCCTCGCGCCGGCGGTCATCACCTCGCGTGTCGAGTTGGAGCGGGCGCTCCGGTCGGACCCGCGGCATAGCGCCGGCCGGCGCTCCCGGCGGGCCACGGAAGCCCTGGTCGCGGGACAGCTCGCCCTCGCGCTGCTTGTGCTCTCCGCCGCTGGTCTTATCGCCAGGAGCCTCATTAAGCTCGAGCGGGCAGAGCTCTCCCTGGAGCCGTCACACTTGCTGATCGGCGACTTGACGCTTCGCTACGATCAGTTCGGCACCGCGGCGAAACAACGCGCGCTGCTCGAGAGACTGTTATCGCAGGTGCGGGCAATCCCGGGTGTGCGGGCCGCCTCGCCCGTAGTGGCCGTTCCATTCTCCGGCTCCGGCGGGTGGGACGGCAAGCCCGCGGCCGAAGGACAGTCCGCGGAACAGGCCGCGGCCAACCCGATGCTCAACATGGAGGTCGTGGCCCCGGATTACTTCGCGGCGCTGGGCATTCCGGTGCGCCGCGGGCGGGGCTTCACGGACGCCGACCGCGCGGGCGCGCCCCCGGTCGTGGTGGTCAGTGAGTCCGCCGCGCGGCACTACTGGGGGAGCGATGACCCCATCGGCAAGCGCCTGAGGATGGGGGAGAACTTCGAGCGGACGGCCACCGTCGTCGGTGTCGTCCCGGACACGCGCTACCGCGACCTGCGGGATGCGCGCGCCAGCATCTACCACCCGCTCCGCCAGTCGTTTTTCCCCTACATGCCGATGAAGCTCGCCATACGCACGAGTGGCTCGCCGGCCGAGCTGGTGCCGGCGATTCGGCGCGTGATCGCCGAGACCGAGCCGGGGGTGGCGCTGGCGAGCGCGGCCCCGTTCGAGACGTTCCTCGATGGGCCGCTGGCGCAGCCGCGACTGAACGCGCTGCTGCTCGGCGTCTTCGCGGCTAGCGCGGTCGCGTTGGCCGCCGTCGGACTGTTCGGCGCCATGGCGACCATGGTGCGCCAACGCACGCGGGAGCTCGGCGTGCGGATGGCGCTTGGAGCTACCGCTCGAGATCTGCGGCGCATGGTGATGGGGCGCGGCCTCGCGGTTGCAGGCTTGGGATCGGTGCTAGGGCTACTGGGCGCATTGCTGGCGAACCGTTTCCTGGCGGCCATGCTCTACGAGGTGACTCCGACGGACCTGGCGACGCTCACGGCGGTCACCGGGTTCCTCATCGGTGTCGCGGCGCTCGCGAGCCTGATCCCGGCCCAGTCGACCACGCGCATCGATGCGGTGGTTGCCCTGCGGGCGGAAGGGTAGCGATTTCAAGCCTCATGGCCTCGACGCATCTGGACGCGGCGTTCGCGCGCGCGTTCGGCGCTCCCGCCACCGGCGCCGTTCAAGTGGCCCGCGCGCCCGGGCGCGTGAACTTGATCGGCGAGCACATCGACTACTGCGGCCTGCCCGTCCTCCCCATGGCCCTCCGCCAGGGCGTCCGCATCGCGTTTCACCCGCGCTCGGATCGAGAGACGCGCCTCGTCAACCGCGATCCTCGCTTCGCGCCCAGCGCCTTCGCGGTGAACGCGAGCATCCCGCCGGCTCCGGCGGGGGACTGGGGCAACTACGCCAGGGCGGCGGCCCAGGCGCTGGCCCAACGATTTCGGGATCTGCGGGGCGTCGACGCGCTGGTGGACAGCGATCTCCCGATCGCCGCGGGGCTCAGCTCCTCGTCCGCGCTCGTCGTGGCCATGGCCCTCGCGCTCATGCACGCGAACGAGGTGACGGTGGCGCCGCTCGAGCTGATGGAGTTCTTGGCGCGCGGCGAGCGCTACGTCGGCACCGCGGGCGGCGGGATGGACCAGGCGATTATCCTCGGCGCGCGGGCCGGGTGCGCCTCACGGATTGACTTCCACCCGCTCCGGCTCACGCCCACGGCCGTGCCCCCCGACTGGCAGTTCATCGTGGCGTGGAGCCTGGTGCACGCCGAGAAGTCCGGGGCGGCGCGGCAGTCGTACAACGAGCGGACGCGGCAGTGCGACGAGGCGCGGCGTCTCGTGGCCACGCGGCTCGGCCAGCGGGAGGACATCAACTATCCCGCCCTGGTCGCGGCGGCGCCGGTCGAGCAGCTGCTCGAGGTCGCGGGCGCGACCGGCTCCGACGTGCTCGCGCGGCGGTTCCGCCACGTGGTCACCGAGGGAATACGCGTGCGGCAGGCGGAGGCGGCGATGGCCGCTCACGACCTAGCGGCGTTCGGGTTACTGCTCGACGCCTCGCACCAGAGCCTGCGGGGCGACTACGAGGTGAGCCGCCCCGAGCTGGACCGGCTCGTGGAGCTGGCCCGGGAGGCGGGCGCTGCGGGGGCGCGGCTCACCGGCGCTGGGTTCGGTGGCTCGATTGTGACGCTATGTCGCGCCGAGCGCGCGCCGGAGGTCATCGCCGCGCTGCGGGAGCGCTTCTACGCCCCACGCGGCGCTGCGGGCGACGTCGAGCGGTATGTGTTCAGGGCCGAGCCGTCGGCGGGCGCGGAGGTTCTGACTCCGGGCGCAAGCTCGGCGTGAGCCCCGGGGCGGATCCAGTCGCGCAGGAACTTCAGACCGCGCGCCAGTTGCGTCTCCACGGTCTTCTCGCCGATGCCGAGCCGGTCGGCGATCTGGGCGTAGCTCAGGCCGTCGATCAGCCGCAGTCTGCACACTACGGCTCGTTTGGGGGGGAGCTCGGCGAGGGCTCGTTCCACGGCGGCAACCAGCTCCGCCGCCTCCAGGTCGGATTGGATCTCGACCGCTGCTGCCAACTGACCGACCCGCCCTCCCCACCGGCGGGCCACGGCGGCACGCTCCAGGCGGTCGCGGGCGGCGTTGCGCACGGCGAGGTAGAGGTAGTTTCGCACCGCGCCGGCGGGGACCCAGTCCGCCCGGCCGCGCCAGATCCGGAAAAAGACGTCCTGCGTGACCTCCTCCGCATCCTCCTTCGAGTGCAGGTAACGGAAGGCAAACGCGTAGAGCCGCTGCCAGTACGCGCGATACAGCGCCTCGAACGCGTCCATGTCCCCGGCGCGGATGCGATCCGCCCATACTCGTTCGTCGGCGTCGGTCGTGACGTCGTCGGAGGAGGTCTCGGGGTCCTTGGCAATGCTGATGTTGAGCGGCATCGACGGCGACCCGGGAGCGGCTACGACATTAGCGTGCGCGTGATCGTACGGCGCCGCAAGATCCCGGCGGTAAGGCGCCGTGCGGCCTGCACTTAGAGGTTTAGCAGAGCGAGATCAGGCAAACTCCCGATACGCGCCGAACGCGGCCAACTGATCTTCTCCCAGCTCCGCAGGAATCGGTAGACAGGGTTCATTCAACTTTTCGCATACCTGATTCCACAACGCCGTGCGGGTATACCTCTGATGGACCTTCTGAAACGAACCGGATAACAACAGTCGCTTGGCCTCGTGCGGTTCACCCTTATCGATCAAGAGCTGTACGCGTCGTTCCAGTATCCACTCGTCCTCAAGTGCATCGACCTGGTTCAACCACTGCTCACGTTCGGCAATAGTGTGTTTTCCCAAATGGCGAAGCACTTCATCGCGCTCGACAACGAGCTGTGGGTGCAACTGCAACCATTTTTCCTCAACAGATTCCAAAGCCTTCGCGGCACCCTGGATATCACCCGCCACTTTCAACAGCCTGGCCAAGAGAGCCTTTGCGACCCCGAGGCCACTCGCCGACAGCACTCGGATCGCTGCTTGTTGTTGTCCCCGGCCGGCCAGCCAGGTGCCATAGTGAAATTTCCAGCGTTCTGTCTGTTCATCACTGGTCTGTTCGATGGCCCATTTGAAGGCGGCGTCCAAGTCCTCCATACCGGAAGGAGCCCAAAGGCAGTGAGGAATCTCAGGGGGTTGCGGGAGGCTTCCGTTGATCTTGTGAGCGTGCAAGAGCTCCTGCCAGACCTTGACGTCTTCCTCCCTCGCCCAATCGAACAGCGGAACCTCGTTGCTGGGCCTGAGCCTTACGTTCGGAACCTTCAGGGCATAGATATCCAGCGGCTTGTCCGACGGGATCCAGAACTCCACGTGCCATCGGGTTGCTTCAGGCTGTAACTCCAGCTTGATGGACTGATCGGCGATGGGGCCGCCCTGTAGCTCGATGTACGGATCGCGTTTTGCAGTGCTCAACGTAGCCCAGGCGCGGTCTTTCCCAACACCATAGCTCCATAACTTCATTCCGGGCGAGCTCGCTGCATCGGCAATGTGATATAACCCGGTACCCAATGACGGTGTAAAGGCACCGAATGCATTTGCATCCTTTGTCTTCCAAAAATATCCCGTCATTTCCTTTATGTCGGATTCACGTCTAGGCCCTGACTCTTGCCAATCGATGGTATCAATCTTTGAAGAATGAGACAAAACCTGGCCCTTGGGGAAATGATATTCGGTATCCGGAGCGCACGGCACAGCGGCATTCGACCATGACATCCAGGGACGTGCTGCAGTTCCGGGATTATGAAAGACTGCGCGCTGCGTCAGGAACTCATCGCCCTCCCCCAGCGAGTATTCCACTGTCCACTGCATGCCAAACCGCAGTTCCCGTTCGCCACAGCTGACGTACACCCGCTTGTCTGTTCGATCGGTCCGGGAGAGTACCGGTTCGTTCTGCGTAGGGGAGTGCGAAATGGGAAAGCTGACGGCAATCCCGCCGGCCACAAAAGCGAATCGGGGGAGAATCCGCACCGGCCTGATGACATCCGACGTGTAGAGAACTTCCTTGCCGGATCCCTTATGAATGAGCGATGTGACTTTGCCGCCGAGGTCGGGGCAAATCACGGCTCTGACGCGCTCGTTCTCCAACACGATGAACCGGTAGTTTTTGAGTACCGGTCGGTGGGAGGTCGCTACATAGCTGATGTAGGGATAGACACCATTCGGATCGAACGCTGTCGGAACCGGACCTGCGGGCGTCAGTTCGTGGGTGAGGACGTAATCCTGAACCTCGCTACAGACCACTCCGCTATCGCGCAAGGCGATCGCTTAACGCCTCCAGCATCCGCATCCCCTTGTGCACGGCTTCCGTGATTCTCGCTTGATCGTAATTGCGCTTACTGTAATCGCGATCTCCCACGAATGTGCCCAGGTGGTTGTCCAGGTCCCGGAGCTGCCGTCTGATCGTGCCATTGGTCGATTGGGATGCCAGCGCGCGCAAGATCCGAATCTTTTCATAATCGACGATACCCTCGCGTAGCTTCTCAAATCGGACACTGCTGCTCGCGCCTGGATAAACGAGAAACTCATCGCCGGCGGGCCACAACGCATGGCGCGCGTCCCGCACCGGATCGGCCGGCCAGGCATCGTAGGCCCAGCGCAGGAATCCATCATACCCGTACGCTGCCGAGTACCAAGCGATATACCGGCCTTCGATCGGCGGCGAAAAGACAAACGTGTTGGGCTTCTGGGGCGTGCAGCACACGTAGTACGTGGTCGTGGACCGTCGTGCGGAACGCGCCCTGAGCTCCTGCTGGCTCGGCTCGCTGGTGATGATCGGAGAGTAATCGTTGAGGAGCGAGTCCAGCTCCGTGTGCCAGTTTCCAGCGTAGGTGATCTTCCATTTTGGAGAATGCGCCCTGATCACCCGGATCGCGGCGAGCGTGAGCGGCATTTCATTTTCGTTGATCCCAAGATAGGTCCGATCGAACCAGCCGCGCTGTTCCAGGTGGCCTTTGAGATCGTCGAGAAACGCCCGCCACGCTGCGGCGAATTGCGCCGAGTCGGGTGCCCACTGCTCGTAGACGTAGTTTCCGGATCGCTCGTCGAGGTAGCGGAAGCGGTTCCCCCACGGCAGCGGCGTATAGATCGTGATCGCTTTCGTCACGCCGACGGCGGTCGCCAGCTCCACGTACTGATCGAAGATGTTGTAGTCGAATTTCCAAGTCCCGTCAGCCCGCTTGGTCCATTCGATCATTGCCCCTTCGATCATGTAGGAATTGTCCGACCACGGGGAATGAACGGCGTAGGTGGTGATGTACTTCCCACCCGCATCTGCGTACAACTTGAGATGCCGCCGCAATAGTGCCTTGTGCTCTTCCGACCAGGGTGCGACGTGGTAGTACCAGGCAACCACCCAGGGATTCTGCCATAAGTCCAATCTGAACTGCCAATCACCAGGTGGAGGCAAGGTTTGGTCTTGGACCGTGATCGCCACCCGCAGTGTCGCACGACCCTTCTCAGAACTGATGTCGACCGTTCCCCGGTACATGCCGGGTGTCGTGCCCGCGGGAATGTCCAACGACAGCCAGATCGGCCTCACGCTGCTTGCGGGCAGGTCGAACCGCTGGAACGGCTCCAGCCGGTCCGGCATGAGATAGGGCGGGTTCGAATCGGTCGCCCCGCAGCTCACCTCGTTGGCGCCGTACGGGTAGTTCGAGACGACATAGCGAACGAGATAGACGTGCACATTGCCGCTCGGGAGCGCGGCGCCGTTCGCGTTCACGAGATCGCTGACGGCGATGCGAATCTGGTTCACCGTGTCCCGTGACCAGACCACCACCTCCGCATTCAGCCGTTCGCCTTTCCAGCCGGTGGCTTCCCATGACTGGGATTGCTGCGGCAGGTCCGGGACCTCACTCCTGAAGTAAGCCTGGTCGGTGGTAGCGAACGAGACGTTCAGCCCCTTCGGCTGCACCGACCATTTCTGTGGATCGCTCGGCGAGTCGAACGTGTATTCTGGTTGAAAATGGAACGCGGGGACACGGATTTTCGCAGGATCAAGGCGTGCGCGCTGGACTCCATCCTGCCCGTAAACGACGGCGGTGATCAGACACGAGAGACAACAAGCTTCCAGAATCCTGCGCATCACCAGCCCGGGTTTTGGGTGAGCGTGCCGTGTGATAATTGAATCTGCTGCAAGGGAATCGGGTCAAGGTAGTGCTTCGGGAGGAATTGCCTTCCCGAGGCCGGCTCGGCGATAACGAAGCCGCCCCCGTCCACCTGGATGTCCGTACCGATGACCAGGGTGGAATCCCGTTGCTCAAATTCTGTGCCGACAAATTTCACGCCGCGGAGCGCCTGCGGCATCTCGGTCTCTGCCGTTTTCCAGCGTCGCAAGTCGTCACGCCGGAAGCCTTCGAACGCCAATTCCACAGTCCGCTCTCGCCGGATCTCCGTCAGCATGTCCAACCCGTTGGTACTTACACCACCATTGGTCAGGGTCGGCATGCCAACCCGGCCGCGTAGCACATTGATCGTTCGGTTCAGGTCGGCGTCGGAGATCACGCCGTCGCGCTCAAAGAGTGCCTCGGCGAGGATCAAGAGCACCTCGCCGTAGCGAAACTCCTTGAAATCGTACTGACCGGCAAAGTGCGCCGCCTCGTCAGTTTCGTCCAAGAATTTGCGCAGCATGTAGCCGGTGCGGGTGGCGGTAGTGCCCGAGAAACCCGGAAAGACCGGGAGGAACCCACTCTCCTTGTGGACGTCGCTGCCCGGGACGATGAACGTCATCGCCATTCTGGGGTCCCGGTTTTGAAATTCCGTGGTCGCGAGAGAATCGTACCCCAGGAACTGCGGTGAGATTGCAATCGGCAGGCCATCCTTGCACAGGTACATGTCCGCCAGCTTCTTCGTGGGGATCATGTAATTGAACCACAGTTCTCTGGTCCAATTGTGGGTGGCGCGACCCGCGTAATACCGTCTGGCCAAGATCACTTCCTTACTATCATCGCCCTGCAGTATGAACAGGAACTTGTAACTGCTGTCTGTGCCGTGGTCGGTATACAGATCGTACTCATTTGACGTAATCAGTTGCTGTGCGGCATTGATTGCCGCCGTGAGCATCGCCGTGGGATCTCCCTCAGCGTGGTACTTGCGCCACGTTCCCTGATACAGCGCCGCCCGGGCCTTCAGCGCGAGCGCCGCGCCTTGCGTCACCCGCCCCATCTCCGCGGGGCTCAGCTGACTCTGCTTGAGGAGTTTGGGCACGGCGTTGTCGAGGTCGGCAATGATGAAATCAACGATCTGTTGTTGCGTCGCTCGAGGTGTGTACACCTCCGGCGAGGTGACGTCGAGCACCGTGGTGATCAGCGGCACGCCGCCGTAGGCTTTCACCAGGTTCCAGTAGTGATATGCCCGGAAGAACAGCGCTTCGCCTACCCAGCGATCGATTTGCGATCCCAAGCCCGATTGTGAGGCTTTCTCGAGCAGATAGTTGGTCGCCCGGATCCCCGCGTACGAATTGGTCCACAGGTCGGAATTCGCCGCCGGCAGATACGACCCGTTGCTCATCGACGACATCTCCGAGCTCCCGCTGCCGGTGGCGATATCTGAATTGAGCTCGATGTAGTTAGGGCCGCGCAGCGCGAAGTAGAAATCGTTGGCCGCGAGTCGGAACTGGTCCGGATTTTTCCAGAACGAGGCGTCCGAGACTTGATCCTTCGGACCGAGATTCAGGTCCTTGCAGCCCAGCGCCAGCATCAGGAGGGCGCCGGTATATGCGACAGTGAGCCGGTTCATGAATGGGCGCCCCATTAGAAAGTGATATCCATGCCGAAGGAGTACAGCCGCTGAAACGGATAGTTGAAGCCGTTGGAGATCGACTCGGGATCCCATCCGCCCTTCACGCTGTGCTTCTCCCAGAGATCGAACCCGCTGAAATACACTCTGGCGCGCGTCATGCGAGCCCGCGCAATCAGACGCTCAGGGAGGGAATACCCGATCTGCAGGTTTTTCAGACGCAGATAGGCCGCGTTGATCTTCTGCAGGGTCGACGGCTGATAATTCCAGAACCGGATGTCGCCGTGCGTCAGCCGCGGATAGGGTGCGTTGGGGCGATCTTCGTTCCAGGTTTGCCCGTAGTAGAACAGCGGGGGCTGTCTCCACCAGTCACTCCAAGGCATGCGGTAGTCACCCTCTCTGAAGAGGGTCCGCTTGCCCACCCCCTGGAAGAAGACGCCGAGATCGAATCGCTTCCACGCGAGGTTGAGATTCATTCCGTACGTATACCGCGGGGCGGTATTCCCCAGATAGACGACATCACCGTCTTGCCCCGGGGTATCGCCGTACAGGCTGATTTTCCCGTCACCGTTCACATCCTTGTATCGCGCATCACCGATCCCGATGTCGTTGGGCACACCCGGAATCAGCTTATAGGCGTCGAGCTCCGCCTGGTTGCGGATCAGCCCATCGAACACGTAGCCGAAGTACGAATTGACCGGATAGCCTTCCCGGATATGTCCATCCCAGACGGCGTTCAGGCCCAACACGTAGGTGTCCTGTCCTCCGTAGTTCACGACCTTGTTCTTGGCATCGCTGAGACTCGCTCGCGCCGAAACCTGAATGCCGCGAACCTGACCTCTCCATCCCAATGATGTCTCGAAGCCCCAGGTCTTGAGCTGGCCCGCATTCGAGAATGGTGGCTGGGCACCTAACAGGCTGGGATAGGTGACGGGGATCAGCATGTCGCGATTGTTCTTGATGAAGTAATCAAACGTGAAATTGACCTTGGAAGACAACAGGGTCGCGTCCAGCCCCACGTTGGTCGTAGCAATCGTCTCCCACGTCCTGTCTTTCGCCACCATGCCCGACAGGAATGCCGATTGGTCCTGACCGCCGGCGCCGAATGGATATGGATACCCCCGGCCGATGGTGATCAGCTGCAGGTAGTCGTAGAGATTGATGCCCTCTTGGTTCCCGGTTTCTCCGTACGAGGCGCGCAGCTTCAGATCATCGAATGTGCCCAGGTGACGGCGCGCAAATGGCTCTTCGGAGACGCGCCAGGCGAGCGACACGCCCGGGAAAAACCCCCAGCGCTTCTCGGGGCGGAAGCGGGAGCTGCCATCGTAGCGCAGCGTGGCATCGAGCAGGTACTTGTTGTTAAACCCGTAGCTCAAGCGGGAGAAGAGCGATCGGATCGCCCACTGCTCGCCGCCCCCGCCCATCAACATCGTGCCGGTGCCGAGATTCAGTCCCCACACGTCCTGACTCGTAAAGCCGTATCTGGCCGCCCGGACCGAGTCCATGTCGTAGTCTTCGTGCGACACGCCGGCCATGAGCTGGAGAGCGTGCCGGTCGGCAAACGTTCTGCTGAATTCCGCATACCCCACGTAGTTTCGGTGCAGGATGCTGAAATCGCGCCGGTCCACCCAGTTCCGATCGGGATTCGTTATGGAATAGTAGACGATGCTGCTGTCATCCCAGCGGTATAACGGAGTGGACTTGCCGATGTCGGTGTTGTTATCCGATCGGTAGTCGATGCCAGACTGGAGATTCAGCTTCAGTCCATCCAGCGGCTCGACGATCAACTTGAAATTGGTATTGACAGCGCGTGTGTCAAACGTGGCCGTCGCGGCTTCCTTCGCTTGCGCCACGGCGTTGTCCCACCCACCCTGCGCAAAAAAGTGCTGACCACTCTGCGTGTAGATCGGATGATTGGGCATGCCGAAGATCCCTTCAACGACCACCCACGGGCAACCACACCAGGAAGCGTGGCTCAAGCCGCCGATGTCCGACCGGTCCTGATTCTCTACGGCGAGGCGTGATTCCAGCCGGACCCGCCGGGAGAAGTCGTAATCGTAATTCAGCCTGAGCTGATAGCGCTGGTTATTGTCGTTGGCGTAGCGAATCACGCCGTTCTGATTCGCATACGCCGCCGAGACATAGTAGCTGGAATTCTGGCCGCCGCCCGAGACCGACAGGGTGTGCTTCTGCTCGAATCCGTTTTCGAACAGGGCTTTGCGCCAATCAGTGTTCGTAAAGAAGAGCATCCACCCCAAGCTGGCGTACAGCGGATGCGGAATGGGAGTGGGATCGCCGATGCGCACCCGGTTGAGCAGGTCCGGGGTGTACATCGGGGTGGCGCCGGCGTGAATGTTCGCCTCATTATCCATGACCGCCATCTGATAGTTATTGGGCGTGTCCATCATTCCCGTTAACTTGGTGACGGCTGTGTTGTTGCTGTACGTGAAGATCGGCGCCGTGCGCCTGCCGCGCTTGGTCGTGACCAGCAGCGCGCCATCGGCGGCGCGCGCGCCATAGATCGATGCAGCGGCATCCTTCAACGCCGTAATGGACTCGATGTCAGCGGGGTTCAGCAGATCGAGATTGCCCGGGACGCCGTCGATCAGCACCAGCGGCGTGTTCCCCCCATTGGCCGATGAAACACCCCGCAGATTGAGATCGAAGTCTTCCACCCCCGGCTGCCCCGAAGACCGCTGCACGATCAATCCGGGAAGCGCACCCTGAAGCGCCGACAACGTGTTGGTGATCGGGCGAGACTCCAGTGCCTGGGAGCTCACAGTACCAACCGCTCCGGTGAGGTCCTCCCTTCTTTTTTCACCGTAGCCCACGGCCACCACCGCCTCCAGCTCGATGGCCTGCGCCTTGAGCTGAAAGTTCATAACCGCCTCCTGCCCCTCCGCGACGACCACGCTGGTGTCGGCGGGGGCGTACCCCAGCATCCGGGCCCTGAGCCGTTGCGTCCCCACCGGCACGCTGCTGATCACGTACCGGCCGGAGGCGTCAGTCTCAGCCGTGAGACGCGTCCCGACCACGCTCACGACCGCGCGCACGAGGGGCGTGCCTGTCTCCCCTGCCGTCACCGTGCCCGCGATCGAGCCCAGTTGCACCGCCGGCCCCTCGGGGCGCTTGACCAGCGTGGCGCGCCCATCCCGCGTGAACACGACGTCCACGCCCGCGTCGAGCAGCACGTCCGTCAGCGCCGCGGCCACCGTAATCCGATCCGCACGCAGATTCACCGTCGCCGCGATCGGCACGGCGTCGTCGGCATAGACGAGGTGGAGTCGCGCCTGGCGGGAGATCTCCGCCAGCGCCTCCTTGAGCGTGACGCCGTCGAGCGCGAGCGAGAGTGGCTGGCGCAGCACCCACGAGCGCTTCAGGTCAACCGGTACCGGCGCTCGGCGCTCCGCCATTGCCAGCAGGAATCGCGGGGCCCGGCTTTCGCTCGGATCACCCACATATTGCGCAGCGACGCCGTGCGGGCACAGCGCCAGCGCCCAGGCAAGCACGAGAGAGAACAATGCAACGCGGTTCATAAGGCCTTCTCCCCGAAAGCAGACGGGCATGACGGTTACCTATCATTCCGAAGCAAGAACACAGACCCATCAGCGCGCTCAACACGCAGCCCGAGGGTCAACGCAATCCGTTGCAAGACCAGGTCGATCGGCTCGTTGGTGAAGGTTGCCGTGAAGCGGCGCCCGGCGAGTGCGCTATCGGCGTCGTCAAGTCGGATCTCGACGTCGTACCACCGTCCGAGTGTGCGCACGGCCTCGCGGAGCGGCGTGCCGTCGAACGCGAGCACGCCCCTCGTCCACGCGAGCTGCCTGTCGACATCGACGCCGCGCCGCAGCGTGGCATCGCCGCTGGCCCGGAGTTGCCCGAGGTCACGGGCGCCGAGCACCAGGGCCGGCGGAGCCTCCACCGCGATGGTATCGGGGCGAGCGCGCCACAACGCCACTCGCCCTTCGGCCACCACGACTTCGGTCGCGATCTGATCGGCATAGGCCCTGATCACGAACGCCGTCCCCAGATCCTCGGTCACGCTGCCCGCCGTGTGGACCCGGAGCGGACGCTGTGAGTCGGGTGCGACCTGGAAATACGCTTCGCCGTCGAGATAGAGGTCGCGGTGCGCCGTGCCGTAGTCGGCCGTGTAGCGCACGCGACTCTTGGGCGCGATGGTGACCTGTGTGCCGTCTTGCAGGCGGATGACCATGCGCTGCGCCGCGGCGGTGGCGTACTCCCGCCATTGCGGCGCCCGCCGCAGCAACCCCCCCACACCCGGCCCCCCGATCAGCGCAATGACGACCGCCGCGGCGGCAAGCGCCGCCACGAGCAGCCGCCGCGGCACGCGCGGCTGCGCGGGGCGGGCGACCTCTAGTGCCTTGAGCGCCTTCGCCCAGGCCGCATTCGTGCTGCTATGGGGTGGTTTGTCCGCTATGACGCGCTTGATGAGCCGCAGGTCGTCCAGCAGCAGGGCGTGCTCGGCGTCTGCCGCGAGCCACTCCCGCACGGCCTGTGCGTCCGCGGCCGAGGCCTCGCCGGCCAGGTAGCGGTCCAGCAGGAGGTAGAGACGTTCGTCCTCGAGGTGCATACTGGTATGACGGGGCAGCCTCCGCCCAACCCCCAAACCCTAGGGCGCAGACTATTCGAACCCCACTCGCGGCAACGCGCGGAACAGCCCCCAGGCCGCCGCGCCCGCGGCCACCAGGCACACGATCCCGGGCAGCGGTTTCCCGTACAGCACGTATCCCGTGCCGAACAGCGCCGCGTAGATGACGGCGCAGCCCAGGAACCAGCACAGGAAGGCGGCGGTCACGCTTTCTCCAGGATTCGCTGGCCTAGTCGTCACCGCGCGGCTCCAGCCCGGGCCCATCGGTCGAATGCGGTCATAAAACGTCTGGAGGGTGGCGCGGTCGGTGGGCGGCGTCGCGAACGTCACGGCCAGCCACCCGACGGTGGTGATCGCGACGCCGATCACGAGCTGGAGCGTGGGGGCGAGCGGCGGGAGCCCGAGCGCCGTGTGCACGAACTGGAAGTACACGGCCACCACGAAGGAGATCGCCATGCCGGCGATCTCGCTCCACGCGTTGATCCGCCACCAGAACCAGCGCAGCAGGAAGATCAGTCCGGTCCCGGCGCCGATCTGGAGCAGGATCTGGAACGCCTGGTAGGAGTTGTGGAGCCAGAGCGACAGGGCCGACGCGAGCGCGATCAGCCCCACCGTGACGGCGCGCCCTACCCGCACGTAGTGGCGCTCGTCCTTGTCGGGCGCCACGAAGCGGCGGTAGCAGTCCTCGACCGCATAGGAAGCGCCCCAGTTCAGGTGGGTGCTGATGGTGGACATGTACGCCGCCGCCAGCGAGGCGATCATCAGGCCGAGCAGCCCGTGCGGGAGATACACGAGCATCGCGGAGTAGCCCAGGTCGTTTCGCACGATCGCCTGGTCGATGTGGGGGAACCGCGCGGCGATGGAGGCGAGGTCGGGATAGATGATGAGCGACGCGAGCGCCACGATGATCCACGGCCACGGCCGCACCGCGTAGTGCAGCACGTTGAACAGCAGGGTCGTGCGCATGGCGTCGCGCTCGGTGGGCGCGGCGAGCATGCGCTGCGCGACGTAGCCCCCGCCTCCCGGCTCGGCCCCGGGATACCACGTGCTCCACCACTGCACCGCGAGCGGCACGACCAGGACGGCGGCCGCCGTGCTCCAGTCCGAGAAGTCGGGCAAGAGCGACAGGTGCCCGGCCACCGCGGGGTGGGCGAACAGCCCCGACAGGCCGCCCACTTCGGGGAGCCCGAGCGCCACGACGGCAGCCATCACGGACCCGACCATCGCGATCAGGAACTGGACGAAATCGGTCAAGACAACTCCCGACAGCCCGGAGCTGGCCGCGTACAGCACGGTGACGGCGCCGCCGATGAGCACCGCCGTCTCGCGATCCCAGCCGAGCATCACGCCGGCGATCTTGGTGGCGGAGAGATTGACCGAGGCCATGATCATCACGTTGAAGAACACGCCGAGGTAGATCGCCCGGAACCCTCGGAGGAAGGCCGCCGGCCGGCCGGAATAGCGCACCTCGTAGAACGCGATGTCGGTGAGGGCGGCGGAGCGCCGCCACAGCTTGGCGTAAAAGAACACGGTGCACATCCCCGTGACCGCGAAGGCCCACCAGACCCAGTTCTGGCTCACGCCGCCGGTGCGCACGAGATCGGTGACGAGGTTCGGCGTGTCGGTCGAGAACGTCGTGGCCACGAGCGACACCCCCAGGAGCCACCACGACAGCCGGCGCCCGGAGAGGAAGAACTCGTGGCGGCCCTGACCGGCGCGCCGCACCACTGCCAGGCCAATGGCCACGCAGACGATGCCGTAGAGCGCCAGCACGATCCAATCGAGGGTGTCCAGTCTCATGGCTCCCCTTGATGCAGTCTCGGGGGCATGGCGTCAAGGTCCACAACGGATCCTTCGCTCGCGCGCGTCCGCGCGCTCGCTCAGGATGACAGCGCCGGTCGCTTCGGTGGGAAAAAGAGTGATGGTGAACTTGGGAAGTGCATCGGAGCGTGGTCTCCTTCTTCTATTCCCCAGAGCGAGCGGGCTTGTCATCCTGAGCGCCCCCGGCGCGAAGGATCTCCTGCTTATCGCTCACCCCCAGAGCCGCTCCGGGTACTCGCCCGCGGCCACCAGCTGGCGCAATGCCGTCTCGACGCGCGGACGGTCGTCCGGGTAGGTCACGCCGAGCCAGCGGCCGTGCGTGCGCTGCAGGCGCACGCGCGCCTCGCCTCCGCGCACCGCGTCCCCGATGCCATGCGAGATCAGGAACTCGCCCTGCCCAGCGCCCGCTTGGCGCACGAACTCCGCAAACCCGCGCCGCAGCAGGGCGAACACCGCAGGGGTGAAAGCCCACATGTTCATCGAGACGCGGGCATCAGCTGCGAGCCGCACTGGTCGCCCGTGAGGATCGGTTCCCGCATACGCGCCGTCTGCCAGCCGCCGGATGTCCACGACTTCCTCCACAGTTTCGAGCCACCCGTCCCCATCGGCACGGCAGACCGCGCGGTTCACGCCGCCGGCCGCGCTGAGCGTGTCGCGTAGCGGGTACGCGATGTTGGCGAACGTCTCAGGGGACCCGCCGTGCCCCGCGGCGAGGAACCCCGCCGCCCGGGTGAAGGCGTCGCGGCCGTAGAAGTCGTCCGCGTTCACCACGGCGAACGGGCCGCGGACCTCTGATGCCGCCGCCAGCACCGCGTGTCCCGTGCCCCACGGCTTCGTGCGCGCCGGCGGGAGGGTCACACCAGCCGGGACGTCATCGAGCCGCTGGCGGGCATAGACGAGAGCCGGGCGGACTCCTCTGCTCCAGCGCGCCCCGATCGTGGCGCGAATCGCCGCCTCCAGATCGTCTCGGATCACCAGGACAGCGGTCCCGAAGCCCGCGCGCACAGCGTCGTAGATGCTGTAGTCAAGCAGCGTGGCGCCGGCGGGCCCGAGCGGCTCGATCTGCTTCGGCCCGCCGTAGCGGCTGCCTACTCCGGCCGCGAGGATTACGAGGGCGGGCGCGCCGATGGCTACCTCGCGGGCTCGAGCGCCCTCATGACCGCCTCGAGAGCTGGTTGGCCCTCGCGCTCTCGACCACCCGTCGCACGCCGTCCTCGAGCGACACGGACGCACGCCAGTCCCACGTGCGCCGCGCCATGGCGGGGTCGAGACAGATCCGCGCGATGTCGCCCCGCCGGTCTGCCGCGTGGGTCGGCCTATTCGTGAATCCCGTGGCGGCAGCGACCTCGCGAAACAGCTCGAGGTCCGAGACCTCCCGCCCCCACCCGACGTTGGCCACGACCCCCGAGGGTCCGGATGCTGCTCGAATCGTCGCCTCCACGACGTCGCCGACGTACACGTAGTCGCGTGTCTTGGTGCCATCGCCGAAGATCGTTACGGGCTCACCGGCGAGCATGCGTTGCGTGAAGATCGCCACGACACCAGCCTCCCCGTCGCCACGCTGGCGCGGTCCGTACACGTTGGCGTATCGCAGCACCGCGTACTCGATCAGCCCGCGGGCCCCGTGGGCACTGAGATAGTGCTCGAACGCGAGCTTGCTCGCACCGTACTCGGAAACCGGACGCGTCGCGTCGCGTTCGGAGACGGGCAGCTGCTCCGGGTCGCCGTACACGGCGGCCGACGAGGCGTACACGATGCGTCGCGCGCCGACGACTACCGCCGCGCGCAGCACGTTCAGCGCGCCCAGCACGTTCACCCTCGCGTCGAAGTCCGGCTCCCGAATCGACCGGCGCACGTCCGTCTGCGCCGCCGCGTGGAACACCACCTCCGGCTTGAAGCCGGCCACAACCTCCCGCAGCGCATCCACATCGCAGATATCGGCCCGCTCGAACCGGGCCCCCGCCGGGACGTTGCTCGCCGATCCCGTGGACAGATCGTCCACCACGCAGACGTCGCAGCCGTCTGCAAGCAGGCGGCCGACGAGATGGGAGCCGATAAACCCCGCGCCGCCCGTCACCAGCGCGCGCGATCGCGGGTCGGTCAAGCCGTGACGATCCCCAGGCGCGGCCACGTCTTCCAGCGGCCGCGCGTGAAGTCGGGGAACTCCGCCGGGCGGCTGCCGTTCGCCACCGACCATTCGGACAGCGGCGTGACGGCGCTCAGCGCCACGGCATCGTACACGTTCATGTCGGTGGGAAGCCCTTCGCGCAGGCACTTGATGAGCCGATAGTCCTCGAGGTAGTCCATACCGCCGTGCCCGGCGCCCCGGCTCTTCTCCTCCATTTGCTTCCACAGCGGGTGATCGAACTCCGCCAGGTAGGCCTCCGCCGGGTCCCACTCGTCCGACTTACTCCGCCCCTCGATGTAGACCCGGTCCGGGTAGCCCTGGAACAGACCGCGGGTGCCCTGGACCGCGTGCACTCTGCTGTACGGGCGTGGCAGGTTGGTATCGTGGCCCACGCAGATCGTCCGCCCGTTTGCCGTCCGGATCAAGCTCCAGTTGACATCGCCCAGGACATACTGCTCCTGCCGCTGGGGTGATCCGTCCGGAAAATGCTCGCGGGCGTACAGCTGCAGCCCACGCGACGGGCTGCTCATGGAGACCAAGGACCCAAACCGGTCGCCCCGGTTCACGTCCATGCAGTTGGCCACCGGGCCCAGGCCGTGTGTGGGGTAGAGGTTGCCGTTGCGCTGCATCGAGTGCGCGCGGCGCCACAGCCCTTCGCCTTCAGGGCTGAATTTCACGGACCGCAGGTCGTGCAGGTACCCGCCCTCGGCGTGCAGGATCTCGCCCAACAGGCCCTGGCGGACCATGTTGAACACCATCATCTCTATGCGGCCGTAGTTGCAGTTTTCCATCATGACGCAGTGCTTGCCGTACTTCTCGGCGTGCTCGACCAGAGCCCAGCAATCGTCCAGGGTGTAGGCGGCCGGCACCTCGGTGGCGGAGTGCTTGCCGTTGCGCATCGCCGCGACGCAGATCGGGACGTGCCACTCCCACGGCGTGGCGTTGAACACCAGGTCCAGCTCCTGCTGCTCGCACATGCGGACGAAGTCGGTGGGACCGCGGGAGTAACCCGTCGGGCGCGGGAACCCGGCCTGCTCGACCAGGTCCTGGATCTTGGTCACCTTTTCGGGCACGATGTCGTCCACGGCCTTGATCACGCACCCCTCGACCCGCAGCAGGTTGTGCACGTGCGCGGTCCCCTGCCCGCCAACGCCGACGAACCCGATGCGGACGGTGTCCATAGGCGGGGCGGCGAGGAACCGGTCGGGCGCGGGCGCCGCGCTGCGCCGCGGCTCCGACGATGCGGCGCGGACTGTGGGAGCGCAGGCCGCGGCTTCCGCCCCCAGCGCGGCGAGGCCGAGCCCGCCGGCGATCAGCTTCAGCGCGTCTCGCCGGTCCAAGTCGTCGTCATTGCGGGCCATGTGAACCTCCTTGGGTCAACGCCTGGAGTACGCGCTGCGCGAAGGCGTAGGCGGCGGTGTGCTCGTCGAAGTATGCGGCCGGTCGGGGCAATGTGCAAAACGATGAGAGTGCTCCAAGACGGCGCGCGGACCTTCCCCCCGCCGCGTGACCTCGTCACATTCAGCGCGATGCCCGCTTCATCCACGGCTCCTCGCATCCTCGTCGCCGACGACGAACCGGACGTCCTCGAAGCCCTCAAGCTGCTCCTCAAAGGTGAAGGCTACGAGGTGCAAGCCGCCACCTCGCCCCGCGCCGTGCTGTCGGCCTTGGACGCCCACGATTTCGACGCCCTCCTGATCGACATGAACTACACGCGCGACACGACGTCCGGTGCGGAGGGGTTGGACCTGCTCGGGCGACTCCAGGGGCTCGACACCTCCCCCCCGGTCGTCGTGATGACCGCCTGGGCCAGTATCGACGGCGCGGTCGAGGCGATGCGCCGCGGCGCGCGGGACTTCATCGAGAAGCCCTGGGACAACCGCCGCCTGCTCGCGACACTACGCACCCAGGTCGAGCTGGGCCGGGCGTTGCGCCGCAGCCAGCAGCTCGAGCGCGAGAACCGTGCCTTGCGCCGCGAGGGCTTGCCCGAGCTGATCGCCGAGTCGCCCGCGATGCAGCCGGTGCTCAAGCTGATGGAGCGCATCGGGCCGTCGGACGCCAACGTGCTCATCCTGGGCGACCACGGCACCGGCAAGGAGGTCGTCGCCCGCTGGCTGCACGCCGCCTCCGGCCGGGCCGAGCGGCCGCTCGTCGCCGTCAACCTGGGGGGCATTCCCGACGGCCTGTTCGAGAGCGAGCTGTTCGGGCACGTGAAAGGCGCCTTCACCGACGCGAAGGTCGATCGCGTCGGGCGGTTCGAGCTCGCCGAGGGCGGGACGCTGTTTCTCGACGAGATCGCGAACCTGCCGCTGCCGCAGCAGGCGAAGCTGTTGCGCGTGCTCGAGACCGGCGAGTTCGAGCGCGTCGGCTCCTCCAAGACGCGGCGCGTGAATGCCCGCGTCATCTCGGCCACGAACGCGGACATCCACGCGGAAACGACCGCCGGCAGGTTTCGGCAGGACTTGCTGTTCCGCCTCAACACCGTCGAGATCCGCCTGCCGCCCCTGCGCGAGCGCCGCGAGGACATTCCCCTGCTCGCGAGCCATTTCGGGCGCCGCCACGCCGCGCGGTACCGCAAGCGGATTAGCGGCTTCGCGGCGGACGCGATGCAGGCCCTCCGGGCGTATCCCTGGCCCGGGAACGTGCGGGAGCTGGACCACACGATCGAGCGGGCCGTGCTGATGGCCGAGGACAGCTCGGTGCGAACGCGCGACCTGGGGCTCGGCACCGGGGCGAACGGTGCTACGCCGCTCGACCAGATGAGCCTCGAGGACGTGGAGCGGGTGCTCATTCAGAAAGCGCTGGCGCGCGCGTCCGGCAACGTGAGCGACGCGGCGAAGGCGCTCGGGCTCTCCCGCAGCGCGCTGTACCGCCGGCTCAAACGGCATGGTCTCTGAGCGGCGGAAGGTGCGGTGACCAGCCTACGAGAGGATCTGGCCTATGCGGCAAGGTTGCTGAGGCGCGAGTACGGCTTCACAACCGCAGTCGCACTCACTCTGGCCGTCGGCGTCGGCTTAACTACTGCGACCTTCGCTATCCTCAACGGCGTCCTCCTGCGGCCCCTGCCGGTATCGGAGCAGGAGCGACTCCTCGTGCTATCGGCTGAGAACCGAGCGCAGACGAGTCCTCACATAGGATTGCCCAACGGTGCGCTCTGGTCACTGGGGCAGGAAAGCCGCTCGTTTTCAGACGTCGCAGGGGTGCCGGCCGTGGGAGCGGCTAGCCCGCTCACCGTGCGTGACGGCGAGCGGTCGATCTCTATGGCTGTGACTTTTGCGAGCGGCAATCTCTTCAAAACCCTCGGCGTTAGGCCCCTATTGGGCCGGACCTTGGAACCCGACGATGATCGTAGCGGGACGGCCTTGGCGCTGGTCTTGAGCTACCGGGCGTGGCGTCGGGATTTCGGGGCACAGCCCGACGTCGTGGGGCGAACGGTTCGATTGCCTATGGGCGGTTTTACAGTCGTGGGGGTGGCCCCCGAAGGACTTGATTTCCCGAGAGGTACCGACGTCTGGCTCGCCACGGCCCAGCTACTGCGGCATCTGGGCTTTGAGCCCGGCCAGGAAGGAGGATACTGGGACCTAGTGGGTAGGTTAAAGCCCGGGGTTACGCTTGGCCAAGCGGCAGCGGAGTTCTCTGCGTTCCTTCACAATTACCAATCGCCTCGGTTCGGTGCCCCGGCGTCGCGTGTCGCGGTTGTCCGGCGATTCACCGATGTCATTGTTGGGGACCTTAGGACCGGGCTCCTGATCGTATTCGCTGCGGTGATCCTCCTTCTGCTCATAGCGTGCACGAACATCGCGGGGTTACTCCTGACGCGAGGTCTAACCCGGATGTCCGAGCTAGCTATCCGCTCGGCGCTTGGCGCCGATCACAAACGACTCGCCACTCAGTTGCTAACCGAGAATCTCGTGCTGGGAGTGGCCGGCGGGATGCTGGGACTGGTTGTTGCGGCGGTGGCTCTACGGGCGTGCGTAACCCTTGCCCCGCCCGGACTCCCCCGCTTCGACGAGATTCGATTTGACCTCGCGGCGCTCGGCTTTGCCCTTGCACTGACGTGCGGCTCAATGCTCCTCTTTGGCGTGGCTCCGGCATTCAGGACTGTGCGTTCGGCGATCGGTGTACTGCTCCGAGGCTCGGCGTACGGTGCCATTGACCTACTGACGGGCCGGATCCGACAGCTTCTGGTAGTTGTACAAGTGGCGCTCGCCGTGATGGAGCTCAGTAGTGCTGGCATCTTGGTTAGGAGTCTTGCGCACCTCCAACACTCGGATCTCGGTTTCAAGGCAGACCATCTCCTATTCGTGGTCGTTCAGGCGTTGGAGTCAGGCGGTTCTGATATGGAGGCAGCAACGACGCGGCATCTCGCGGTGCTTGAAACCCTCCAAGAGAGACTCCCGCGCACACCCGGGATTGTCAGCGCCACAGCAAGCTACCTTCTGCCGTTTTCTGTCGTTGGAGGCACAACGGGGTTGGACCAACAGTACCGTCTTGAGGGCCAGAGCACCGGCGACGCCTTGAAGAATCCGATCGTGAGCGTGGATGTCGCCTCCGAAAGCTACTTCCGTACCTTGGGCATTCCCCTCCTACGGGGTCGCGTGTTCACGACCGCGGATATCGCCGGAGCGCCCGACGTAGCAGTAGTGAATGAGACCATGGCCCGCGGCGCTTGGCCAGACCAGGATCCGCTTGGTAAGCGGCTTCAGGTTCTCAGCTTTGGGACGCCCGGGCGTACCCGCAGCGTTGTTGGAGTCGTCCGCGACACACGTTATCGCGACGTCCGCGCAGTGCTACCAACGGTGTATGTCCCGCTTCACCAGACGAGTGCTCTGCCAGCAGTCGTCGCGGTGAGGACCGTCGGCGATCCACAGCGCACCCTCCCGACTGTCAAGAGCGTGCTCACTAGCTTCGACGGTGGGTACACCATTGGCAAGGCGTTCTCCATTGAGGATCTGCGCTCGCTCGCCTTGGTCAGACCTCGGTTCTTGGCTGCGGTCCTTGCGGTACTTGCTTGTGCGGCGGCCGTCCTTGCCGGGGTCGGCCTCTTCAGCGTGCTGTCCTTTCACGTGCGGCACCGCTCGCGGGAGTTGGGCGTGCGGATGTCGCTCGGGGCCAGTCCTTCGGAGCTGCGAAACTTCGTACTTCGACGGGCTCTACGGATCGGCGCGACAGGCGGTGTCGTCGGACTGTTAGCCGCGTTAGCCAGTACGCGAGTCCTGCGAGCGTTTCTCTTCGACATAAGCCCGACTGACCCGCTTACGTTGGCCGGTGTTGTTGTATTCTTACTCGCCCTGTCGGGACTTGCTGCTTATGTCCCGGCAATGCGTGCATCGCGACTCGATCCGGCAGCGGTGCTTCGGGCAGAGTGATCATATGAGTTGCAACAGCGTGCTGTATCGCCGGCTCAAACGCCATGGCCTCTGAGCGGCGCCGCTCGCGCAAGCCGCGCTACGAGCGCCGCATTGTCACGCTCGCGCTGCTCACCGGGCTCCCCGCCGTCATCCTCGCACTGGTGCTGTTGTGGAGTGGCGACTTCGCGGCGCGTACCCAATGGACCCTCACGATCCTGCTGGTCGCTGTCTGGTTGGCGTTCGTCGGCGTCGTGCGTGAGCGGGTCGTTCGGCCGCTGCAGACGATCTCGAACATGCTGGCGGCGCTCCGGGAAAGGGACTTCTCGCTGCGAGCCCGCGGCTCGGACCCGGACGACGCGCTCGGCCTGTTGCTGCTCGAGCTGAACACGCTCGGCGAGGACTTGCGAGCGCAGCGCCTCGGCGCCCTCGAGGCGACGGCGCTGCTGCGCCGCGTGATGGAAGAGATCGACGTCGCGGTGTTCGCATTCGACGAAGCACGGGCGCTGCGGCTCGTGAACCGCGGCGGGGCGGCGCTGCTGGGGCGCCCCGTGGAGCAGCTGCTCGGCAAAGCCGCGGCCGAGCTGGGGCTCGCCGAGAGTCTGGCGGGCGACGCGCCCCGCGTGCTCGAGATTGCGTTCCCGGGGCGGCCGGGGCTTGGACGCTGGGAGCTGCGGCGTGGCACGTTTCGCCAGGGCGGGCTCCCCCATCAACTCCTCGTGCTCGCCGATGTGAGCCGCGCGCTGAGCGAGGAGGAGCGGCAGGCGTGGCAGCGCCTGATCCGCGTGCTGAGCCACGAGCTGAACAACTCGCTCGCCCCGATCAAGTCGATCGCTCAGAGCCTGGCCGAGCTGCTGCGCCGCGATCCGCCGCCGGCCGACTGGCGCGAGGATCTCCGCAAGGGGTTGGGCGTGATCGGGGGCCGGGCGGAGTCGCTCAGCCGCCTGATGGCCGCCTACGCGCGGCTGGCGCGGCTGCCGCGCCCCCGGCTCGAGGCCCTTCCGGTCGCGGAGTGGGTGCGGCGCGTGGCCGCGCTCGAGACGCGCCGGCCCGTGACGGTGTGTCCGGGACCAGACGTGACGATCCAAGCGGACGGCGGGCAGCTCGACCAGCTGCTGATCAACCTCGTCCGCAATGCGGTCGATGCGACGCTGGAAGGGGGTGGCCAGGTCGAGCTGGGGTGGACGGCGCGCAACGGCCAGCTGGAGGTATGGGTTCGAGACGACGGCCCCGGCCTCGCCGACACCGTCAACCTGTTCGTACCGTTCTACACCACGAAGGCGGACGGCTCCGGGATCGGGCTCGCGCTCTCACGGCAGATCGCGGAGGCGCACGGCGGCACGTTGACGCTCGCCAACCGTGCAGCAGCGAAGGGCTGCGAAGCCCGGCTGTCCCTGCCCATCCTCGGCCCTGCGTGAGCCGCGCTCCCGGTCACGCCGGGAACGGCACCAGTTTTCTCGCCCGCTCGTCCCACAGCACGAGGCGGACGCAGCGGAAGCTCTCCTTCAGGGTGAGCGTCGCGACCCGTCGCAGCTCAGGATAAGTTTCCAGGACTTGCTGCAGGCGGTAGTTCGGGATGCGGGCGTTGAGGTGGTGGATGTGATGCAGCCCGATGTTCCCGGTCGCCCATTGCAGCAGCTTGGGGAGGCGGTAGTACGAGCTCCCCTCGAGCGCGGCGGCGTGGTACGCCCAGCGCTCGTCGTGCTCCCAGTACGTCGGCTCGAACTGGTGCTGGACATAGAACAACCACACACCGATCGAGCACGACAGCAGCGCCACGGGAAGCTGGACGAGCAGGAACTCCCGGAACCCTACCAGCGTCCCCATCAGGAGCACGAAGCCGGCGAGGCCGACATTGGTCCACAGGATGCTGCGCCGCTCGCGCGTCCAGGTCCGCGGTACGATGGTGGGCAGGCGGTGCCGTACGAAGAAGTGGAGCACCGCGCCCACGCCGAACAGCACCGCCGGATGGCGATACACGCGGTACTTGAAGCGCTCCCAGCGTGAGCGCGCCAGGTACTCGTCTACCGTCAACGTGTCGATGTCGCCAAACCCGCGGTGCTCCAGGTTGCCCGACGTCGCGTGATGCATCGCGTGGGTCTTTTTCCAGTAGTGGTACGGCGTCAGCGTGAGCACGCCGATGATCGAGCCGACGATGTCCGCCGCGCGGGGTGACCGGAAAAACGCCCCGTGCCCGCAATCGTGCTGGATGATGAACAGCCGAACGAGCAAGAACGCCGCCGGCACGGCCAGCAGCAGCGTCAGCCAGTAGCCCACACCGAGACTCGCGTACATGAGGGCCCATGCGCCGGCGTACAGCGCCGCGGCGCTCGCGAGCTGCCAGACGCTGCGCTTCAGGTCGGGCTCTTTGTAGGCGGCCAGGCGCGCGAGCCACCCCGCAGCGGCGGACTGGTCCGGGCTGTCCGGCAGAGGTTCGCTCACTTGTGGCGGAACGTGATGCGGCCCCGCGTGAGGTCGTAGGGGGACAGCGCGAGGGTGACGCGGTCACCCGCCAGCACGCGGATCCGAAAACGCCGCATCTTGCCGGCGATGGTGGCGAGGACGTGGTGGCCGTTGATCAACAGCACCCGGAACGTGGTGTTGGGCAGCACTTCCGTGACCGTGCCATCGATCTCGATCGCTTCTTCCTTGGCCATCGGTCCACCCTTGTGAAGGTCGCGAAAAGCGAAGGCGGGACCGGCGCACATGCCAGTTCCCGCCTTGGAGTCGCTGACACAAGCTAATCGGCCGGGGAAGCGAAGTCAAACGGAACACCCGTTCCCCTTGTCGCTGCGTCATCGTATGCTGTGGCGTGCCTTGGCTCTACCTGGCGCGCTGCGCCCGGTGCTTCGTTGCGGTGGCCGCCCTTTTGATCGGCGCCTGCCGTGTCGAGGGCCGCGTGACTCGCCCGCCGTCCGTTGACGCGGGCCCGGACCTGCGCATCCCGCCCCGCGCGCCCGCAGCGCTCACGTTCCGCGTGAGCAACTGGCGGGACACGGCGCCCGCGTGGCCCTACGCGATCACCTGGGGTGACGGCGCCACCGATCACGGGACGATCGCCGACCGAGCGGCGCCCGCGCACGCCACCCACGCGTACGCCGCCCCGGGCCGCTACGTCGTCCGGGTGACGATCACCGCGCACACCGGCGCAACCGTGTTCGACACTCTGACCGCGTTCGTGGAACCTCCCGCGACGCCGCAGGTCTTCGTCGGGGCGGGGGATATCGCGTCCTGCTGGCGCACGCACGCCACGGAGACCGCGCAGTTGCTCGACAGCATCCCGGGCACGGTGTTCGCGCTCGGGGACAACGCGTACCCCAATGGCACCGAGGTGAACTACACGGAGTGTTATCAGCCGACCTGGGGGCGTTTCAAGAAGCGCACCCACCCTGTTCCCGGCAACCACGATTACGACACGCCGGCGGCGCCCGGCTACTTCGGTTACTTCGGTGTCGCGGCTGGGGAACGGGGCTCAGGCTACTACAGCTACGATCTCGGTGCCTGGCACATCATCGCGTTGAATTCGAATCTGGACATGAGCCCGGGCTCGCCCCAGGAGCGCTGGCTCCGCGCCGACCTCACCGCGCACCCCAAGGTCTGCACGCTCGCTTATTGGCATCACGCCCGCTTCAGCTCGGGCACGACCCACGGCAGCGAGCCGCAAACGCAGCCGCTGTGGCAGGCGCTGTACGAGGCCGGGGCGGACGTGGTCCTGTCGGGACACGAGCACAACTACGAGCGCTTCGCGCTCCAAACCCCGGACGGCCGAGCCGACGCCGCGCGGGGGATTCGCGAGTTCGTGGTCGGGACGGGGGGCGGCGGCGCCTACCGGTTCGGGCCCCCGATTGCGAACAGCGAGACCCGCAGCACGGACTACGGTGTCCTCAAGCTGACACTGACGCCGCAGTCCTATCGCTGGCAATTCATCGCGGTTCCGGAAGGGCTCGGGAGAGCGTTCGCCGACTCGGGGTCTGGGGCCTGCCACTGAGAGAGGCGGGCTGGCCGACGGCGCGGGCATGAGGCAAGTTTCCTTGCCCTGTCACTTCCGCCAGAGTCCGTCAACGTGTGACCAGCAGCCGGCTGTTTGCTGATCGTCGTCGGGGCAGCGACCGACGCCGCGAGGCACGACGCTGGTCCATCACGGGCGTTGCCGCGGAGCGCCGGCGTGTCGTGGATCGACGGCGCGGCGCCGAACGGCGCAGCACCCTCGATCGCCGGAACCGGCCCACCCGAGCCTCGCCAGGTGAGGCTCCGGGCGAGCATCTCCGAAACGCACTCCAGCTGCTCAACCAGTTGGCCGTAAGCCACGAGCTGGGCGACGCGAGCACCAGGACCTTGGCGGCCTCGATCCATCGCGTGCGGCGCGCCCTCGACCTGCTCGAGAGCCGGCGGATGGCGTAGCCCCTAGAATAGCTCGAGCTGCTCTGCCACCAGCGTTCTCAGCTTCGCCAGCATCTTGACCATCGCCCAGGTGTCGCGCTCGCAGTAACGCAGCAGCGCCTCGCGCAGCTCCACGCGCTCGGCCGGCTGCAGCTCCTCGCTGAACATCAAGCGCATCAACTCGAGCGTCGCGGTCTCCCCCTCGCCGATCTTCAGATCGGCGTAGGAGAGGCCCGGCACGAGCGCCGGGAGCGTCCGCTTGATGCTGAAGCTCCCGCCGAACTCGGGGTGATAGACGTGGTTGCGGACGAGGGGGAGCAGATCGACGAGCCTCTTCTCGATCCGTTGCAGCTCCTTGGTGAGGCGCGGCACTGCTTCGGCCAGCTGGCGGATGCAGTCACGCTCGAAGCTCGCGTAGTACGCCACCACGTGGCGTGCCCCCGCGCACGCCGCCACCAATGACTCCGCGAGCGCGGGGCGAGGATCTCCGCCACGGTCGGCGAGCCACTCGTAGTGCACCAGGCCGCGGCCGCGCTCTTCCACATGGCAGCTGAACTGCACGGGCACGTTCTGCCACGGCCGGCAGCCGTCCCACCGGGGGATGGCGAGGCTCACCGTTTCGAAGTCGAGAAATGCGAGCGGCGACGCGAACCGGGCGAGCGCCTGGGCGAGTGCCGGCTCCACCACCATCCGGCCTGCCGTCACCGCCCGCACCTGGCGCTGGTGGATGACGGACAGCTCGAGGTCCGACGGCAGGTCGTAGATCGTCGCGTAGCCATCCGCCTGGTACTGCAGCGCCTGCTTGCGCTCGATGCGGTAGAGGCTGCTGACGTGATGGTCCGGCAGCTTCGGCCAGCAGCGCTCGAGGAAGGGGCAATCGTGAGGCCTGGTGCAGTGGTCGCCGACCGGGACTTGGGGGAGGGGTCCCTCGAGCATGCGATGCTGCGCCGCGAGCTCGTCGGGGAGGCCCAGCAGCACTCCCTCGACCGGTGCCGAGACGTCTTCGCGCACGAACAGCGTGCTCAGGTCGGGATAACGACACTCCGGGTTGAGGTGCATCACCGCGGCCCGCTCGACCTGGAGCCCCGCGCGCCGCAGCACGTGCACCTGAAGGGCGACGTCCGGCAAATGCTCCGGTTTCAGGCGGTTCGTCGCCTTCACCTCGACCACCTCGTAGCCGCGCGGCCCCCGCTCGAGGATGTCTACGGCCGCGTAGGTATCGTCGGCGAGGAACGTCGCTTCGTACAGTGCTGGGGGTGAGGGCTCCCGCTGCAAGATGTCACGGGTCTGCGCCACCTTGTTGTCGAATTGGTAGAACGGCAAATCGACGAGCTCGCCTCCCGGAACGTACTCCCGGGCCCTGCGGCCGACCTCGTTCCCTTGGTTGAGCACGTTGCGCAGCGCCGCGTCCGGCACCAGCTCCGGTGCGTCCGGCTCGTGCACGCGCCACCACAGCTGTTTGTGGCACTGCAGCCCGGCGAGGAAGCGGGATTTGGAGAGATGGAGCGACGTGGGGGCCATGAACCAACAGTAATCAGCGCGCCTCGTTCGGTGTCGCGGCGTAGGGGCGCAGCATGCGGCGCCCCTACATGAAATGAGGCAGCCCACCGGCGTGGAAAAAAGTCGAGAGCCGGGAAGCTCGTGGCTCCCCGGCTCTCGAAGCGCAGCGAAACCGGCTGCGAGATCTGGTACGTGATTGAGTATAAGCGATGTCCCGTCTCGGGGGCAACAGGCGGGCGATGCGGCGGTGCCGGCGGTGGGACTCGAACCCACAAGGGCTTGCGCCCAGAGATGTACCAGATCTCAGCGTTTACCGGTTTCGCCACGCCGGCACCTCACCGGTTGCGAACCACGGCAATCCACAAGGCCGAGACGCGAGACCTGATGCACGCCACCGTGCCGCGGGTGCATTATGGGGTGAGGATGTCGACGTCCGATAACCTGGTTCTTGCAGGTGGGGTCGGATTCTTGCGGACGGTGCTGGCGAGATCGTACGAAGGGATGTGACGGAGGAGGTCAGATGCGCGTGTTCGTGACGGGTGCCACCGGGTTCGTAGGCTTCGCCGTGGCGACGGCGCTCCGCCGGGCGGGTCATGACGTGTACGGGCTGACCCGTGCCACGGCGAAGGCGCCGCAGCTCGCGCGCCAGGAGATTCGCCCCGTGATCGGAGACATCGGGGACCCGAAGAGCTACGCCGATACAGCCGAGGAATGCAGTGTCCTCGTGCACGCTGCCTTCGAGTCCTCGGCCAGCGCCGTGGCCAAAGACAAGACCGCGGTCGACGCCTTGATCGAGGCCGGGCGTCGGGGATCGCAGCCCAAGACGCTGATTTTCACGAGTGGCGTCTGGGTCCACGGCAACACCGGCGACAAGCTGGTGGACGAGACCAACCCGCTCGACTCGATCAAGCTCGTCGCCTGGCGGCCGGCGCACGAGCAGCTGGTGTTGCAGGCGAAGGCGGTGCGCGGGCTCGTGATCCGGCCCGGTTGCGTGTACGGCGGCCGGGGCGGGATGACCGGTGATTGGTTCGCCGCGGCGGCGGCTGGTAAGGCGCCCACCGTGGTGGGGTCGAGCCAGAACCGCTGGGCGATGGTGCACATCGACGACCTGGCGGACGCCTACGTGCGCGCCGCGGAGCGCGGGCTGACCGGCGAAGTGTTCGACGTGTCTGACCGGTCGCGTGCCACTGTGCTGGTGATGGCGACGGCGGCGGCGCGCGCCGCGGGCTTCCAGGGCGAGCTGCGACCGGTGCCCCTCGGCGAGGCCCGCAGGACGATGGGGGACTTCGCGGACGCGCTGGCCCTGGACCAGCATGTGGATGCCCGCAAGGCGGTGCGCCTGCTCGACTGGCAGCCGCGCCACGGCGGCTTCGTGGACGAGGCGGACATTCTCTACGCGGCTTGGAAGGCGTGGCGCGCGTAACCCCGTGGCCCCGGGCGTAAGCCCGGGGCCCGGGCATTCGCATTACTTCAGCAGCATGTCGTGCGGCCGGCCTGGCCCGGTCGGGAACTGATCGAAGTCCACGGCGAACTTGTCGTCCAGCTTCATACCGCTCGCATCCACGTCGAGCAGCCACACCCGGAACGGGACCTTCCCGTCGAGGTTCGAGAGCAGCGAATTGCTCACGTACAAACGGCGGCTGTCGGGCGTGAGCTTCATCATATTCGGCTCTTGCAGCTTGACCTCGCTCACGAACTTGGGGTGCAGCGGATCGGAGACGTCGTATTGCTGCACCGCATTGCCGCTGAACAGCGACACGTACAGCAGCCGGTTGTCGTACGAGATCCGCACGTCCGCGGGCGTCGAGTTCGCCGGGAGCTGGATGACGCGGGTGAACGCGACCTTGCCGTCTTTGTCCTCCCAGTACCAGATCGTACTCGCTCCGGCGCAGTTGATGAATCCGCCGCGCGCCGCCGGCCCGTGCTGCCATCGCACCTCCAGCGGCATCTTGTCGAGGTGCTCGACCTGGAGCACCGTGCCCGCCTTCCAATCCCACACGACGACCGCGTCGCCGACGTTTTCGGGAGCGATCGGGTTCCCGCGGAAGTGGTGGGGGTGCGTCCAGCTGGACGTGACCATCCGGTTCAGCTCGGGCTTCACGCCGACGTCGTACATGTAACCGGGATCGTCGGGGCGGTTCGGGGCGGGGAGCGCCGAGACAAAGTTCCCGTCCTCATCGAGCCGCACCAGTGCGCCGGGGCCGGTGCCGTCCCTCGAGCCGAGCATCGCGATCATGACGCCCCCGGGCACGGCGTAATAGGTATGCGGGCCGGTGTAGCCGCTCAACGCACCTAGGTCCGGGATGGTCTTGATGAGCTTGGGATGCCGTGGGTCGGTCTTGACGTCGTAGATGAACAGCCGGTTCGAGATCAGGCCGCCCGCGAAGATGCGGTCCGCGTTCACCGTATAGCCGAAGTGGTGCGCCTCGTTGTCGACGGTCGAGCCCGTGGGAACGGTCGTGATGGTCTTCCCGTAGCGGGGCGACTTGGGGTCGGCGTCGACGACCGTGAGAAAGTCCGGCTGCTTGGCATCGGCGTCGCTGGTCCAGACATATAACAGGGACTCGTGCTGGTCCGGCCTCAAGTTCTTCACGAACACCGATTCGTCCTCGGGGCCCGACGGTACCGGCGCGATCCACGCCGGCAGGGTGAAGAGCAGCAGCAGCGTTGCCCGTCTCATGGAAACGACCTCGTCACTAGAAGGGGAAAGAGCATTCGGCCGGTGGGCTCGAGCGGCAGGGGCGTATCATCTGCTGAGAACCTACCCGCCGTTCGGTGGGTGACAAGAGGCTTCAGCCGCGGACCAGCTCGCGCAGCACCGTGACGGTCCGATCGAGCTCCTCCTCGGTGTTGTAATAGTGCGGCGACAGACGCAGCACCGACGTGGCGCGCTTCTCGTCCATGTCGATCACCCCGGCCGTGCGGTCGGCCGAGCTGGTGTTGATCCCCCGCTCCCGCAGCCGGAGCTTCAACTCCGCCGCGTCCCGGCCTGCCACGGCGATAGTGACGATCGCGCACCGCTCGCGGCCGCGGTCGAGCAGCCGCACGCCGTCGAGCTCCTGTAGGCGTTCGCGCAGCTGGGCGGCAAGCCGCCGGGCCCTCTCGGCCCCGTCCGGGCCGACCGCCAGCGCGTAGCCCGCTGCCTCGCCGAGCCCGAGGACGAGGGCGTAGGCGAACTCCCAGTTCTCGAAGCGGCGCGCGCTGTCGGCCAGCCGAAAGGCGTCGGGATCGGTCCAATCGGCGCCGCGCAGGTCGGGGTAGAGCGGGAACGCCCCTCGCTCGAGCATGCGGTCGGAGACGTAGAGGAATCCGATGCCGCGCGGGCCGCGCAGAAACTTGCGGCCCGTCCCGGCGAGGAAATCACAGCGCAGCGTCCCGACGTCCGCCGCCATCTGGCCCACGCTCTGGCACGCGTCGACGAGGTAAGGTACGCCCAGCCCGGCGCACACTTCGCCCACGGCGGACGCGTCCTGCACCAGCCCCGAATTGGTCGGCACCCATGTGACAGCCACGAGTTTGGTGCGGGGGTGCCGCGCGAGGCGACGCACGCTCTCCGGATCCACCCCCCCCTCGGGGAGATCGTCGGCGCGCACGGTCTCGACTCCCGCCCGGCGCGCCAGCGACAGGTACATGAGCTGGTTCGAGGGATAATCCGTACGCGTGGTGACGATGCGGTCGCCCGGGTGGAAATCGAACGCCGAGAGCGCCTGCGCGAACGCGACCGTGGCGTTCTCCACGATCGCGACGTTGCTGGCCGCGGCGCCGATCAGCTTTGCGATCCGTGCATAGCTCTCCCGCACGCGCGCGTCGGCTTCGTCTGCCGCCTCGTAGCCGCCGATCAGGGCTTCCCGTTCCAGGTGGCGGGTGAGCGTCTCGAGCACCGGCCGCGGCATGAGCGCCGCGCCGGCGTTGTTGAGGTGGATGCGCTCCCGGCAGCCGGGGGTGTCTTCGCGCCAGCGCGCGAGCAGAGCAGAGGCCGCGTCGGTCGTCATGGGCGGCGGAGCGATGCGGTCTCCTACACCAGATTTCGCACCACGAACCACACGTTCGCCGGCCGCTCGGCGAGCCGGCGCATGTACCACGCGAACCAGGCTGTCCCGTAGCTGATCAACACCCGCACCGTGCACCCATCGGCCGCGAGTGCGCGCTGGGCCGCGGCTTTGATGCCGTACAGCATGTGGATCTCGTAGGCGCTGGGAGCGGTGCCTTGCCGCCCGGCGAGCTCGCGGATCCGCGCGATCAGCCGGAGGTCGTGCGTTCCGAACACGGGCCGCACGCGTCCGCGGACGGCCTCCTGCAGCAATTGCTCCGCGAGCGCCGCGTAGCGCCCGTCCACGTCGCGCTTGCGTGGGAACGCGATGCTCGCCGGCTCGTTGTACGCGCCCTTCACGAGGCGGATCGCGGGCCCGAGCGGCAGCAGGCCGGCCAAGTCCTGCGGGGTGCGGCGCAGATAGGCTTGGAGACAGACGCCCACGTTCCGTCGCTCGGCCCGCACCCGGCGGAACAGGTCGAGCGTGACGTCGACGTAGCGCGACTCCTCCATGTCGATCCACAGGAACGAGCCGCTCTCGGCCGCCCGGGCCGCGAGCTCGCCGACCGCCCGTTCGCAGGTACTGCGATCCACCTCGAGACCGAGGTGTGTGAGCTTGATCGACAGCTCGGTAGGGAGGCGGCGCTGCCGCACCCGGCCCAGTACGCCCAGGTAGTGGTCGCGCACGGCCTCGGCCTCGGCCTGCGTCGTCACTTGCTCGCCGAGCTGGGTGAGCACGCTCCGAAGCCCGGCGCGCGCGAACTCGGCGGCAGCGTCGAGCGCCGCGCCTAAGTCTTCGCCCGGCAGGAAACGGCGGACCGCGCGCCGAAAAAAGGCGCGGCGGCGGAGCTGATCGGCGAGCCAGGGGCTGCGCGAGGCACGGAGCAGCAGGCGGCGGGCGAGCGACATGGGTGGGATGAAATAGCGCGGATCCGCCGCGGTCGGTAGGCCTAAAGCGGAGCGAGGAGTGGAACCGCCGCCGGGGGTCCAGCGCTCGGTCTTGCGACCGGACCAGACACAATCCACCGGTGAGCAGTTGCGGCCCACTCCCCGCTTTGTATGTCGTATGACCCGCCGCGCGTGTCGCGCGGCGGGCGCGTCAACCCGCCGCGCTCCAGCCTGCGGCTGCCTGCCACTCAGGCTGCCCGGCGAATTCCGGGCGCCGCTCCGCACCGCCGCGTCGATCAGAACTGATACGCCGTTCGACGCCGCTCCAGGAGCCCACGGGCAGCACCGCGGCCGCGTTGCGTCGATCGGCCAGGCGCCGGCGCTCCGCCGGAACAGCGCCGTCGACCGTGGCCTGCGCCAGCACCGCACCGATGACGACTTCCGGCGGTAGCGGCCGGAACGATGACCACTCGTCCCGGAACCAGTCCCGCTGTAGGCTGACCGCGGCCTCGGCGCCTTGCTGCGTGTGGAACAGCCCAATGGACGTCAACACGTCGTTGCCCGCGTCCATCAGGTAGCACGCCACGAATCCCGGGATGCGCCGCACTAGCGGCACGAACTGCTTCTCCGCATAGCGCACCGCCTCCGCGACCGTCCCCAGCCTCACCCGGTACCGCCGGATTACTGCGTGCATGAGCCCCCCTGTGTGCCTGGTGATCCCCAGTGCAAGTCCCGCGCCGATGGCCGGCCGCAGCCGGTACGCTTGCCGCTATCGGGTCGTGGGCCGCGTCACGTGGTCCCTCCCCAAAAGTGCTGCGACCCTGCCACAGACCGAACCTCGTTTGGGCTCGAAACGAGGTGCGGCCTGTGAGGGGACGGTAGCGGCGGCCCCACACCCGGTCAAGGACCGGGTGTGGGGGGCAGCCTCAGCCTTCGACGATGATGAGGTACTTCGAGTTCGCCCAGAAGCGGGCGGAGTCGGCGATCTTGACCTTGCCGGTAATCGTGCCGTCGGCCGAGGGCGGGATGGCGAGCGCGCTCGCGTCCTGGCGCGAGACGATGTGGTACTCCTTGTCGGCGGCCGGGAGCGGGATTTCGGACAGCGCCCGCCGGTCGACCGGTGTGAACGCGCTGGGGTCGAGGTTACGGGACGGGACCAGCGTCTTGCCGCTCTTCCACAGGACGAACAAGAACCGGGCACCGCCTTCTTCACGCACGATGCCGCGCTGCTCCAGCTCGTCTTTGGTCCCCACGATGTAGTAGACCGTGTTGGCTTCGGTGGCCATGTTGTCGATGGTGTCCTTCAGGGCCACGTTTTCAGCCGAAAGCTTCTCCACCTGGTCGTTGAGGGCGGAGATCGTTTCCTTCTGATTGTCGATCACGCCCTGGAGGTTCTGAATCGTCGAGGCGAGATCGTCTTTCAGGCTGTCGGAGAGCGTGGTGAGTTCCCGCACCCGCTGCTCGGTCTGCTGCAGCTTCGGCTCGATCTCTCTCACCCGTGCCGTGATGTAGCGGATCTTCGCGACCATCGTGTCGCGCGACGCCCGCAGCCGCGACTCCGCCGCTCCCACCTTCATCCGCTTGGCCGGAACGGCGACGGCCGCGAGCTCCTTGCTGATCTCGCTCACCAGACGCGTGTTTTCGGCGACTTCCTGCATCAGGCGCTCTTTCTCGGAGGACGCTTGCGACAAGCTGTCCATCCTCGCCTGCACCTCGGGGGACGGGCCCTGCTTGCACCCTGCGGCGACGAGCAGCGCGAGGGGGAGCCACACCGCCCCCGCCGCCAGACGGCCATTCTTGAACATGTGCTGGAAACCTCCTACCTGAACTTGGGTGACGTGGGTCACACAGCTGCCGGGGGCGAACACCCCGTTGGGGATGGAGACTCCTACCCCGCAGGGCGCGACGTGGTTTCGCCGCAACACGCCGTGTTCCCTCAATCAATAACGAATCCCATCTTCAGAGCACAGCGATGGACGTCACCGAGCCTCGGGCTAGCCAGTGGCCGCCGACCGCCACGGAATCCTCCACTGGTCAGCCGACCTACGTCCTGTCGCGCTGGCTGTTCCTCCGGCTGCTGGGCCTCGTTTACCTGATCGCGTTCGTCTCGCTTGCGCCGCAAGTCACGGGCCTGGTCGGCGAGCACGGGATCCTCCCGGCCGCTGCCTTCCTCGAGCGAGCCCGCGGGCTCTCCGGAGCGGCCGCGTACCGCGAGCTCCCTACCATCTGTTGGCTGGGAGCGGGGGACGGGGCCCTTCGAGCCCTCTGCTGGGGCGGCGCCACGCTCGCCCTGCTGCTGGTCGCCGGGGTGGCCCAGGCGCCGGTGCTGGCGCTGCTGTGGGCATGCTACCTGTCGCTCAGCGTCGTGGGACAGACCTTCCTCTGGTTCCAGTGGGATGGGCTGCTCCTCGAGACGGGCCTGCTCGCGGTCCTGTACGCGCCCAGCCAGTTGCTGCCGAGCCTCGAGCGGGAGCGAGCGCCGTCGCGCACTGTGCGGTGGCTGGTGTGGCTGCTGCTCTTCAAGCTGATGTTCCTCTCCGGGATCACCAAGCTCGCCGGCGGCGACCCGACGTGGCGCCACCTCACCGCGCTGGACTACCACTTCTGGACGCAGCCGCTGCCGCCCTGGACCGCGTGGTACGCGCAGCGGCTCCCCGGTTGGGTGCACAAGGGCATGACGCTGGGGATGTTCGCGATCGAGCTTGGCGTACCCTGGCTGATCTTCGCGCCCGCCCGCTTCCGCCGGCTGCGCGTCGTCGCGTGCGCCCTGCTCGTACTCGGCCAGCTCGGGATCGCCGTGACGGGAAACTACGGGTTCTTCAACCTGCTCGCGATCGTATTGTGCGTGCCGCTGCTGGACGACGCTGTGTTGCGGCCCGTGCTGCCGCTGCGGCTCGCCGCCGGCGAGCCCGAGCCGCTGTGGCGCCGGCGCGTGACGGTCGCGCTCGCGGCGATGATCGCGCCGCTCAGCGCGCTCACGTTCGCCCGCGAGATCAGCGCGACGCTTCCCGGCGGCCGCGGGGCCGATCACCCGTTGCTCCGCGCGGTCGCGCCGCTCCGCTCGGTGAACGGCTACGGCCTGTTTCGC
>Ga0209266_1000355_pt1 | contig 37148 bp, 31 predicted proteins | sample GraSoiAngelo_132_FD_185889 | JGI IMG/M metagenome (GOLD analysis project Ga0209266, IMG submission 185889) | Grasslands soil microbial communities from the Angelo Coastal Reserve, California, USA - 14_0929_02_40cm (SPAdes) (version 2) | ecosystem: Environmental > Terrestrial > Soil > Grasslands ...
TGAACGGAGCCTGCCTGACCGTGGAGCGTGTGGTGAAGGGCGGGTTCAGGGTCCAAGTGGTGGAGACGACCCGGGACCGGACGCTGTTCGCCGACTATGCGCGGGGCCGGCGCGTCAATCTGGAGCGCGCGCTGCGCGCGGCGGACCGGCTGGGGGGCCACCTCGTGCAGGGGCACGTGGATGGCGTGGCCGAGGTGGTGCGGGTCGAGGGGCCGGGCGGGGGCGACGCGCTCGTATGCGACTTGCGTGTGCCGCGAGGCGTGCGCGCCGTGTGCATTCCCCAGGGGTCGATCACGGTGGACGGCGTGAGCCTCACGATCAACGCGCTCCCCGGGCCCGACCTGGTGCAGGTCGCGCTGATCCCGTTCACACGGGCGCACACGACGTTGGGCGCGCTGCGCGTGGGGGAGCGGGTGCACGTGGAGGGGGACCTTCTGGGCAAGTACGTGAGACAGCTATGCGGGACGGAACGATAGAGCGGGCGATCGCGGACATCCGCGCGGGGAAGCTCGTCATCGTAGCGGACGACGAGGACCGCGAGAACGAGGGCGACTTGGTCGGCGCGGCCGAGCAGGTCACGCCCGAGATGATCAATTTCATGGCGACGCACGGGCGCGGGCTGATCTGCCTGACGCTCACGCCCGAGCGCTGCCAGGCCCTCGGGCTCTCGCAGATGGCGGAGCACAACACCGAGTCGCGGGAGACGGCGTTCACGGTGAGCATCGACGCCGCCCCCCGCTTCGGTGTGACGACCGGGATCTCGGCCGCCGACCGCGCGGCGACGATGCGTGTGGCCATCGATCCCGCCGCCACGCCGGGCGACCTGCGCCGGCCGGGCCACGTGTTCCCGCTGCGCGCCCGGCCGGGCGGCGTGCTGCAGCGCGTCGGGCAGACGGAAGCGAGCATCGACTTGGCGCGCCTCGCGGGGCTCTATCCCGCGGGCGTGATCTGCGAGATCCTGAACCCGGACGGCACGATGGCGCGCCGGCCGGACCTCGAGCGCTTCGCCGCGCGGCACGACCTCACCTTCATCACGGTCGCCCAGCTCGTCTCCTATCGGCTCGCGAACGAGCGGCTGGTGCATCGCGTGGCGGAGGCCCGGCTGCCGACGCCGTTCGGCGAGTTCCGGATCATCGGCTACCGCAACGATGTCGACGGGGCCGAGCACGTGGCGCTCGTGTACGGCGAGGTGAAGGGGCAGCCGCGGGTGCTGGTGCGGATGCACTCCAAGTGTCTCACCGGCGACGTCTTTGGCTCGGCGCGCTGCGACTGCGGCTGGCAGCTGCACAGCGCGATGCGGATGATCGCCCAGGAAGGGCGCGGCGTGGTGGCCTACCTCGATCAGGAAGGGCGCGGGATCGGGCTGCTCAACAAGCTCAAGGCGTACGAGCTGCAGGACGCCGGACACGACACCGTCGTCGCCAACGAGAAGCTGGGCTTCAAGCCCGACCTGCGGAACTACGGGATCGGCGCCCAGATCCTCCTCGATCTGGGCCTCTCCACGATCCGGGTACTGACCAACAATCCGATGAAGTTGGTGGGGCTGGAAGGCTACGGGCTCGAGATCGTCGAGCGCGTGCCCATCGTCCCGCCGCCCTCGGACGAGAACCGCTCCTACCTCGACGTCAAGCGGGACAAGCTCGGTCACTTCCTGACTCACTGACCGTGGCTACGGTGCGGGGCCGCGTGGCGGTCGTCGTCAGCCGCTACAACGAGGTGGTGACGGCGCGGCTGCTCGAGGGCGCGCGCCGCTGCCTCAAGGACAAGGGTGTGCCGGAGGCGCGGGTGGACGTCATCTGGGTGCCCGGCGCGTTCGAGCTGCCGGTCGCGGCGGAGGCCGCCGCGGCGACGGGGCGCTACGCCGCGATCGTGGCGCTGGGGTGCGTGATCCGCGGCGAGACGCCGCACTTCGAGTACGTCGCCGGCGAGGCGGCGCGCGGGCTCGGCAACGTGGCGCTGGCGCACCGCCTCCCGGTGGGCTTCGGCGTGCTGACGACCGAGACCCTGGCCCAGGCGCAGGCCCGGGCCGGCGGCGCAGCCGGCGACAAGGGGTACGAGGCGGCGGAGGCGGCGCTTGCGACGGCCGACGTCCTGGCCCGGCTCAGTGGTGCAGCGCCCCGAGACTAAGGCGCGGGCCCGCGCCCTCCAGCTCCTCTACGCGTGGGAACTCTCCGGCCGCCCCTCGATCGAGCGGGTGGTGGCGCGGCTCGCGACGAGCTCCGGCCGCGCGGCCGAGGGCTTCGACCGCGGCGCGGACCTCGCCGCCAAGGCGATCGCCGGGCTTCCCGAGTTCGACCGCCAGGTGGCGAGCGCGACGGAGCACTGGCGCCTCGAGCGCGTGGGCGTGGTCGAGCGCAACATCCTGCGCCTGGCGCTCGCGGAGCTCGCCGAGGGCTCGACCCCGCCCCGGGTCGTGATCGACGAGGCCGTGAAACTGGCCCACTGGTTCGCGGGGGCCAAGGCGCCGGCGTTCGTGAACGGCGTGCTCGACGCCGTCGCGCGGGAGTTGGGCGCGCTGTGAGGCTCCTCGTCGTCAACTGGAACGACCGGGAGAACCCGCACGCGGGCGGCGCGGAGATCCACCTGCACGAGATCTTCGGGCGGCTGGCGCGGGCAGGCGGGGGAAGCCGCCACGCGATCGACCTGGTGACGAGCGGCTGGCCGGGGTGCGCGCCCGCGGCGGAGCTCGACGGAATGCGGGTGCACCGCGTGGGCGGGCGTCACAGCTTCGCGCTGCTCGCCCGGGGCGCGGTCCGTTCCCTGCTCGCCGCGCGCCGCTACGACGCGGTCGTCGAGGACATCAACAAGCTGCCCCTCTACCTGCCGCTGCTGACCCGGCTGCCGCTGTACGCGATCGTGCCGCACCTCTTCGGAACGACCGCGTTCGTCGAGGCGAGCTGGCCCGTGGCGACGCTCGTGTGGCTCGGCGAGATCCCCATTCCCCGCGTGTACCGCCGCGCCGCGTTCCACGCGATTTCTGAGAGCACGCGGGACGACTTAGTACGCCGGGGCGTGGCGCGCGACCACATCGAGGTCATCTACCCGGGCGTGGACGCGGCCTGGTACTGCCCCGACGGCGCCACGCCGCGCGCCGCGCAGCCCACGTTCTTGTACGTGGGCCGCCTGAAGCGTTATAAAGGAGTGGAGATCGCCCTCCGCGCCCTGGCGGCGGCCCGGGCGCGGCGCGCCGACCTGGTCCTCGAAATCGCGGGGCACGGCGACGACCGTCCGCGGCTGGAACGCCTGGCCGAGCGCTTGGGGGTGCGGGAGGGGGTGCGGTTCCTCGGGTTCGTCACCGACGAGGAGAAGCGGCGTCTGCTGCGCGCGGCGTGGGCGGTCGTATTTCCCAGTCCCAAGGAGGGGTGGGGCATCTCCAACGTGGAGGCCGCGGCCTGCGGGACGCCGGCCCTCGCCTCCGACAGCCCAGGGCTGCGGGAGTCGGTGCGTCACGGCGAGACGGGATTCCTGGTGCCGCACGGCGACGCGGGGGCGCTGGCCGAGCGGATGCTCGCCCTCGCGGCCGACCCGCCGCTCGTCACCGCGCTGGGCCGCGCGGCGCGCGCGTTCGCCGAGGGGCTCTCGTGGGAACGGGCCGCGCGCGCCACCGCGGCCCATCTCGAGCGCGTCATCGCGCGGGGAGGTTGACGATGCGGATCACCGTCACGGCGCGACATTGCGACATCGCGGACGATCTGCGCGCTCGTGCGGAGGCCTTGCTCGGGCGCATCGGGCGCGTGGCCTCGCGACCCCATGACGGCCAGGTCGTGTTCGGCGCGGACCACGGGACTCCCACCGTGGAGGTGCGTCTCCACACGGCGCGCGGCCGGGTGCACGTGGGCATCGCGAGCGCGCACGATCACCGCACGGCGCTGGACCGCGCGGCGGCGAAGGTCCGCCGCCAGCTCGACAAGGCGGACCCGCGACGGCGGCGCGCCGCCGCCGCCCGCCGCCCACGGCGGGAGAGCCGGTGAGTCCCCCCCGGGTGCGCGACCTGCTGGAGCGCAAAGGCGAGCTCCTGCAGCTCGAGCCGCTCACCGGGGAGGTGGGGCTGGACCGGGTGATCCCGTCGGCGGAAGCGTCGAGCCCCGGCCTCGTACTCGCGGGCTACACCAAGCGCTTCGCGACGCACCGCATCCACATCCTGGGCGAAACGGAGATCACCTACCTGGCCTCGCTCGACGGGCCGGCGCGCCGCCGGTCGCTCGAGACCCTGTTCGGTTTCGACATCCCCTGCGTGGTGATCACGAAAGGCCAGGAGGCGCCGGCGGAGCTGCTGGGGCTGGCGGGGGCGAAGGGCATCCCGGTGATTCGCACCAAGCTCAAGACCGCGGAGTTCTACAGCCGGCTGAAGCCCTTCCTCGACGACGCGTTCGCGCCCCGCACCACGGTGCACGGCTCGCTCGCCGACGTGTTCGGCGTGGGGCTCCTCTTCCTCGGGCGCTCGGGGATCGGCAAGAGCGAGTGCGTGCTCGATCTGGTCGAGCGGGGCCATCGCCTCGTCGCGGACGACGTCGTGCACATCACCCGCCGCGGCAACGACGTCCTGATCGGGCGCGGGCACGAGCTGTCGCGCCACTACATGGAGATCCGCGGCGTGGGGTTGATCGACATCCAGGCCCTGTTCGGGATCCGGGCGGTGCGGCAGCAGAAGCGCATCGAGGTCGTCGTCCAGCTCGAGGACTGGGACGCGGCGCGCGAGTACGACCGCACCGGCATCGAGGGCCAGGAGACGAAGGTCCTGGAAGTGGCGCTGCCGCTCGTCACCGTGCCGCTCAACCCCGGCAAGAACCTGACGGTGATCTGCGAGGTCGTGGCCATGAATCACCTGCTGCGCTACGGCGGAGTGGACTCGGCCCGGGCGTTCAACGAGCGTCTCATCCGCCGCATGGCCGAGAAGCGCGAGCTACAGGAGTACCTCGAGGAGGACTATGAGTGAGCCGCTGCGCGGCGTGATCGTGTCGCACTCGGCCGTCGCCCAGGCGCTGCGGGCGGCCGTGGCCGCCATCACCGGCATCGGCGACGCGCTCGTCCCCGTGAGCAACGACGGCTGCGATTCGGGCGCGCTCACGACGCGGCTGGCGGAGGCGATCGGCGGGCGCCCGGCCGTGCTGTTCGTCGATCTCCCGGGCGGCTCCTGCCTCACGACCTCGATCCGCCTCGCCCGGGGCAAGACGGACGTCGCCGTGGTCACGGGGGTGAATCTCGCGATGTTGCTCGACTTCGTGTTTCATCGCGAGCTGTCGCCGGCGGACGCGGCGCGCCGCGCCGCGGAAGCCGGGGGCAAAGCGATTCGCACGCCGGCGGCATGACCATTGCGCTCTACCGTATCGACGACCGTCTCATTCACGGGCAGGTCGTGGTCGGCTGGGGCCAGCCGCTCAACCTGGGGTTCATCGTGCTCGTGGACGACGCCGTACGCGACAGCCCGTGGGAGCAGGACCTCTACCGCATGGGCGTCCCGCCGCACATCGAGGTCGTGTTCGCCTCGGTGGCGGAGGCGGCGCGCCGGCTGCCCGAATGGGAGGCCGACCCACGCACCGGCATCGTGCTCGCGGGCGACATCGCAGCGCTCGCCGCGCTGGGCGCGAATTCCCACCACATCAAGCGCATCAACGTGGGCGGCATCCACCATCGCACCGGCCGGACGGAGCGGCTGCGCTACGTGTACCTGACGGACGCCGAGGCCGCGCAGCTGCGGGAGCTCGCGGCGCGCGGCATCGAGATCACGGCCCAGGACGTGCCCACCGCGCGTCCGGTGCCGCTCGGGGAGTTCACGTGACCCTCGAGCTGCAGCTCGTGCTGCTCGCCTGGGGGACGCTGGTGGGGCTCGATCTCATCAGCGTGCCGCAGATGATGATCGCGCGCCCCGTCGTCGCCGGGCCCGTGGCCGGGGCGATCCTCGGCGACGTCGCGACGGGGCTGGCGCTGGGAGTCGTGTTCGAGCTGTTCCAGTACGACATCTTGCCCCTGGGCGCGGCGCGCTATCCCGAGTACGGCCCCGCGACCGTGGCGGCGGTGAGCGCGGCGCAGGCGGGAGCGGGGACCTTCGGCCTCGGCTTCGGCGTGCTGGTGGGCCTCACCACGGGGCTGGTGGGCGGCGTGAGCCTCCATCTCGTGCACCGGCTCAACGCCCGCGCCGTGGAGGCGGCCGTGCCGGCGCTCGAGGCGGGCGACCCGCGGGTGCTCGTGCGGTTGCACGTCGCCGGGATCGTGCGGGACGGGGCACGCGCCGCGCTCGTCACGGGGGTGGGGCTCGTCTTGGCGCAGCTTGTGCGCGTGTTTCTCGCGGGCGCCTACACGCTGCGCGGCGTGGCGGGGCTCGCCGTCGCCGGTGTGGCGGGGGCCCTCGCGGTAGGCACGGCCGGCACGCTGCGTCGCGTGGGACGGGGGACCGCCCTCCGCTGGTTCGCGGCCGGGCTCGCCGGCGGCACGGTGGTTGCGTGGCTCTCGTGAAGCCGGCGCTCGGGCAGAGCCTGCTGCGGCTGTTCACCGTGCAGGGCTCGTGGAACTACGAGCGGATGCAGGGGATCGGCGTGGGTGTGGCGGAAGAGCCACTCCTGCGCCCCCTGGTGCGGAACGGCGACCAGACGGCCTATCGCGCGGCCGTGGCGCGGGGGGCGCACTTTTTCAACGCGCACCCCTATCTGTGCGGCCTCGTGGTGGGCGCGGCGGCGCGTGCGGAGCACGAGCGCGCGGCGCCGGAGCAGGTGGAGCGGCTGCGCGCCGCACTATGCGGCCCGCTCGGCTCCCTGGGCGACCGCCTCGTGTGGACGGGGTGGCTGCCGTGCACGACCGGCCTCGCCATCGCGGGCGTGGCGCTCGGGCTCGACCTGAGGGCGGTCGGGGCCTTCCTCGTGGTCTACAACCTCGGCCACGTGGCGCTGCGCTGGTGGGCGCTGCGCGCGGGGTGGGCGCACGGCCTCTCGGTCGGCGCGGCGCTGCACCAGCCGCTGCTGCAGCGGGCGGCCGCCTGGAGCGGGCCGGCGATGGCGCTCGCCGTGGGGTTTGCCCTGCCGCTCGCCGCCCGCTACCTGGCGGCCCCGTTCCCGGCAGGCGCCCGGGTGGTGCTCGCCGGGCTGGCGGCGATTGGGACGGCCCTGCTCGTGTGGCGGCGGGGCCAGTTGGACGGCCTGCGCTTCGGCCTGCTGCTGCTGGTCGCCGCCCTCGTGGTGGGGCAGGCGTGGCGGTGATCGAGCGCGAGGCGAGAATCGTGAACCCGCTCGGGCTGCACGCCCGCCCAGCGGCGGAGCTCGTCAAGGTGGCGAACCGGTTCCAGTCCGCGGTCGAGCTGCGCAAGGACGAGCTGACCGTGAACGGCAAGAGCATCATGGGCGTGATGATGCTCGCCGCGGAGTGCGGCTCCTCGCTGTCCATCAAGACGGACGGCGCGGACGCGGCGGAGGCGATGGAGGCGCTGCTCGCGCTCGTCGCCGACGGGTTCCACGAGATGGAGCCGCCGGCCGACGCTGCGGAAGAAGAAGCCGAAGGTCACGAGACCCCGGAGACGCCATGAGCGAGCGGCTGCTGAAGGGAATCGGGGTCTCGCCGGGCATCGCCATCGCCCCGGCCGTGGCGGTGCGCTGGACGCTGCCCGAGGTGCCGCACCACGTCGTGCCGCGCTCCCAGGTGGAGAAGGAGGTGCGCCGCCTGCGCGCCGCGGTGCGGGACGTGAAACGCCACATCGAGGAGGTCAAGGCCCGGGCCGCCGAGCGCGCCGGGCCGGACGAGGCCCGAATTTTCGATGCCCAGCTGCTGATGCTCGAAGACAAGGAATTCCTTGCCGGCGCCGAGGACCTGATCCGCGAGAATCACCTCACGGCGGAGAAGGCGTTCGAATTCAAGGCGCTCGAGGTGCGCGACCTGTGGACCGCGACGGGGAGCACCCGCCTCAAGGACCGCCTGGCGGACCTGAACGGCGTCACCATCCGGGTGGTCCGCCACCTGATGCACCGCTCGGAGGACGACGACTGGGAGCAGATCACCGAGCCCTCGATCGTGGTGACCAAGGAGCTGGGCCCGGGACTGACGGTGCAACTCGACCGCGAGCACGTCGTCGGGCTCCTGAGCGAGGAGGGGACGCGCACCTCGCACGCCGCGATCCTCGCGCACTCGATGGGGATGCCCGCCGTGATGGGCTGCGCCGGCGCGCTCGAGAAGATCCCGCCCGGCACGGTGCTCGTGCTCGACGGCACGCGGGGCACGGTGCTGCTCGACCCCACGCCCGCCGAGATCGCCGACGCGCAGGGGCGCGAGCAGCGGCGCCGCGCGCTGGCGGCGCAGCTGGAGGAAGTCGTGGCGCAGCCGTCCGTCACGGCGGACGGGGTGCGCATCGTGCTGATGGGCAACGTGGATCTTCCGGACGAGATCAAGGCCGCGCAGGCGCATCGCGCCGAAGGGGTGGGGCTGCTGCGGACGGAGTTCCTCATCACGAGTCACAGCACGCTGCCCACGGAGGACGAGCAGGCGGCGTACTTCCAGCGCGTGGGCGAGGCGTTCCCGGGCCAGCCCGTCGTGATCCGCACCTACGACCTGGGCGGCGACAAGCTGCCGCCGCCGTTCCGCGTGTCGTGGGAGGCGAACCCGCAGCTCGGCTGGCGGGCGATCCGGGTCTGCCTCGACGAGCCGCAGATCTTCCACGCGCAGGTGCGCGCGGCGCTGCGGGCGGCGGCGCACGCCGACATCCGGCTGATGATCCCGCTCGTCACGCGGCTCGACGAGGTGGAGCGCACCCGCGCCATCGTCGCCGAGGAAGCGGAGCGACTGGCGCAGAGCGGCGCCCAGGCTGCGCGGACGCTGCCGGTGGGCGTGATGGTCGAGACGCCGGCCGCCGCGGTCATGGCCGACCGGCTCGCCGCGATCAGCGACTTCCTGAGCGTGGGGACGAACGACCTCACGCAGTACACCCTGGTGGTGGACCGCGGCAACGCGCGGCTCGCCGACCGCTTCACGCCGCACGACCCGAGCGTGATCCGTTTGCTCAAGATGGTCGCGGACGCCGGGCGCGCGGCCGGGAAGCCGGCGAGCGTGTGCGGCGAGATGGCGTCGGAGCCGCTGTTGGCCTTTCTCCTCATCGGCTTGGGCTACGAGACGCTCTCCGTCGCGCCCCCCGCGCTGCCGCTCGTGAAGTGGACGGTGCGCCAGATCAGCGCCGCGCAGGCGCGCGCCGCTGCCGAGAGCGCGCTCGCCGCGCGCACCGCGGACGAAGTGCTCGACATCCTGCGACTCACGCTCGCCGATGCGGTCGATCTCAAGCTGCTCGACCCCGACGCACGGTTGCCCGCTGGACGGCGGGCCGCTAGTTTGAACGTCTAATGCCCGCGCAACGGCACGTTTTCACGTCCGAGTCCGTCACGGAAGGCCATCCCGACAAGATCGCCGACCAGATCTCGGACGCCGTCCTCGACGCCATCATCGCCAAGGACCCGGACGCGCGCGTCGCCTGCGAGACCCTCGTGACGACCGGGATGGCGGTGATCGCGGGCGAGATCACGACGTCCACCTACGTCCACATCCCCGACATTGTGCGGGGCACGATCGCCTCCATCGGCTACACCGACGCGAACTTCGGCTTCGACGCGCAAACCTGCGCCGTCATCACCACGATCGACCGGCAATCGGCCGATATCGCGCGGGGCGTCGACACGGGCGGCGCGGGCGACCAGGGGATGATGTTCGGGTACGCGACCGACGAGACCCCCTCCCTCATGCCCCTCCCCATCGTCCTCGCCCATCGCCTCGCCGAGCGGCTCGCGATCGTCCGCAAGGGCGGCGACCTCCCCTGGCTCCGGCCCGACGGCAAGACTCAGGTCAGCGTCGTGTACGAGAACGGCCGGCCGGTGGGCGTCAGCAAGCTCGTCGTCTCCACCCAGCACTCGGACAAGATCGACAACAAGGAGATCCGGGCGGGCGTGATCGCGCTGGTGGTGCGGCCGGTGCTCGCGGAAGCGGGCCTCGAGGTCGCCGACCCCGACCTCTACGTCAACCCGACCGGGCGCTTTGTGGTGGGTGGCCCGCAGGGCGACGCGGGGCTCACGGGCCGCAAGATCATCGTGGACACCTACGGCGGGATGGCGCGCCACGGCGGCGGCGCCTTCAGCGGCAAGGACCCCTCCAAGGTGGACCGCAGCGCCTGCTACGCCATGCGCTGGGTGGCCAAGAACATCGTGGCGGCGAAGCTCGCCAAGCGGTGCGAGACCCAAGTCGCGTATGCGATCGGCGTGGCGGATCCCGTCTCCGTCATGGTGGACACGTTCGGGACCGGCGTCGTGCCGGACGAGGCGCTGGAGGACGCCGTGCGGGAAGTGTTCGACCTGCAGCCTCGCGGGATCATCGAGGCCCTGAGCCTGCGGAACCCCATTTACCGCGCCACCGCCGCGTACGGGCACTTCGGGCGCGCGCCCGAGCGACGGCGCTTCGTCGATCCCGACGTCACCAAGGACGTGGAGTGGTTCACCTGGGAGCGGCTGAACCGCGTGGAAGACCTGCGGCTCGCGGTGCAGCGCTCCCGGCACTACCAGGCGGCGAAGGCGACGGCATGACGACCACCGCCCCGAACGTCGCCTCCGACATCAAGGATCTCGCACTCGCGGACGAAGGGCGCCGCCGCACCGATTGGGCCGAGCGCTCCATGCCGGTGCTGCGGCAGATCCGGGAGCGCTTCGCGCGCGAGCGCCCGCTCGCCGGGAAGCGGCTCTCGGCCTGCCTCCACGTGACGACCGAGACCGCGAATCTCGCGGTCACGCTGCAGGCGGGCGGGGCGGACGTGGCGCTGTGCGCCTCGAACCCGTTGTCCACGCAGGATGACGTCGCCGCCCACCTCGTGAAGCACCATGGGATCAAGGTGTTCGCGATCAAGGGCGAGGACCACGACACCTACTACGAGCACATCCGTGCCGCGCTCGCCCATCGGCCCGACATCACGATGGACGACGGGGCGGACCTGGTGGGCGCGCTGCACATGATCGCGCTCAACCGGCTGGACGACCTCGCGCCCCCGGTGCGGGGGTGGGTGGAGACGCTGGCGCCGCGCGAGCGCAAGGCGCTGGTGGCGGGGGTCGTGGGCTCGACGGAGGAGACGACGACGGGCGTGATCCGGCTCAAGGCAATGGCGCAGGACGGCGTGCTCCAGTTCCCGGTGGTCGCGGTGAACGACTCCGAGACGAAGCACCTGTTCGACAATCGCTACGGCACGGGCCAATCCACGCTCGACGGCATCCTGCGCGCGACGAACTTCTTGATCGCCGGGAGCACGGTGGTGGTGGCGGGGTATGGGTGGTGCGGGCGGGGCTTCGCGCTGCGGGCGCGGGGCGCGGGGGCGAACGTGGTGGTGACCGAGATCGACCCGCTCAAGGCGCTCGAGGCGCAGATGGACGGCTACCGCGTTGCCTCGATGGCCGAGGCGGCGCGCGTGGGCGACGTGTTCGTGACGCTCACGGGAAACATCCACGTGATCCGGCTCGAGCACATGCGGCTGATGAAGGACGGCGCGATCATCGCGAACTCGGGTCACTTCAACGTGGAGATCGACCTGGACGCGCTGCGGGGGGCGGCCCAGGGTCCCACGCGGTTGCGCGAGCTGGTGGAGGAGTGGCGGCTCGACGGCAAGCGGTTGTACGTGCTCGCGGACGGGCGGCTGGTGAACCTGGCGGCGGCGGAGGGGCATCCGGCGAGCGTGATGGACATGTCGTTCGCGAACCAGGCGCTGGCGGCGGAGTACGTGGTGAAGCAGGGGGCACGGCTCGGCCGGGACGTGCACCGCATTCCACGGGAGCTGGATCGCGAGATCGCGCGCCTGAAGCTGCAGGCGATGGGGGTCGGGATCGACACGCTGACCCCGGAACAGCGGAAATACCTGGCCTCTTGGGACCTTGGAACCTAGCGACGGCGTCATCGAAGTGCGGGTGGCCCACCTCGGGCTGGATCGGACGACCAACACGCCGGTCGTGATCCTGCAGGAGCGGGAAGGGGAGCGCGTGCTCCCGATCTGGATCGGTCCCGCGGAGGCGAGCGCCATCGCGATGGAGCTCGCCGGAGTGAAGTTCGCGCGGCCCCTCACGCACGACCTCCTGAAGCAGGTCATCACGGGACTCGGCGCCGACCTCCGCAAGGTCATCATCACGCAGGTGAAGGACAACACCTACTACGCCGAGCTGCACATCTATCGCGGCGACGCGGTGATTCAGATCGACGCGCGTCCCTCCGATTCCATCGCTGTCGCGCTGCGGCTCAAGGCGCCCATCTTCACGAGCGAGACCTTGCTCGCGCTGACCTCGATCGAGACGGCCGAGGCCGGGGGCGAGTCCGGCCCAGCGGCGCTCGACGCGGATGCCCTGAAGACCTACCTCCAGAACCTCGATCCTGAAGATTTCGGCAAGTTCACTCCGTAGCACGCTCGTGCTCCTCGCCCTCCTGGGCGGAGGAGCGGTCGATCTCGAGGCGCAACGGGTGGCCGTGACGGGCCGGTTGTATCACGGAGGGCGCGCGGCGACGCCGCTGGCCCGCGCCTGGGTCGTGCTCCACGAGGTGTCGATGGGCGGCAGGGGCGGGCCGATCGATTCCGTCCGCAGCGACGCGCGCGGCGCCTACGCCCTCGCCATCGCGCGGCCCGACAGCGACGCGATCTACGTGGTGAGCAGCTGGTACCACGGGATCGCCTACTTCTCGGAGCCGATCCGGCCCGCCCGCCGTACGGCGGTGAGTGTCGCCCCGCTGACCGTGTACGATACCAGCGCGACGGGGCCGGCGGTGCGGGCGGCGCGCCGGGTGATCACGATCGCGCGGCCGCAGCGGGACGGGACGCGGGACGTGCTCGAGCTGGTCGAGCTCGAGAACCCGGGGACCGCGACCCGCGTCGCGGCGGACAGCGCGCATCCCGTGTGGGCCGGCGCCCTCCCGCCCCGCGGCATTCAGTTCCAGGTGGGCCAGGGCGACCTCTCCCCCCGGGCCGTCGCGCGCAACGGCGACGCCGTCGCCGTATTCGCCCCGATTCCGCCCGGCGACCCGAAACAGCTCACCTACACGTACGTGCTGCCGGCCGACGCGGACCACGTGGCGATCCCCATCGATCAACCCACGACGGAGGTGGACCTGCTCGTCGAAGACACGACGGCCACGGTCGCCGCTCCGGGGGTCGAGGCGCTGGGCGTGGACGCGGTGGAGCGCCGCCGCTTCGCGCGCTACCGCGTACGCGCGCCCGCCGTGCCGGCGCAGGTCGTGGTGACCATGCCGCGCGGGCCCTTCCACGTACAGCAGCTCGTGCCCGTGGTGGTCGGTGTGCTCGCCCTGGCGCTGGTCGTGGCGTTTGTAATCGCGCTGCGGAAAGAAGATGTCAGACATCAGATGTCAGACGTCAGGTAGGGTCGAAGGCGAGGTCTGATGTCTGACGTCTGACGTCTCTCTTGCGCCCCGAAGCTCCCTCGCATAGACTAGCCTCCGTCGTTCCAGCGAACGCGGGTCACGGAAGCCGGTGCGAGTCCGGCGCGGCCCCGCCACTGTAACGGGCAACGCAGCACGGCTCAACGCCACTGGGATCACCGGGAAGGCGAGCCGTTCGCCCGAAGCCAGGAGACGTCCCCGTTCGCGCCACCTCGAAAAATCCCTCGTGGGAGGGACGGTGGAGCGCCGCTCGCCACTTCGCACTCACCTCGCAGTCGTCGTTGCCATCCTCGCGGCATGCCGCGGGTCGGAGCACGTCCGCCCACCCGGCCGCGTCGCTGCGCTCACGGTTACCGACGACGCCGGCCGCACGGTCGCGTTGGCGCGGCCCGCGCGCCGTGTCGTGTCGCTCTCCCCCACCGTCACGGAGCTGCTGTTCGCGCTGGGCGCGGGGGATCGCGTCGTCGGCCGCACCACCTGGTGCGACTACCCGCCCGCCGCACGCGCGGTGCCGAGCGTCGGCGACGGGCTGAATCCGAACATCGAGGCGGTGAGCGCGCGCCGCCCGGACCTCGTGGTGTTGTACCGGTCGACCCTCAATGAGACGGCGGCACGCCAGCTCGAGCGGCTGGGCGTGGACGCGGTCGTGCTGCGGCAGGACCGGCTGGAGGACGTCGCCCGCGGGGCGCGACTGCTCGGTCGCCTGACGGACCGGGCGGCGGCGGGCGATTCGATCGCCCGGTTCCTGGACAGCGTCTTGGCCGCCCCACGCCCCGCGCCCCACGCCCGTCTGGCCTTCGTGGCGTGGGACAACCCGCCCATGGTGATCGGGGCGGCGAGCTACCTGGACGAGCTGGCGCGGATGGCGGGCGGGAGCAACGCGTTCGGGGACATTGGCGCGCCCTCGGCCACCGTGTCGCTCGAGACGATCGCCACCCGCGATCCCGACGCCATCGTGGTACTGGCCGACTCGGCGCGCGCGCCTCTGCCGGCGTACGCATCGCGCCCGGAGTGGCGTACGATCCGCGCGGTGCGCGAGCGGCGTTTCGTGGTCCTCCCCGGCTCCCTGTTCGGGCGGCCGGGCCCGCGCGCGGCGGAGGCCGTGGCGGAGCTGCGGCGGCGTCTCGAGGCCCTGCCATGACCCGGTGGCTCGGCCTCGGCCTCGCCGTCGCCCTCGCCTTCGCGCTGGCGGTGCTGCTCGGGCCCGCCCACATCCCGCTCGCCCAGCTGGCTTCGTCAGACATCGTGCGGTCGCTGCGGCTGCCGCGCGCCGTGCTCGCCCTCCTGGTGGGTGGCGCGCTCGGCTTGGCGGGCGCGAGCCTGCAGGCGCTCGTTCGCAATCCGCTCGCCGACCCGTTCCTGCTCGGCCTCTCGGGCGGCGCCAGCCTCGGCGCGGTGCTGGCGATCGCCCTGCACGTCACGGGCCCCTGGGCGCTGCCGCTCGCCGCCTTCGTGGGGGCGCTCGCCGCGATGGCGCTGGTCTACCGGCTCGGGCTCGTCGGCGGCGCGGAGCTCGACCCGCGCGTCCTCATCCTCGCAGGGGTCGCGGTGGGCGCCTTCGCCTCCGCCGTCACGACCGCCATCGTGTCGCTGTCCGAGGCCGCGCAGCTGCGCAACACGTTCCTGTGGCTGTGGGGCGGACTCTCGGGCGCGTCGTGGGACACGGTGCTCGTCGTGTGCGTCTACTTCCCGCTCCCCGTCGCCGTGCTGCTCGCGGCGGCGCGGCCCCTCGACCTCCTCGCCCTTGGCGAGGAGCCTGCGCGCCACCTGGGCGCCGATGTGGAGCCCCTCAGGCGACGCGTCTACCTCGCGGCGTCGCTGCTCACGGCCGCAGCGGTGGCGGTGTCCGGCGTGATCGGGTTCGTCGGGCTGATCGTGCCGCACGCCATGCGGCTCCTGTGGGGCCACCGCCACCGCTCGCTGCTCCCCGCGTCGTTCCTCGCCGGGGGCGCGCTGCTCGCGCTCGCCGACACGACCGCGCGCGTCGCGGTCGCACCGCGCGAGCTGCCCGTCGGCATCGTGACCGCGCTCGTCGGCGTTCCCCTCTTCGCCGTGATGCTCCGACGATGGACCGCGAGCTGATCCTCGACGTGCGCGGGGTCGCCTACCGCTACCGCGGCACGGCGCACGACGCGCTCGCCGGCGTGAGTCTCGCGGCCCGCGCCGGGGACTTCCTCGCGGTCATCGGGCCGAATGGCAGCGGCAAGACCACGCTGGTGCGGGTCGCGCTCGGCCTCGTCGCGCCGCACGCGGGGACGGCGCAGGTGCTCGGCCGGCCGCCCGCCGCCTGGTCGCGGAGGGCGCTCGCGCGTGTGGCGGGTGTCGTGCCCCAGCGGGAAGACAATCTCTTCCCGCAGCGCGTCCGCGACACAGTCATGCTCGGCCGCTACCCCCACCTGTCGCTGTGGGGCGCGGAGCGTGCCGAGGACCGAGCGGCGGTCGAGCGGGCGTTGGAGCGGTGCGACGCCCTCCGGCTGGCCGACCGCTGGCTGTGGACGCTGTCGGCGGGGGAGTACCAGCGGGTGCGCGTGGCGCGCGCGCTCGCCCAGGAGCCGCGCCTGCTCGTGCTGGACGAGCCGACCGCCGGTCTCGACTTGCGCCACGAGATGGACCTGTTCGAGCTGGCGCGCGGGCTCGCCGACGGGCGGGGCCTCGCCGTCATCATGATCACGCATCACGTCAACCTGGCCGCCCGCTTCGCCGATCGCGTGCTGCTGCTCGCCGACGGCCGTCCCGTGGCCGACGGCCCGCCGGGCGACGTCCTGACGCGCGAGACCGTGGAGCGCGTGTTCGCCTGGCCTGTCGCGATCGAGGCCTTCGACGGCCGCCCCCAGATGATCCCGCTGCGCAAAGGAAGAGAACCATGAGACTCCGCACCGGGCTGCTGCTCTGCTCCCTCGCGCCGGCCGCGCTCCCCGCCCAGGAGCCCACCGACACCGTCACCTTGAGGCCCGTCGTGGTCACCGCGACCCGCGTTCCCACGCCCGCCGACGCGGTGACGGCCGCCGTCACCGTGATCTCGGGCGCCGACCTGCGGGCGCAGGGCATCCGCACGGTGCTCGACGCGCTGCGTGGCGTCCCGGCCGCTGCCGTCGTTCAGACCGGCTCCTTCGGCGGGGTGACGTCGCTGTTCCTGCGGGGGGGCCAGAGCAAGTACGTCAAGGTGCTGGTGGACGGCGTTCCGGTGAACGAGCCCGGCGGCGCTTTCGACTTCGCGCACCTCACGACCGACAACGTCGAGCGCATCGAGGTGCTGCGCGGCCCCGCGAGCGTGCTGTACGGCTCCGACGCCGTGACCGGCGTCGTGCAGATCTTCACTCGGCGTGGGCTCGGCATGGCGCGCGCGACAGCGAGCGTGGGCGGGGGGACGTACGGGACGCTCGCCTGGGACGCCGCGGCGTCGGGGGGGAGCGACGCGGCGAGCTACGCGTTGTCGGTGTCGCGCTTCACCAGCGATGGCGTCTATGCCTTCAACAATCGCTACACCAATACCGTCGTCTCGGGCCTCGTCCGCGTGGCGCCCGACGCCCGGACCGACGCGACGCTGTCGGTGCGATACGGCGACGACCGGTATCACTTCCCCACGAACGGGGCGGGGGTGCCCGGGGACCACAACCAGTTCAACTACGGAAGCGGCCCGACTCTGGGACTGGAGATCGGACACCGCTTCAGCCCGCGGCTCGAGACGCGCCTGCTCCTCGCCGCGAACGAGACCGAAGGCGGCCTGGACAACCGGCCCGACAGCGCGGCCGACCAAAACCTGTTCCGCAGCCTCGACAACCTGCGGCGGGCGAGCGCCGATGTCCGCGCCAACTGGTATTTGCCGGACGGCGCGGTGCTCACCGCGGGGGCGGCGCTGGAGCAGGAGCGGGACCACAGCTTCAACGTGTGCGCGACGCAGTTCGGCGATTGCAGCACCCCGCCGATCGACACGGCGCGCTGGAACGGCGCCTTCTACGCCCAGGTGGTCGCCACCGTCGCCGGCCGGGTGTCCGTGACGGCGGGCGGGCGGCTGGAGGACAATCAGCGCTTCGGCACCTATGCCACGTATCGCGCGGGGGCGGCGTACCGGCTCCCGGGCGGCACGCGCGTCCGCGCCACCGCCGGCACCGGGTTCCGCGAGCCGACCTTCTTCGAGAACTACTCGACCGGCTACTCGGTCGGGAACCCGGACCTGAGGCCCGAGCACTCGCGCAGCTGGGAGCTGGGAGTCGAGCAGTCCCTGGCCGGCGGACGCGCCAGCGTCGCGGCCACCTTCTTTGACCAGCGCTTCCTCGACATGATCGACTACGACCCCGGCGCGGCGGCGGGAGCCCCGAACTACGCCAATGTCGCGGCGGCCAGCGCGAACGGCATGGAGCTGGGCGTGCGCGTCGCTCCCGTCGCAGCGGTGTCGCTGGCCGCCAGCTACACGTACCTCCACACGGACGTCACGAACCCCGGATTCGATCCGTCCTCGGGCGCCGCGCTCGCGGCGGGGCAGCCGCTGTTGCGCCGCCCCGAGCACTCGGCCCGCCTCGACGCGCGCTATCGCGCGGCGGCCCGCGGCACCGTGTCGCTCGGCGTGACCTACGTCGGCAAACGGGTTGATCAGGACTTCGCGACCTTCCCGTTTCCGCGCGTCGAGCTCCCCGACTACACCCGGGTGGATCTCGCGGGGCAGCTCGCGGTGATCCCGGCCGGGGGACGGGGGCAGGGCGCACGGGTCGCGCTCAGCGCGCGCGTCGAGAACCTGTTCGACCACCGCTACGAAGAGGCGCGGCATTTTCCGGCGCGCGGCCGCACGATCCTCGTGGGGGCGGAGGTCGCGTTCGGCCCCTGAGGCGCCGCGCGAGCCGCGCGCTCGGGGGGCGACGCGTCTATCTTTCCAGACGTGAAGCGCGTGCTGGTGTGCGGCTTGGTCCTCGCGGCGGGTTGCAGCGACGCGCTCGAGCAGGACACGACCGCGGGGCAGGTGGTGGCGGTCGTGAACACGGACCCGGCCACCCTATCGCTCCTGTCCGCGTCGACCTTCTCGGCGACGGCCGTCGACCTGTTGAACGCCGCCGGCCGACCGGCGACCGTTGCGGGGCGCGTCAGCGTGCTCGCGGTGCCGCTCCCCGCGGTCGATTCGATCGTGTTCCTCGACTTCGGCTCGAGCGGCGCGGGTCGCCGCGTGCCGCTCGCGGTCGGCGCGGGCGCGGCCGGCGTCGCCATCGCCGACGAGTCGACTACCTGGGTCGCCAATCCCAACAACGATCGCGCCACGTGGGTCAATTATCGCAGCGGCGACACGGCCTCGATCCCGGTGGGGCCGACGCCCCAGGCCGTCGCGGTCACACGGGGGACACTCTACGTGGTGAACGCGAACCTGAGTGGCTCTGTCCCGGTGGGCCCCAGCTCGATCAGCTGGATGGCCCTTGGGCAGGTCCCGCCCGTCACTCTCCCGACGATCCCTCTTACCGGCACCAACGCGCAGTTCGCCGTGGTTGGTGGGGACAGCCTGCTGTACGTCATTGACCGCGGGAGTCCAGGCGCCGGCGACGGTAGGCTCTCCATTGTCGATCCGGCCATCAACCAGGAGGTCGTCGTGATCAACGGCCTGGGCGAGCTCCCTGGGCCGGCGGTGTTCCACCCCTCCGGCCGCCTCCTCATCGCGTCGGAGCAGGAGGGGATCCTGGAAGTGAACACGCTGACCCGGACGCTGGTGCACGGCGTGGGCGCGGGGAACAAACCCGACGGCCACGGCGTCGCGGCGTTGGCCTTGGATCAGCGCGGCCGGATTTACGCGCTCGATCGGGGCGACTGCACCGCGCCCGGCGTCGTGCACGTGCTTTCTGCGCCGCCCGGCTACGCCGAGCTCGAGACCGTTCCCGTCGGCGTATGTCCCTCGGCAGCCGCCGCGGTCTTCACGCAGGCCGCTCCCTGATGGGCGATTAGCTTTAGACCATGGCGCTCGTCACGACCTCCGCCGTGGTGCTGCGGACCTATCCCTACAGCGAGACCTCCAAGATCGTGCGGCTGGCGACGCGCGACCTCGGGGTGCAGAGCGCCATTGCGAAAGGCGTGCTGCGGCCCAGGAGTCGCTTCGCGGCGGGGCTGGAACTCCTGAGCGAGGGGATGGCGCAGCTGTACCACCGCGAGACGCGCGAGCTCCAGACGCTCGCCGCGTTCGACCTGCTGGTGCTGCGGCGCGAGCTGGCGCAGGACGTCGGCCGCTTCGCGGGGGCCACGGCGCAGGCCGAACTGATGCTCAAGATGGCGCCGGAGGCGCCTGTCCCAGGGGCATACGACGCGCTCACGACCGGTCTCGACGCCCTACGGGCGGCCGTCCCGGACGCGGTCGACGCTGTGGCGCTGCGCGGCTTGTGGCTCTTGCTCGGAGCGCTGGGCTTCGCGCCGGCGCTCGGGTCCTGCGTCCGGGATGGAACGCCGGTCCCCACCCTCCCTGGCGGGGGTCAGGTCGCTTTCAGCACGGCTGAGGGTGGGGTGCTGTGTGCCCGGTGCGCGCCCCCCCCGCCCCCCACCTCTAACCAGGCCACCCGCCTGCCGGCGCAGGCCCACCGCGATCTCGTCGCCCTGAACGATCCGGACGCCCCGCTGCCGGCGCTCGCCCCGCCGCACGCCGCCGCGCACCGCCGCCTTCTCGCCCGCTTCGTCCGCCACCACTTTGGGGAGGCGAGCACCCTCCCCGCCCTCGACTTCTGGGAGCGCCACGCGTGGTCCCCTCCTCTCCCTCCCCCAAGCGCGATCCCGGCCCCCGCCCCCGCCCCGGCTCCGGCTCCGTCCGCCGCTTCGTAGTCGGCACGGCCGGGCACATCGACCACGGCAAGACAGCGCTCGTCAAGGCGCTGACCGGGGTCGACACCGACCGCTGGGAGGAGGAGAAGCGGCGCGGCATCACGATCGACCTGGGGTTCGCGCCCCTGCCGCTCGCCGACGCCGTGCAGGCGAGCATCGTGGACGTCCCGGGCCACGAGGCGTTCGTCAAGAACATGCTGGCCGGAGCGACCGGGATCGACGTCGCCCTGCTGGTCGTCGCCGCCGACGAAGGCACGATGCCGCAGACCGAGGAGCACCTCGCGATCCTCGAGCTGCTGGGGGTGCAGCGTGGCATCCCCGTGATCGCCAAGGCCGACCTCGTGGACCGCGAGTGGCTCGAGCTGGTGCGTGCCGAGCTGGTGGAGCGGCTCGCGCAGAGCCGGGTCCGCTGGGAGCCCCCGGTCACAACCTCGGCGGTCAGCGGAGCGGGGCTCGAGGAGCTGCGCGCCGCGCTCGCAGGCCTCGCGGCCGGGCTCGTCGAGCGGCCGGCGGAGGACCTCTTCCGCCTCCCGATCGACCGTGTCTTCGCCGTGGCGGGCGCGGGGACGGTCGTGACCGGGTCCACCTGGAGCGGCTCGGTGGGCGTGGGCGAGTCAGTGCGGCTGCTTCCCCTCGATCGCGAGGCACGGGTGCGCTCGATCGAGGTCCACGGCGAGCCCACGCAGCGCGCCGCCCCCGGCCGGCGCACGGCGCTCGCGCTCGTGGGGGTGGACAAGGACGAGCTCGAGCGCGGCCACGTAGCGGTCACGGGGACCGGGTGGGCGGCGACCAGCGTACTCGAGGCGGCGGTCGAGCTCCTGCCGGGGGCACCGCGGCCGATCGCCGCCCGCACCCGCCTGCGGGTGCACCACGGCACCGCCGTCGTACTCGCCCGCGCGGTGCCGGCTCGGCCGATCGCCCCCGGGGAGCGGGGCCCTGTTCGCCTGATGTTGGAGACCCCCCTCGTGGCCCGCGGTGGCGACCGCTTCGTGCTCCGCTCCTTCTCACCTGTCACCACGATCGGCGGGGGCGTCGTGCTCGACCCGTTTCCTCGCCAGGCGGGGGGGCCACGGGGGGCCGGGGGGGCCGGGCGGCGCCGCCAGCCCCGGCTGACAGCGGACCAGACCCCTGCCGAGCGGCTGCAGTGCATGGCCGCTGACGCCGGCCTCCAGGGGATCCCCCTTTCGACGCTCGCCGTGCGGCTGGGCGTCCAGCCCGCCCGTGTGACGGCCGTCATCGCGGAGGCGGGTGCCGGGCTGCTAACGTGCGGCGACGTGCTGGCCGCCCGCACCGCGATCACGGCCGAAGTGACTCGCCTCGCGGAGGTACTCCGGCGTCACCACGAGGAGCATCCGCTCGATCCGGGGATGTCGCTGCAAGCCCTCCGAGCAGCGGTGGTGGCGCCGCCTCCTCCACCCGCCGTCATTGACCAGATCCTGGACCTCGGTACCCGAAAGCAGGCGTGGGAGCTGGCCGGCAGCGTGGCCCGTGTCCCGGGGTGGCAACCGGCACTCGACGCCCGGGCCACGGACGCCCGGGCCCTGCTGGTCCGTCGCCTAGAGGCAGCCCGCTGGCAGATTCCCACGGTCGCCGAGCTTGTCAGGGAATTTCCTGACACACCGATGCGGGCGCTGCTCGCCCATCTGATCCGGGAGGGGGGGATCGAGCAAGTGGACCAGGAGCGCTACGCTACCAAGGCGGCGCTGGAGCAATTCCGAGTGGCTCTGGAAACGGCGCTCACGGAGGTCGGTGCCGCCACGCCGGCGGTGTTGCGTGACCGCCTCGGGCTCACGCGCAAGTATTTGATTCCCTTGCTCGAATGGGCCGATCGGCGCGGCATCACCCGCCGCTCCGGCGACGCGCGGACGCTCGCGCGGTTGACAGCCGGGAGCGGTGGCGCATAATTTTTCTCGAGCGCCCTGCAGCACCACGGTTGACCCGTAACAAGGAGAGCGGTTAAGGCATCTGTCTCGTTCGCAGAGGAGCGGTGATGAAGTACGCCTGGGCAGTGCTGGGGCTCGGGCTTTGGGCGGCTGGGGCGGCGGTGAGCGGCGCGTGGGGCCAAACCCCGCCACCCGTCGTGGAGCTCAAGCAGAACTACCCGAACCCGTTTAACCCGGCGACCACGATCCCGTTCGTCCTGAGCGGGGACTTGTTCGCGAATGGTCACCGGCCGAGGGTCACGCTGAAGATCTACAACGTGCTCGCGCAGCTCGTGGCCGTGCCGATCCTCCAGGGCACGGGCGAGTCCTTGGACAATCTCGAGCTGACCTGCAGCAGCCCGTCCGGGTGCGCGTACAGCGCCTATTGGGACGGGAATATCCCGCGTACGGGAGAGCAGGCCGCGTCGGGGGTGTACATCTATCAGTTGGTGGTGGACGGTAGGCGGTTTACGAAGAAGATGATCATCATGAAATGAGTAGTTGGGGTGGTCGAGGGCAGTCGGGGGCGGTCGAGGCATGCGCTTCGGCCGCCCTCGCGGGTTTCTAGAAGACGTATCTCGCCCCGAGTTGGATTCGCCAGCGCGACGCGACGTCGTCCACGACTCCGCGCGCCGGCAACGTGTTGTTGGAGAGCCGGTACACCCCACGCGTGTTCACGACGTCCCACCCGACGAGGTTCAGCAGCGTCACAGAAGGGCCGGTGGTGGTGTCGAAATAGCGGCCCCACCGTGAGCTGATCAGGTTCGGCACGTTGAAGACGTCGGCAGTGACCTCGATGTGCCGACCTCCAGCCATCGGCACGGCTTTCGTGAGCCGGGCGTTCAGGACGCCGAGCCAACCGTTCCGACAGCTGTTGCGAGCCATGATCCGTCCCCGTTGTTCGCGCAAGCACGGCTGCTGCTCGATGAACGTGTCCAGCCGCGCATAGGCCGACGCGGGCACCAGGGTGATATCGGCCGCGTTCCTGGGAACGTACACAATGTCGTTCTTAAGCGACCCCGCGCCGCCGATGCCGTCCGCGTTCGCATCGCCGTCGATGACGTATGTGTAGGGCGGCTGCGACGCGCCCAGGTAGAGCAGGGAGAGCTGCACCCGGTAGGGGAGGTCGAGCGTCGCGGCGACCGAGACCTTGTGGGGCGTCTCGAAGAAGGACGGGCCGAGCCGGCGGTCGTCCAGGGTGCCGTCGAGGGGCGTGTTGCTGAAGTTCGCCCGGGCCGGGAAGTTGACCCAGGACATCCGATCCCGCACGTGCGAGTAGGCGTACGACGCGTACAGCGCGAGCGTCTCGCCGAATCGCTTTCGCAGCTGCAGCGAGAGGGAGAAGCTGTTGTCCCCACCCCGATTCGACACCCGGTAGATCTCGTTTTCTCCGAAAGACGTGTCGCGCCAGGCTGGGTTCGTTACCAGAGTCGCGCTTGTGGTACCGCTTATCGTGCCGTACAGAGGGCGTCCGCCCTCGCCGGCGGCCGCGCTGGTCGGGGCACCGAGGTTCGCGTCGCTCTCATAGATCTGGTGGACCGCCCGCGTGTATAGAAAGTCGATCGTAGCCACCACACCCGATGGGAAACGCCGGTCCACGCCCAGCGCCAGCTTCAGATTCTGCGGCAGCTTGAGACCGGGGTCGAAGAAGCTGATTCGCGGACTCGTGCCACCTCCGGAGGGGCAGGTCTCGGGTTGGTTGAGCGGATCAAACGGCGGCACGTCAGGCCGATTACAGAACACGACGGTTTCGTCGCCGGTCTCCCGGTACCCGTTCCCCAGCCAGCGGTAGGGCGGAGGGCCGCCGAACAGTCCGATCCCGCCGCGGAGAAACGCGTCGCCGTCGCCGCTGAGGTCGTAATTGACGCCGAGGCGAGGCGACCACAGCACGTTGCCGCTGGGCAGCCGCCCGGTGTCGGTGCCGAGGGCGGAGGCCACCAGCCTCTGGTTCGTCATGGCCGCGTCGAGCAGGAAGGGGACGTCGAGGCGCAGCCCGCCGGTGAGCGTGAGGCGCGAGGTCGGCGCCCACCGGTCCTGTGCGTAGAGGCCGAGCCCGAACACGCGGAAGTCGGCTCCAGGCGGTCGCGCCGAGCTCCCAAGCCCCCGGTCGTAGTGGTTCGCGACTCCCCGCGCGAGCAAGTCGAGACTGCTAAAGAGCCATCTTCCGGCCGACACTTGCACCAGGGGGTCGCGGAAGTGAAACAGCTCGCCGTGCGAGCCGATGGTCAGGAGGTGCCGTCCGGCGCCGATGGTCAGGTTCTCCGTGATCTCGAGGGCGTTCTGGTCCACTGCCGTGGTCGGGCACACGCTGTTGGGCCCTGCGATCAACGTGCCGGAGTCGGCGGCGACCTGGACCAGCGGAAACGCCGCGTTGGGCCGGCAGGAGTCCCGCAGGTGCTCGTAGCTCAGGATGAGCTCGTTCTGCGCCCGGCCGCCCACGAGCGCGCTCCAGATCAAGCGCCACGTCTCTGCGGTCGACGAGCTGCGACCGGCGACCGAAGAGAGGGCGTAACTGCCGTACGTCCGACCGGTATCGACGAACTCCCGGCGGTCGCCGTGGGCGTAGTGCTGAGACAGCTCCAGGTGGCCGCTCGCGCCGAGCTGCACGGTGATCTTTGCGAAGATGTCTTGAGCGGGCAGATGCCCGTCCGACGGCCCGACCGACCCGGGCTGCAGGCCGAAACTGTCCCTGAGGATCTGCTGGAACCGCACGGCGCTGGCGTAGGAGATCCCGGTCTTGCGCAGATCGGCGCCGCCAACCGTGTCCGCCGTGACCAGGAATCTGGCGTCCGGCACGACGCGTTGCTGCAGATCGGCGTTCAGGAAGAAGTGAACCCGGTCGCGCACGATCGGGCCGGACAGGGTACCACCGAATTGCCAGGTCGTGAAGTCGGACCGGTTCCCGGCCGCGTCCTGCGCCGTCAGACTTCCGTCTTGGAGGAAGCCGAACGCCGAGCCGTGGAACGCGTTGGTCCCCGACTTCGTCACCGCATTGAGGAGCCCCCCCGCGAAACTCCCGAGCCGGACGTCGAACGGCGCGGCGAGCACCTGAAACTCCCTGACCGTCTCCAAGGAGATCGTGTGGGGCAGCACCTCGGGGAGCGCCGCGCTCGGACTCGCGCCACCGGGCGTTCGACCCAGGTACAGGTCGGCGTTCACGCCGCCGTCGATCTGAAGGCTGTTGAACCCCTGGTTCTGTCCGCCGATCGAGATGCCCCCGAGCGGTCTCAGCGTGGCCAAGGGACCGAGCGCCGCCAAGACGCTCAGGTCCCGAGCCGAGTTCGGCAGACCGGTGACCTGCGCCTGGGAGACGATGTGCGCGGGCCCGCTGCGTCCAGTGTTCAGCTGCGGGTCCAGACCCGCGCTGACGGTCAGTGCCTCGAGCTCGATGACCGCGGGCTCGAGCACGAAATCGGCGCGGTGGCGTTGGCCGAGGACGAGGACGATGCCCGTCCGACGGACCGGTCTGAACCCCAGGGCCCGCGCGTCGATGAGGTAGGGACCGCCGGCCTCGACATTCTCCAGAAAGTATCGACCCGTCGCGTCGGTCGCGTCATGCCAATGCGCGCCGCTGGCTGCCAGGGTCGCCGTGACAACGGCGCCGTCGATCGGCGTCCCGTCGCCCTGGACGACGCTTCCCTGAAGCGCCGCGGATGTGATCCCCTGCGAGCCGAGTGGCCGCGTGGTCAGGCTGAGCGCCAGCACGCCCATCGCGAGCGGTCGCGGGCGTGGGCTCATCCCTTGGGGCGCAGCAACGCTTGGAACCGCGGGTATTCGCGCAGCGCCGCGAAGCTGGGCTCCATGTGCGCATTGAGGAAGCGCACCTGGTAGACGTATCCCGCGTCGAGGGCCCGCGCGAGCAGGTCCACTGCGGTGTCGCGCTGGCCCAACAGCGCCGCGATGCACGCGCGCCAGTAGGTGGCCTGTCCGCGGCCGAGGGGTCGCTCGAGCGCGACCAGCAGCCGGTCGACGCGGGTGGCCTCCGCGCGATCGCCGCGCTGCGCGGCCAGCACCCCGAGCAGCCCCGCGTACTGCTCGTTCTGCGGGTGCGCGCGGGCCAACTCTGCGGCGATCGCGCGCGCGGAATCGGCGTGGCCGGCCGCGTAGTGCGTCTGAGCCCGCTCGAACCGCAGGGACTCCTCCGCTTGCTCCGCCGCAGGGCGGCTCGCATGCCACGCGAGCAGGCGGCCCAGCGCCATGCGAGCGGCAGTGCTGTCGCCGTGGGCCGCGAGATCCAGCGCGATTTCGCGCATCACCGGGGCCGGCAGGCGGATCGGGTCGGGCGGGAGCGCATTTATCTCGTCGAAGCGCTGGCTCACTTCCCGCGCGCGCCCGAGGGCCGCCAGCGCCAAAAGCTCCATGCGGAGGGTGGCGAGGTTCCTCGGAAACCGCCGCCGGGCACGCCGGGCAGCCTCCAGCTCGCGGTCGTGCTGGCCGAGCAAGTGGTAGGCGTTGGTCAGCCAGTTGTAATAACCCGCGCGCCCGTCAAGGGCGCCGCTGTCAGGGTGCAGCCGCTCGAGAATCGTGACCGCTTCGCGCGGACGATCGAAGTCGAGCGCGTCGCGAGCGAGCTGCTCCCACATCAGCTCCGAGCGGGGAAGCGCCTCGGTGAGCGCGCGTCCTAGCGCGTAGGCGGCCGGCAGGTCTCCGCGGCATCGAGCCATCACGCGGTCGATTTGCATCTGCTCGAGACCCGTGAGACGCATGCCGGTCAGGCGCCCGGCGATGACCGCGGTCGAGTCGCACTGATCGAGCGCGGTCCCCCCGTGGGCCCAGGCCGCCCAGATCAAGGGCAGCGCGTACGTCGAGTCCAGGGCGGCGGCGCGTTGGAAGTACGGCAATGCGTCGCGCGCCCTCCGTCCGCCGTAAAAGATCTCGACGCCGGCGCTGAATGCGAGGTACGCGTCGTAGCGCGGGGGCTGGCCGGCGGCCGACGCCAAAGCGCCGAGCCGCGAGTCCAGCGCTTCGGCGAGCACGGCCATGATGCGTTCCCGCAGGATCGTGAGCGCCGGGCGCGGCTCCTGCGGACGCCCTAGCACCGGCTCGAGGGGGTGCAGGATTCTCCCGCGCACCTCGTCGGTGATCTGCGCGTCGAACTCGATGGAATCGCCGCGGCGGTACATGGAGCCCCACACCGCGAGGCCCGAGCCGCTCGCAAGGGACAGCGCCCGCACAGCCGCCGCCTCGTGGCCCGCCTCTCTGGGCCGATTGGCGCTGCCGGTCGTGCCCCCCAACACCATCGGGCCGGGGTCGGCGATCTCGACCCTCCCGGTCAGCGCCAATCCGCGCGTGATCCAGTCGGCGGCCAGATTCCCGAGGGGATCGAGCGTACTGTCGTCGGTGCGGTTCGCGAAGGGGACGACCAGCACGCGCTTCGCATTCAGCGGTGCGGGTTCGCGGGAGCGCAGGCTGACTGCCGCGACCACGACGGCCAGACCGAGCAGCGCCGCCGCGACGCCGAGCCAGCGGCGGCGAAGGCGGGGGACGCTGGCGGCTTCGGGGAGTTCCGCCGCCGTCTCGAGCGGCGGCAGCTCTGTGGCGTTTGAGGAGAGAGTCGCCACACGCTCGCGGACGGCGCCTGCGAGCGCCCGCGTCTCCGGTGCGGGGTCGGTCTCGAGCTCCGCCGTGAGGCGTTTCGCGAATGTTTCGTACGCTTCCAGCGCTCCCGCCCGGTCGCCGAGCCGGTCGAGCGTCTGCATCAGCCGCCGCAACGTCGGCTCGTCGAGCGGCGCAATCCGCAGCGCTCGCCGCCCCCACTGCACCGATTCGGCGAGGCCGCCGCGCTCGGCCAGCAAAGTCGCGCTGCGCAGCGCCATCACCTTCAGCCGGACGCGCTCGTCCTCGAGCCACTGCTCGAACGCCGGCGCACCGCGGATGAAGAACCCCTCGAGCAGATCACCCCGGTAGAGGTCGAGGGCGTCGGCCAGTCGTCCTGCTTCGGCCGCGCGCTCGAACTCGACAACGTCGCAGCGGATCTGCTCGTGGTCGAGGCCGATGTCCTCGTCCCCGCGGCTCACGAGCACGCCCTCACCGAGCGCATGACGTAGGCCGTGCAGTGCCTGGCGCAGCGCGGCGCGGGCGTGCTCCTGGTCGAGCTCGGGCCAGAACAGTGCGACCAGGGAGTCGCGGCGGTGCAGCCGTTTGGGGGTAGCGGCGGCGAGGTAGGCGAGCAGGGCGACGCGCTTGGGCTGGGCCAGCACCGACTTGAGCTCGTGCCCGCCGACCCCAAGAAGGTTCAGCCCCCCGAGCATTCGAAACTCGACCACGGGAAACCCTCACGACGCCTCGGGCACCGCGCACGCCCCATGCTACGCGGGCAGCGTCATCGCCGCGTTACGGCGGGCGTAACGAGCCGCTCACACGGCGCCGCTAGTGTGTGGCGTCGACCCGAACGTACGGCGTCGAGAATCGCTCCGCAACGCTGCCATTGCGCGCCACCCGAAAGGCGGATCGGAGCGCCTACAGGAGGTGACCCATGTTACGCGTCGCACGCTACACGCTCGCCGCTGCTTCGATAACGCTCGCAGTCGCCGACTGTCAGGACGTCACCGGTCCCAACGATAGGGCGGGTCCGCTTGGCACAGGGCCGATGATGTCGCGCGCGGCGGAATCCACGGCGCCCCTCATACAGTACATCGTCGCACCGCAAGCGACCGACGATCGCATCGACCGCGCGCTCGCAAACCACTACGTCTGGCTCGACACCGCAGCCCGGTCGAACCACAAGCTGTTTCTGTTCCTGCCCAGCGGTCGCAGCGCTCCTGACACCTTCCAACTCGTCGGACAGGAGGCGGCCCGGCTCGGATACCACGTCATCAGCCTGATGTATCAGAACGACCTGATCCTCGTGGCGCTATGTGGCGCGGCCGCCGCGCGCAGCGCCGCGGATGGCAGCGCCTGTTATGAGAGCGCGCGCCTGGACATCATCGATGGCCGCGGCCGGAGCGCCGCCATACCAGAGCTTGCCCAGGCCGGATTCGCAGTCAGCGAAGCGAACAGCATCGACAACCGGTTGACCAGGCTCCTCGATTCTCTGGACGCGTGGCACCCGGGGCAGGGATGGTCGAGGTTCCTCGTCAACGGGGCGCCGAAATGGTCCCGTATCGCGGTCGGCGGACACTCGCAGGGGGGCGGCGAGGCGGCGATGATCGCGAAGATCCGGCTCGTCCCTCGTGTGGTGATGTTCTCGTCTGTGCCCGACACCGTACCTGCCGGGCAGGCACCAGCCTGGATTTCGTCTCACAAGACGCCCTCGCATCGCTACTTCGCGTTGGCACACGATTGCGACCAGTTCTTCCGCTCCATCGTGGCCAGTTGGGACTCCCTGGGCTTGGATGCCTTGGTCGCTTCGTCGCCCCGGACCGATCGACCCGGGACGTTTTGCCGGAATTGGACCTCTACGTCGCGGAACGCCCCCGTAGCGCCGGAGCACAGCGCGCCGCCGTACGGCGGGACGCACGTGCTCATCACCGACCTGCAGCCGCAGGTCTGCCCGCCGCCGCCGGCGGGCGCCTACAAGCACCGGTGCTCGCACCAGAGTACCGCGAGCGACCTCTTCACGCCGCGCAACCCCGTCGATGGCACACCGCTGCTACGGGACGCGTGGCGCTATCTCCTGGGGACACCGCCTGAAGACGACGATGATGGCGACGACAACGCCGCTCAAGTAGCGGGAGATCGCGATCGGACGAACGCCTCCGGGGCCCGGCATCACTCCGTGCTGTAAACCTGCTGCTCACTTAACCGGAGGTGAACCATGTTACGCGTCGCCCGTTGCACCGTGGTCGCTGCTTCGATCACACTCGTGCTTGCTGGCTGTCAGGACGCCGCGGCTCCGTCGCACGGCAGTCCGGCGCTAGGCGCAACACCCACGATGTCCATTCAGGCAAATCCGCCGTTCGTGCTGCACCAAGTGCCCCCGGCCTCAACTGACAACAACATCGACAAGTGGTTGAGCGATCATTTCGTCTGGCTCTACCCCGGGGCGGAGCGAGGGGAGAAGCTCTTCGTGCACCTGCCGGGTGGGGCCAATCCGATCCAAGTGCCTGCTTCGTTCCAGTTCTTGGCCCGGGAGGCGGCCCGGCTCGGCTACCACGTCATCGTCTTGACGTACCCCAACCAAGACAGGGGGATCGAACTGCTCTGCGGCGGGAATCCGGCCTGCGAAGAGAACGTGCGTCTGGACATCATCGACGGTGGCGACAGGAGCTTCCCAGTAGTGGACGTCAGCCGCGCGAACAGCATCGACAACCGCCTGACGAAGCTGCTCGAACGCCTCACGCTCGACCATCCAGAGGAAGGGTGGTCCCAGTTCCTGAATGACGGCGAGCCGAACTGGTCGCAGATCGTGCTCAGCGGCTTCTCGTTCGGGGGCTCCGAGGCGGCGATGCTCGCGAAGCTCCACCGCGTGAACCGCGTCACCCTGTTCGCGGCGCCGCGCGATGCTGATGCCACCGCCGGGGGCCAGCCACCCCCGTGGGTCGCGCTCGGTGAAACCCCTTCAGAGCGCTACTACGGGCTGGTTCACCAGCAGGATCCCCTCAGCGCGCTCACGCTCACCAGCTGGCGGGAGAAGTTGGACATGCAGCAGTTCGGTGAAGCTGTGTTCGAGGACGCGAGCATGAGCGCGCCTCCCTATGGGAACACGCACATGCTCGTGACCAACCGGCGGACGCGCGTCGGAACAGATCTGAACCCATATTTGAACGCGCACGGGAGCGCTGCGACTGACCAGTTCACACCGCTTGACGCCCCGACCCTCGACTACCCGGACGGCAAGCCGCAGCTGCGCGATGCGTGGCGCTATATCTTGGGGCCGGACCAGGAGCCGCCTGCCCTTACCGTGCCCGCGGACTTCACGGTGAATGCCACGAGCCCGAGCGGTGCGCTCGTGTCCTACGTCGTGAGCGCGAGCGACAATGTCGCCGTCGCCAGCTTGACCTGCAGCCCGATGTCAGGGAGCGGCTTCGCGATCGGGACGACTGGCGTCACGTGTATCGCGACCGACCCGAGCGGCAACCAGGCGAGCGCGACGTTCCGCGTCACGGTGCTCGACCAGGAGCCGCCTGCCCTTACAATGCCCGCGGACTTCGCGGTGAACGCCACGAGCCCGAGCGGTGCGGTCGTGTCTTACGTCGTGAGCGCGAGCGACAATGTCGCCGTCGCCAGCTTGACTTGCAGCCCGACGTCAGGGAGCGGCTTCGCGATCGGGACGACTGGCGTCACGTGTATGGCGACCGACCCGAGCGGCAACCAGGCGCGCGCAACGTTCCGCGTCACGGTGCTCGATGCCCCGGCCCAGCTCGCCAACCTAGACGAGACTGTAGGGGGCCTCGGTTTGCCCAGGGGAATCGCCACGAGCCTCAAGGCGAAGCTCAATGCGGCGCTCGCTGCGGCCAACGTGGGCGACGTCGTCACCGCATGCACGAAGCTGCAAGACTTCATCAACGAGACCCGGGCGCAGGCAGGGAAGATGATACCGATGACGGACGCCGCCTTGTTGGTGACCGAGGCCGAGCGGATCCGGGCCGTGCTCGGTTGTTGAACGTTAGACGGCGCGCCCGGGCCTAGGATCTCGGCAAGGAGGGCGGGACCGCACTCCCGCCCTCCTCTTTTGACTTTCCCCCTGCCAGATCGGCATTTTTCCCCGGCACGGACGTTGCCTTGGGGGCCGGCGCCATGATCAGACCAGAACGCTTGACGGTGAAGGCCGCAGAGGCCTTGCAGCAGGCCGGCGCATCGGCGCGCTCGCGTGGCAATCCCGTCGTCAACGACGCCCACCTGTTTCACGCCCTCCTCACGCAGGAGGAGGGGATCGTCGTCCCGCTGCTGCAGAAGGCCGGGTTGAACGTCACCCAGCTCGCGGCGGACACGGAGCGGGAAATCGAGCGGTTCCCGAAGCAGTCGGGCACGGCGGCCGAGCCGACGTTATCACGCGAGGTGAGCCAGGCGTTCGACCGTGCCGAGGCGGAGGCCAAGGCGCTGGGCGACGCCTACGTCTCGACCGAGCACCTGCTGCTCGCCCTGGCGGACTTGAAGGGCACGACGGCCCGGCAGCTCTTGTCGGGGGCGGGCGTGGGCCACGACGACCTGCTGGCGGCGCTCGAAGGCGTGCGCGGCTCCCATCGCGTGACCGACCAACAGCCGGAGCAGAAGTATCAGGCGCTCGAGCGGTTCACGCGCGATCTCACCGAGCAGGCCCGCAAAGCGAAGCTCGACCCGGTGATCGGCCGCGACGAGGAGATCCGCCGCGTCATGCAGGTGCTGTCGCGCCGTACCAAGAACAACCCGGTGCTGATCGGCGAGCCGGGCGTCGGGAAGACCGCGATCGTGGAAGGACTGGCGCAGCGGATCGTGAACGGGGACGTCCCCGACTCCCTGCGGGACAAGCACCTGATCGCGCTCGACTTGGGAGCGCTGATCGCGGGCACCAAGTACCGCGGCGAGTTCGAGGAGCGCCTCAAGGCCGTGATCAAGGAGATCACGGCAGCCGAGGGGCGCTACATCGTCTTCATTGACGAGCTGCACACGCTTGTGGGAGCGGGAGGCGCCGAGGGCGCCGTGGATGCCTCGAACCTGCTCAAGCCGGCGCTCGCGCGGGGCGAGCTGCACGTCGTCGGCGCGACGACGCTCGACGAGTACCGCAAGTACGTGGAAAAGGACGCGGCGTTGGAGCGGCGGTTCCAGCCGGTGTACGTGGGCGAGCCGTCGGTCGAGGACACGATCGCGATCCTCCGCGGCCTGAAAGAGCGGTACGAAGTGCACCACGGCGTGCGGATCACGGACAACGCCCTCGTGGCGGCGGCGACCCTCTCCCACCGCTATATCGGCGACCGCTTCCTCCCCGACAAGGCGATCGACCTGGTGGACGAGGCGGCGAGCCGGTTGCGGATCGAGATCGATTCGCTGCCCCAGGAGATCGATGAGGTCGAGCGCCGCATCGTGCAGCACGAGATCGAGCTGGCGGCGCTCGCCAAGGAGAAGGACAAGGCGTCACGCGAGCGGCGCGCCAAGGTCGAGGCGGAGCTGGCCGAGCTGCGGGACCGGTCCCAGGTGATGAAGGCCCAGTGGCAGGCGGAGAAGGACACGATCGCGGGGCTGCAGGCGAAGAAGGCGCAGCTGGAGCAGCTGCGCACGGAGGCCGATCAGGCGACCCGCCGGGGCGACCTGCAGAAGGCGGCCGAGATCACCTACGGCAAGATCCCGGCGCTCGAGAAGGAGATCTCGGGCGTCGAGCAGCGCCTCGCCGAGATCCAGAAGAAGGGCAAGTATCTGAAGGAGGAGGTGGACGCGGAGGACATCGCGGAGATCGTCGCGAAGTGGACGGGGATCCCGGTGACCAAGATGCTCGAGTCGGAGCGCGAGCGGCTCACGCGGCTCGAGGGCGAGCTCGGCCGCCGGGTGATCGGCCAGCCGGAGGCCCTCGCCGCCGTGGCGAACGCCGTGCGGCGCGCGCGGGCGGGCCTGCAGGACCCGAACCGGCCCACCGGCTCGTTCATCTTCCTCGGCCCCACCGGCGTCGGGAAGACGGAGACCGCGCGGGCACTCGCCGAATTCCTGTTCGACGATGAGCGCGCGATGGTGCGCCTCGATATGTCGGAGTACATGGAGAAGCACGCGGTGGCGCGGATGATCGGGGCGCCGCCCGGTTACGTCGGCTACGAGGAGGGCGGCCAGCTCACCGAGGCCGTGCGCCGCCGGCCCTACGCCGTGGTGCTGTTCGACGAGATCGAGAAGGCGCACCCGGACGTCTTCAACGCGCTGCTCCAGATCCTGGATGACGGCCGGCTCACCGATGCGCAGGGCCGCACCGTGGACTTCCGCAATACCGTCCTCATCATGACGTCGAACGTCGGGTCGCAGTACCTGCTCGACGCAGCCGCCGTTGGCTGGGAGCAAACGGAGACCAAGGTGCTGGACCTGTTGCGCCAGACGTTCAAGCCCGAGTTCCTGAACCGGGTCGACGATGTCATCATGTTCCGTCCGCTGTCGCACGAGGACATCGCGAAGATCGTGGACCTGCAGATCGCCCGGGTCGCGAAGCTCGTCGCCGATCGCAAGCTCACACTCGACGTGACGCCCGCGGCGAAGCAGCTGTTTGTGGCCGAGGGCTACGATCCGGTGTACGGCGCCCGGCCGCTGAAGCGCGCCATCCAGCGCCTGCTCCAGAACCCCCTGGCGCTCGCCGTGCTGGAGGGGCGCTACGGCGAGGGGGACCGGATCCGGGTGGACCGCGCCAAAGATGGAGCGCACCTCAGCTTCGAGCGGATTGCGACGGCGGCGGCCGAACCCGCGCGTGCGTAAGGCCGGGGATAAAGCCGGCGAAGGGGGAAGAGGGAAAGGGCCGCCTCCCCTCTCCCCCCGGGATCAGGCCGGCATGCGCGAGGCTCTCTGCCAGGCGCAGTGCGCAGCGGGGTTGCACGAGGTTCCCATCGGCGCGGCGGTGCTGCGGGACGGCGCCGTCATCGCGCGGGCGCACAACGAGACACGGGCGAGGGGCGATCCCACGGCCCACGCCGAGCTGCTCGCCATCCAGGGCGCCTTGGGGGCGCTCCGCACCGATCGCTTGGAAGACTGCACCCTGTACGTGACGCTCGAGCCCTGCGCCCAATGCGCCGGGGCGATGGTGCTGGCGAAGGTGGGGCGGGTCGTGTTCGGCGCATACGATCCCAAGGCGGGGATGGCGGGGTCGGTCGGCGATCTCCTCCGGCACCCCCGCTTGAACCATCGCGTGGAGGTGATCGGTGGGGTGGACGCAGACACCTGCGGCCGGCTGCTGGAGGCGTTCTTCCGCGAGAAGCGCTAGGCTGCCGCGAGCTCCCGGACCACGCTTCCCAGCGCGTCAATGGCCGTCCTGAGCTGCAGGTCCGACACATAGGGGGCCGGCCCGAGGCGGAGGGTATCTGCCCGGAAGTCGGCCGCCACGCTGCGGTCTCGGAGTCGCCGACACAGCTCTTCGGCTCGGGGTGACTGGAGCGCGAGGAAGCCGCCGAGCTCCGAAAGGGTGACGGCACGGTCCCGCGTGATCACCCGCGGGTCGGCGTCGAGCGCGTCGAACAGGCTTGCGAGAAGGCCTACCTGGTGCTGGCTCACCTGCCGCAGCAGGTCCGGCGTCAGCTCCAATTCCTCGAAGAAATCGAACACGCGCGCGGCGCGGTAGTGGCTCGTCGGATCGAATGTGGCTCCGGCGAACCGCGCCGCGCCGGGGCCGTACGTGACCGGACCGGCCGCGCCGCCCGCGGCGAGCGCCTCGAACTCGCTGAACCAGCCGGTGATCACCGGTCGGAGCGTGCACTCCGGAGGGATCCGCAAAAAGCCGTTGCCCTCGCCCAACTGACAGTACTTGTAGCCGCCGCCGACCATGAACGCTTCCGCGAGCCCTTCGGTGCGGAGCGAGAACGGCACCACGTTGAGCGCGTGATAGGCATCCACGAGCAGCTCCGCGCCCACCCGCCGGCACGCCTCGAGCACATGGGCGAGGTTGGGCACGATGTGGGCGTTTTCGTACAGCACGGCCGAGACGAGCACGGCAGCGGTGCGGTCATCGACGGTCCGGGCGAGTCGCTCGGCGAGCGTGGCCGCCGGGAGCGCAGGGACCTTCACGACGGCGATCCCTTCCTCGGCCAGGCGGTCGAGCTGCCGACGGATCGTGTGAAACTCGGCCGTCGTCGTGACGAGACGGGGTCGGCGCCCGAGGCGCAGTGCGGAGAGCCAGCGTACCACCAGCTCGTGCGTGTTGGCGCCGAGGGCGATCGTCCCCTGCGGATCGTCGAGCAGGCGCGCGAACCCGCGGCGCACGCGGTCGGCCATGGCGAACGCGCGCTCCCACTTGGCGTCCAGGTGCTCGGCGGCGTCGAGCCAGGCCTGCTGCTGGGCCTCGAAGCCCACGTCGGGCCAGGCCTGATGAGAGTGGCCGGTCAGGAGCAATCGCTCCGCGACCCGAGAGCGGCGGTAGTGCGGCGCGAGCGCGTTCGGGCTCGCGTACAGCGGCTCCGGCCTCACTACCGGGTCACAGCTCCGTGCGGATCGCCCAGAGGTCGGGAAAGGCAGGTTGGTTCAGCGTGGTCGTGAGGTACTCGGCCCCAGCGGTTCCTCCAGTGCCCGACTTCGTGCCGATGGTGCGCTGGACCATCTTCACGTGCCGGTAGCGCCACTCCATGAGACCCTCGTCCAGGTCCACCAAGCGCTCGCACACGGACGAGACTGCGGGGTTCGTCCGGTACACCGTGATCAGGACCTGCTGCATCTCGCGCGACGGCTCAGGGGGCCGCGTCACGTCTCGGGCGAGGAGTGGCGGCGGCACCGGGTACTGGTTCTTCGCGAGATATGCGATAAAGGCATCCCACAACGTGGGCTGGCCATACCGGGCCTCGAGCCGCCGCCGCGCCTCGCTCCCTTCGGGGTAGCGCCTGATCGCCTGGGCGTTCTTCACCCCCACGACGAACTCGAGCTCGCGGAACTGGAACGATTGGAATCCGCTTCCGGACTCCAGCCGGTCTCGGAACGACAGGAATTCGAGCGGCGTCATGGTCTCCAAGACGTCGATCTGCGCCACCAACACCTTGAGCACGGTGAGGATCCGCTTCAGGGTGTGCAGGGCGCGCGGCGTCTCGTTGTCGCGCAGCAGCGCCTCGAGATAGCCGAGCTCGTGGAGCATCTCCTTGAACCAGAGCTCGTACACCTGGTGGATGACGATGAACAGCATCTCGTCGTGCTCCGGACCCGCGGAGCGCGGCTGCTGCAGGGACAACAGCTCGTCGAGCTTCAGGTAGCTGGCATAACTCACCGGCATCGGGAGCGCCTCACGTGAACCGCGGCTTGTAGGTGTCGAGTGTCGCGTACTGGGACGGCCAGGGCAGCTGGTAGCCCATCTCGTGGGCAGCATGGCGCGTCCAATAGGGGTCCCACAGATGCGCGCGCGCCAGGACGCAGAGATCGGCGCGCCCCGCCGCGAGAATCGTGTTCACGTCGGTGTAGGACGAGATGTTGCCGACCGCCATGGTCGCTATCCCGGCCTCGTGCCGGATGCGGTCGGCGAAGGGGGTCTGAAACTGGCGCCCGTAGACGGGCTTG
>Ga0209266_1000356_pt1 | contig 37044 bp, 39 predicted proteins | sample GraSoiAngelo_132_FD_185889 | JGI IMG/M metagenome (GOLD analysis project Ga0209266, IMG submission 185889) | Grasslands soil microbial communities from the Angelo Coastal Reserve, California, USA - 14_0929_02_40cm (SPAdes) (version 2) | ecosystem: Environmental > Terrestrial > Soil > Grasslands ...
GCCTGCTCCTCTACGGGGCGGTCGGCCTCGCCGCGCGACGCTGGGCGCCCTGGGCCGACACCGCGTGAGGAGGTCTCCATGAAGCGCCTCGCCGTTCTCGTGGCCGTGCTCGTCCTCGCCGTCGCGGGCGCGCCCGCCGCCCAGCCGACGCAGAAGCTCGTCTTCGCCCTGAACTGGTTCGCCGTCGGCGACCACGCCGCGTACTGGGTCGCCCTCGACAAGGGGTACTACAAGGCGCGCGGCCTCGACGTCGAGCTCCAGAACTCGAAGGGCTCGGGCGACTCCATCGCCAAGGTCGACACGAACCGCGCCGACGTCGGGCTCGCCGATGCCGTCGTGGTGATCCCGCGCGTGGCGCAGGGCGCGAAGGTCAAGATCGTCGGCGCCGTCTTCGACAACACCCCGCTCAACATCTGGACGCGCAGGGACACCGGCATCACGAAGCCGAAGGACCTCGAGGGCAAGACGCTGGCGGCGCCGCCCGGCGACTCGCAGCGCCAGCTCTTCCCGGCCTTCGCCAAGGTCAACGGGGTCGATGCCTCGAAGGTGACCTGGCTCAACATCGAGCCGGCCGCGAAGTTCGTGGCGCTGGCCGAGAAGCGCGCCGACGCCGTCCCCGACTACACCACGGGCCAGCCGTTCTGGGAGAAGGCCGTCGGCAAGGAGAATCTGATATCCATGCCGTGGCACAAGTACGGGTTCGACACCTACTCGATGTCGATCATGACGAGCGAGAAGACGCTGGCCGAGCGGCCGAAGGCGCTGCGCGACTTCCTGGCCGCGTCATACCTCGGCTGGCGCGACGTGATGGCGGACCCGAAGGCCGCGCTGGAGATCTTCAAGAAGCGCGTGCCCGACATCGACCTGGCGCTGATCGAGCCCAACATGATGCTCGGGCTCGACCTGATGCGCACCGAGCGCTACGCGAAGAACGGGATCGGCTGGATGGACCGCCGCAAGATGTGCGGCACCGTGGAGTTCATCAACACCTACATGCCCGACATGCCGCGCAAGGTCGCCTGCGACGAGGTGTTCACCAACGACTTCCTGACGAAGGTCGAGCCCCCGAAGAAGTGATCGTCCTCGACCGGGTGGGCATGACCTACCGGGCGGAGTCCGGCCCGGTCGAGGCGCTACGCGACGTCGGCTTTTCCGTCGGCCGGGGCGAGCTGCTGGCGCTGGTGGGCCCCTCGGGCTGTGGCAAGTCCACGCTCCTGCGCGTCGTGGCCGGCCTGCGCCGGCCGACGCGCGGCTCTGTCGAGGTGGACGGCCGCGCGGTGACGGGACCGATTCCGTCCGTCGGTATGGTCTTCCAGGCGCCCGTGCTGCTGAAGTGGCGTACCGTGCGCGACAACGTGCTGCTGCCCGCAGAGCTGGCGGGCCTCGAGCGCGCGCGCTACCGCGAGCGCGCGGAGCACCTGCTGCGCCTCGTCGGCCTCGACGGCTTCGCCGATCGCCTGCCGCGCGAGCTCTCGGGCGGCATGCAGCAGCGGGCGGCGATCTGCCGGGCCCTGCTGCTCGATCCGCCGCTGCTCCTGATGGACGAGCCGTTCGGCGCGCTCGACGCGATGACGCGCGACGAGATGAACCTGGAGCTGCTGCGCGTATGGGGCGAGCCCGCCGCCGCGCGCAAGACCGTCGTCTTCGTCACGCACTCGATCCCCGAGGCGGTGTTCCTGGCCGACCGCGTGGTGGTGATGTCGCCGCGGCCGGGGCGCGTGGCGCGCGTCGTCGACGTCCCGCTGCCGCGCCCGCGCACGCCGGCCACGCGCGCGGCGCCCCAGTTCGGCGCCCTGTCGCTCGAGATCCACGAGACGCTGGTCAGCGCGGGAAGCGGGTAGGGTGCGGCATCGAGGAGCGCCACGGCTTTGCCGGGGCGCTTCCGAGCGTTGGGGGGTATGGGGGGCCATTTCGGGGCCCCCCATCTTCAAGCGACAGCGGTCGCGCGGAGCTGACGAAACCGTACGGAGAAGAGCGGATCGAACAGCGCGGTGGTGGCGATCAGGGCCACGTCGGCGCCCTCACGCAACAGGTGGTCGGCGCGCTCGACGGTGGTGATGCCGCCGACGGCGAGGATCGCGCGGTCCCAGGCGCCGGCCTTCCGCCACGAGAGCATCTCCTCGATCTGCCGCGAGGCGAGGGGCCACGTGTCGGCGCCGACGATCGTCGCGCGGTCGCGCCCGGCGCCCTCGAACGCGGCGTTGCCCTCCTCGTCGACCACGCGGCGGCGCACGCCGTGCGTCATGACGAAGCCGCTCGCCCACGAGGCCAGCTTGGTGGCCGTCTCGTGCAGGACCCGCGGCGTGCGGAACACGCCGAGCTTGGCGAGCACCGGCTTCGGCATCGTCGTGCGTACGCGGTAGAGGATCTGCGCAGCGAGCGGGATGTTCTCGTAGATGAGCTGCGGCTGCTCGGCGAAGGGGTCGGGGACGGCCAGGTGGACCTCGATCGCGTCGCCGCCGGCCTCGGCCGCCCACGCCGCGCAGCGTGCGTAGTCCTGCACGAGCTGCTCGGCGTCCATGCCTGGCGCCCACGTCCCGACCACGCTCACGATGAGCACCTGCCCCGAGCCGATGCGATCCTTCGCGCGGCGGACGTCCTTGCGCCACACCTCCGGCTCTGCGGACGGCATGCCGAGCGAAACGGCGAGGGTGGGCTGGCTGTCGATCTGCGTCTTCCGCGTGGCGATCGCCGCGTGCTCGCGATTCTCGACGGGCCGGATGTTCGGCAGCGCGTGCGCGGGCATCGCCATCGAGCGGACCGTCTTGTACGTGAGCACGTCGAAGCCGACGCGCGAATATGCCTCCACCCACTTGCTGTTCAGCAGCGGGCCGGCGGCGATGCCGATCGGCGAGTTCAGCGGGTGATCGAGGAACTTACCGCCGGGACCCGAGGGCACGCGGCGGACACGCGGCAAGGTAGGCGAGTGGCTGTAATTCCACGAGTACGACCGATCGACGCGATACACGGTCTGCCCGATGACCCTTCACTCCCTGCAGACAGAGTCAGCAGCAATCGCCAGTATATCAAATAGTTACGGCGCACGCCCGCCTTTTGGTCGGACCGAAATTCGCTCGTAATGGCGCCTATTTGAACGCCGGCATCACTTCACGGGCGAGCAGGTCGAGCTCGTGCATGATGTGCGCGTGCGGCATGCCGGGGAAAAAGGTCCGGCAGATCAGATGGGTCATGCCGTAGGTGTCGACGAGCTTGCGGATCTTGGGAATCACCTGGTCGGGTCCGCCGATGAGGAAGCGATCCTCCATCAGGCGGTCGAGATCGGTTGCGATCGAGGCGTCGATGAACGGGTGGCGCCAGCCGCCCGCGTACTCGCGGCGGTAGGCGACCATGATGTGCTCCTCGGCGAGCGCGCGCGCCTGCTTGTCGGTCTCCGCGATGATGAGATCGCGCGTGAGCGGCCACTCGGTGATCGGGGACGTGCGCCCCGCCGCCCGGCGGTTGGCGAGGAACTGCGCCTTGCCCTTGACGAGGCGCGCGAGATCCGCGGTCGGCCCCGGGATCCAGTTGTCGGCGAGCGTGGCGGCGCGGCGCAGCGTGATGTCGCCCCAGCCGCCGATCCACACCGGCGGGTGCGGCTTCGTCACGGGCTTGGGCTCGATGCGGCCCTCGACCGTGTAGTAGGTGCCCTTGAACGACACGGTCTCCTGCGTCCACAGGCCTTTCATGATCGCCAGCTGCTCCTCGAAGCGCGCGCCGCGCCTGGCGAGATCCACGCCGTAGAGCGCGAACTCGTCGGGCTTGTAGCCGATCGCGATGCCGAGCGTGATGCGGCCGTTCGACATCACGTCGAGCATCGCGATGTCCTCGGCGAGCCGCACCGGATGGTAGAAGGCGGCGACGGCGATGTCGGTGCCGAGCATCACCTTCGAGGTGCGCGTGGCGAAGCCGGCCAGCACCGGGAACGGCGAGGGCCAGTAGTGATTGGTGACCGCGTGGTGCTCCTCCATCCACACCGAGTCGAAGCCGAGCTCCTCGGCGCGGGTGACCTCCTCCAGCGCTTCCTTGTAGTAGGTTCCGCCCTCGATGGGAATGAAGCCGATCTTGAGTCGCGCCATCCGATCCTCCTAGACGATCTTCGCGGGGTCCCGCAGCCCGGCCAGCGCGTGCAGCGCCTCGAAGAGATAGTAGCTGCCCCAGACGAGCTCGTGGCGCGTGGCGAGGCCGATGCGCGGACTGTAGCAGCCGTCGGCGAGCAGCCCATCCGGCCGCAGGTGGCGTTCGACCAGCGCGGCGGCGGTCGCCTCGGCGGCGTCGCGATACGCGCGCGCCCGCTCGGGCGTCGACGCGCGCGGCGCCAGGGTCAGCAGGCTCGCGGTCACGATCGCCGTCGCCGACGTGTCGCGGAACGTGTCCGGGATCTTCGGGTCGTCGAAGTCCCAGAAGGCGACGCGATCGGCGGGCGCGTGCGCCAGCCACCAGTCGGCGGCGCGCTCGGCGGCGTCGCGGAAGCGCGCCTCGCCGGACCATGCGTGCGTCAGCGTCCAGCCCAAAATCCCCCACGCCTGAGCGCGCGCCCACGTGCTGTCGTCGGTGATGCCCTTGTGCGTATAGCGGCGCAGCATCCGGCCGCTCGCGGGGTCGAACGACGCCGACTGGCACACCGAGCCGTCCTCGCGCAGGCAGAACTCGATGTGCCGCGCCGCGTGGCGGAGCGCGATGTCGCGCAGCACGGCGTCGCCGGTCTCGCGGTGGGCCCACAGGAGCAGGGCCGAGGCCTGCACGGTGTCGACGTTGGCCTCGCCCGCGCCGACGTCGGAGGCTTCTTCCGCCGCCGCGCCGAGCGGCAGCGCCTCCGCGCGCGGGTTGTACGACGCGGCGAGCCCGTGAGCGCCCGCCAGCGCGACGTCGCGCGCGGCGGCGTCGCCGCAGAGCAGCCAGCCGAGCGCGGCGCCGTAATAGAAGAGGAAGCCGCGGAACACGGTGTCCGAGTCCGCGCGCGGCGCCAGGCGCGCGGTCCACTCCGCGGCCCACGCGCGGGAGCGTGGATCATCGCCGTAACGCGCGGCGAGCCAGAGCATCCCGTTCCAGAACCCGCCCGTCCAGTCGCCCGCGGGCGAGGTCGTCCAGGCACCCGTGGCCGGGTCGGCGAAGTGTGGAAAGCCGGCGGTCATGCTCGCCGCGGTGCGCGCGATGCGGCCGCGCATGCGGGCGAGCGCGTCGGTCCAGGGGCGAATCATTGCGCGAGGATACTACCCTTGCTACGTTGTGGCACCACGGAGGCCGCGATGCCCATGATGAACGGTTTTCACGCGCTGCGCGAGCTGCCGGAAGAAAAGGTCACCGACACGATCAGCCGCCGCATCCTCGTCGGTGAGAAGGAGATGATCGTGTGGTGGTCGATGAAGGCCGGGGCGCACGCCGCCGCCCACCGCCATCCCCACGAGCAGATGTTCTGGATGATCTCGGGGCGGATGGACTTCCGCCTCGGCGCCGAGCGCAAGATCTGCGGGCCGGGCGACGTCGCCGTCGTGCCGGGCGGCGTCGAGCACGAGGCGTGGTTCCTCGAGGACACGGAGGTGATCGACGTCTTCGCGCCGCCACGCGAGGACTTCTTTCCGGGCGCCGGCGCGCCCGCGTACATGCAGAAGGGCTGAGGCAGCGCACCCGCAGCACGTCCAACGGAGGGGGTGAAAAATCGCTCAAGAACCGGGTGTGCGTCGCGGCTTGACACTCGCCGACGGCTCGCGCTATGGTCGCGGGCCGTAAGGGCTCGGCGCTCGCGAAGTGACCCGTTCGCCGTGGTCAGAGGAGATCGCGCCATGAAGAAGCTAGGCATCGTCGCCGCCCTGCTCGCCGTCGTCCTGGCTCTGCCGTCTCCGGCGCTCGCCCAGGTGAAGGGCCTGTACTGGACGACCAGCGGGTTCTTCGGTCCGTTTCCGATCACTGACCTGATCCCGAGCGTGCCCAAGGAGAAGGCCCGCAACGTCACGATCCCCATCAGCATGTGGGTCATCGATCATCCGAAGGGCCTGGTCATCTTCGACACCGGGAACAACGTTGCGATCTCGGATGGCGGGTGCAAGCAGCACTGGGCCCCGGGCAACTGCGACGGCCTGAAGCCGAGCCAGAAGCGCGAGGACGTCATCGATCGGCAGCTGCAGAAGCTCGGTTTCTCGGCGGACAAGGTGAAGGTGGTGGTGACCTCGCACTCGCACCTCGACCACATCGGGAACATCAAGATGTTCCCGAAGGCCGTTCACGTCCTCCAGAAGAAAGAGCTGTACCAGGCGTGGTGGCCCGAAAAGTTCCAGCGCGGCGGCGGCGTGTTCGTGATGGGTGACTTCGACGGCCCGGCTCGCGACTTCAACTACCTCGAGCTGGACGGCGACTACGATCTGTTCGGCGACGGCTCGGTGATGGTCCTCAGCACGCCCGGCCACACGCTTGGCCACCAGTCCATGAAGGTCAAGCTCGCCGGCGGGCACACGGTCCTCATGTCCCAGGACGCGATCTGGATGCAGGAAAACCTGGACGGCTATCCGGCCGGCCTCAACTACAGCGTCAAGGACTACAACAACTCCGTCAACCGCCTGAAGATGATGCGCGACCTCGAAAACGCCGATCTCTTCTTCGCCCACGATCAGGACCAGTACAAGGCGAAGGGCGGCCGGTGGTATAAGTAACGGCCTCGCGCAGTCCGATGAGCGAAGGCCCCCCGCCGCGGGGGGCCTTCGTGTTTCCGCCATGACTTCCGACTCCGCGGTCATCACCCTCGAAGCGGTCAGCAAACGCTATGGCTCCCGGACCGTGGTGCACGATCTCTCGTTCACCGTCGACGAGGGCGAGATCGTCGGCTTCCTGGGCCCGAACGGCGCGGGCAAGACCACGACGATGCGCATGATCGCCGGGTTCACGGCGGCCAGCACGGGACGCGTGCGCGTGGCCGGCTACGACATGGCGACGCAGAACGTCGAAGCCGCGCGCCTCATCGGCTACCAGCCCGAGCGCCCGCCGCTGTACGACACGCTCGACGTCTCCGCGTATCTGCGATTCGTGGCCCGGGCCAAGGGCGTCAGGCGCGCTGCCGTCCCCGCCGAGCTCGAGCGCGTGATCGCGGCCTGCCACCTCGAGGCCGTGGTCCGTCGCGAGATCTTCAAGCTCTCGAAGGGCTACCGGCAGCGCCTCGGACTCGCCCAGGCGCTGCTCGGCACACCGCAGGTGTTGCTGCTCGACGAGCCGACGGCGGGGCTGGACCCGGGCCAGATCCAGGAAACGCGCGAGGTGATCCGCGCCTTCGGCGAGCATCATGCGGTGCTCTTCAGCACGCACATCCTCGCCGAGGTGACGCTCATCTGCCGCCGCGTGGCCATCATCAACCACGGCCGGCTGCTCGCGATCGATTCGCCGAGCGCGCTGCGACGCGCGCAGGAGGAGACGCATCGCGTCTCGCTGCAAGTGAGCGGTCCGTCCACGGAGGTGCGCGACGCGCTTCTGTCGGTCAAGGGGGTCATCGCCGTGGACGTTCACGCGATGCCCGACAACGCGGGCCTCCTCGCCGTGGACTGCCGCGTGGAGCCGCGGCAGGGCCTCGAGGCTGCGATCGCTCGGGCGGTGACGCACCGCTGGGACCTGCACCGGCTCGAGCGGCAGGAGCCGACGCTCGAGAACGTCTTTCTGCAGTACGTCAAGACGAGGCCGGACGGCGCATGACCGGCACGCTGGCCGTGTACCAGAAGGAGCTCGCGAGCTATTTCCGCTCGCCGATCGCGTACTACGTGGTCGCCGTGTTCCTGCTGGGCACGGGCTATTTCTTCCTGTACAACGTCTTCCTCACCGGCGAGACGACGATGGCCGCGACCTTCCAGAACATGGGCATCCTGCTCGTGACGCTGGTGCCGGTGATCTCCATGCGGCTGTTCTCCGCGGAGTTCAGCGCCGGCACCGCCGAGCTGCTGCTCACCCTCCCGCTCGAGCCGTGGCAGATCGTCGTCGCCAAGTATCTGGGCGCCGTCACCATCCTCGTCCTGATGACGGCGGCCACCGTCGTCGATCTCGTCCCGCTGTACCTGTTCGGCACGCCAGAGACGACGACGATTCTCGCCGGCTACGTCGGCTTCGTGCTGCTCGGGATGGCGTGTCTCGCCCTGGGCCTCTTTTTCTCGACGCTGACGCACAACCAGATCGTTGCCGCACTCATCACGGCGGCGGTGCTGCTGGGGCTCTGGTTCGTCGGCCATCTGCAGAGCTTCCAGAGGTCGGACGCGCTGCGCGGGCTGTTCGGGTATCTCTCGTTCGCCCAGCATTTCACCGACTTCATCCAGGGGCTCGTGCGCACGGAAGCGGTGGCGTTCTATCTCGTCGTTGCCGCCATTGCCCTGACCCTCAGCGCCGGCTACCTGCAGTGGCGCCGTTGAGATGGACCGCTCCTTCCGCTCGGGACTGATCGTGCTCGCGGGCGTCGCGCTGCTGGCGACGGCCCTCGCCGTCCACGCGATCCTGCTCGAGACGGTGGTCTGGACCGTGCTGCTCGGCGCCGGCGGGGCGCTGCTCACGGCCGTGGGCGTGGTGCGACTGCGCACCGAGCTCCGCGCCCTCGTCGGCCGCCGCCGGGGCGAGATCGCGCTGCACACGCTGGGCGTGGTCGGCGTGCTGATCGCCCTGGCCTATCTCTCGGTGCGCTACCCGTTCCGCTTCGACCTGACCGCGGCGGGGCTGTACTCGCTGTCCGAGCCCACCGTCAAGATGCTCAAGCGTCTGGACAAGCCCGTCCACATCGTCTTCTTCCACGACCCGTTGATGCGGGAGACGGTCGAGCTCTACGAGCTCATCGCGCGTCAGAACACGCTCGTGAGCGTCGAGTTCTACGATCCCATGATCAACCCCGCGCAGGCGCGGATGCTCGGCGTGAACTTCGCTGGCACGGCAATCCTCGAGTCCCAGGGTCGGCGCCTGCAGGTGAATGGCGGCAGCGAGTCCGACATCGCCAACGGCATCCTGCGCGTGTCGCAGGGCGCCACACAGCGGGTGTGCTTCCTCGACGGACACGGCGAGCCCGATCCCTTCAGCCTCGAGTCCCACGACCATCAGGAGGGCGCGCCTGGCCACACGCACGGGCTCGGGGCCAAGTACGTGCTCCACGAGCGGCACGGGATGGCCAAGGCGCGCCATGCCCTGGAGACCGTCAACTACACGGTCGAGAAGGTCCTCCTGCTCCAGCGCGGCGACGCGCTGGCCGGCTGCGCCGTGCTCGTGGTGGGCGGACCGAAGATCGCGCTGCTGCCCAGGGAGATCGACGCCGTGCGCGCCTACCTCGCCAAGGGCGGCAACGCGCTGTTCATGCTCGATCCCTTCGTGCGGACGGGCCTCGAGCCGGTGATCCGCGAGTACGGCGTCGTGGTCGACGACGACATCGTCATCGACGAGGCGAGCCACTTCTGGGCCGACGTCTCGTCACCGGCCGTCACCGACTACAACCGCCATCAGATCACCCGCGACCTGCCGCTGACGTTCTTCCCGGGGGCGCGCTCGCTCTCGCCGACGCCGCAGCGCGTGCCGGGCACCTCCGTGGTGCCGCTCGTCAACTCGTCCAAGAACAGCTGGGGGCAGGCCGATCCCAATCGGGTCGGATTCGTCAAGGGCCGCGACGCGCCCGGCCCGAACACGCTGATGGTCGTCGCGCTGCGGCGCCCCGGCGAAGAGAGCACGCCACGCTCGCGCATCGCGGTGGTGGGCGACTCGGACTTCGCCACGAACTCGTTCTTTCACATCATGGGCAACGGCACCCTGTTCCTCAACACGGTGAACTACCTGGCCGCCCAGGAGAACCTGATCGGGCTGCAGCCGCGCACGGCGGACCTGCCGCGCGTCAATCTCACCAACCGCCAGATGAAGGGCACGTTCTTCCTCTCCGTCGTTCTCGTCCCCGCGCTGCTCGCCGTGGTGGGAACCGCGGTGTGGTGGAAGCAGCATTGAGCCGAGGCCGACCGCGGCGCGGTCTGGTGGCCGTGTGGCTGGTGCTGGCGGTGCTGGTCGTGGCGATCGTGGCGCTCGAATACGCGGACCGCCGCCGGGCGACGTCGGGCGCCGTGGAGACCGACCCGCGCAGGCTCTTGCCCGTTCCGGTCGAGCAGCTGGGCGCGATCGAGGTCGCCGACGCCGGGCGGCTGCATCGCTTCGAGCGGGACGCGAACGGCACGTGGTTCTATCACGGCGTTCACACGGGAGCCGAGAGCGGCCACACGCACACCGCCGATCCCGCGCTCGCGGCGCGCATCGAGCGCGCGTTCGCGGCTTTCGGCCGGACGCGCATCGAGCGGCAGTTCGCCCTCGACCGCGACGGGGCCGCCTACGGCCTCGCCACGCCGGAGATCCTCGTCCTCGTCTATCGGCCGCAGCAGGCCCAGCCGCTCGCGCAGTACGCGGTCGGCCACGTCGCCCCGGACACGGCCAGTCGCTACGTGACGCTGGTGGGCAGTCGTGTCGTGACGACGATTCCCACCTATCAGATCGACAATCTGCTGGCGCTGACGCGGGCGGCGAACGCGAGCTCGACCGCTCGATGAAGGCCCGCACGGCGCGACTCCTGGCGAGTTGGGTCCTCGTCGCCGCGGCGGTGGTGAGCCCGGTGTTCGCCCACACCGGCGGCAGCAACGGGTACGCCTCGGTCGCGATCGACCGCGACAGCGTCCGCTACAGCCTCACGCTCTGGCCGGCCGCATTGCCGCCCGCGATCGGCGACGAGCTACGACGCGCCCGCGCCGGGGATCCGTCGAGCCGCCAGCGTCTCCTCGGGTTCATCCGCCACAAGGTGACCCTCAGGGCGGGGCGTCGGCGCTGCGAGCCCGGCCCCGGGTCATGGCCGGCGGCGTCGCCGAGCGCGGAGAGCGTCACGCTCGTCGTCGACTTCGCGTGCGGCGGCGACGTCCGCGACCTGTCGCTGCGCGACGATCTCTTCGACGTGTTCGGCGCCGACTACCACACGCTGGCGCGCATCGATGCGCCGGGGCGGACGACGCAGTTCGCCTTCACGCCCGAGACGCGGGAGACACGGGTGAGGCTGGACGACGCGTCGGGTGGCCACCGCGGCTTGGCGAGCTTCGCTCTGCTCGGGATCGGGCACATCCTGACCGGCTGGGACCACCTGCTGTTCCTGCTCGGTCTCCTCCTCCGCGGCGGGGGCTGGTTCGCGCTGGCCAAGATCATCACCGCGTTCACGCTCGCCCACAGCGTGACGCTCGCCCTCGCCGCGCTCGACATCGTCGTGCTACCCGATCGCCTCGTGGAGGCGGTCATCGCGCTGTCGATCGCGTTCGTCGCCGCCGAGAATCTGTTCTTCAAGCCGGTCGTCGCCCGGCGCTGGCTCGTCAGCTTCTGCTTCGGCCTGGTCCACGGCTTCGGCTTCTCCGCCGCGCTGCGCGAGCTCGGGCTGTCCTCGCATGGGCTCCTGCTCTCGCTCTTCGGATTCAACGCCGGGGTCGAGATCGGCCAGGCGCTCGTCGTCGCGGTCGCCGTCCCGGCGCTCGTGCTCGTGCGGGAGACGCGCTGGGAGCGGCGCATGATCTGGAGCTCCTCGCTGGCGATCCTGCTCGTCGGCGTCGTCCTGTTCGTCGAGCGGGCGTTCTTTTGACGCGGCTCGGCCTGCCTGGCGGCCTGCGCGACGGTCTCGTCGCCTCGCTGGCGCTCGTCCCGTCGGTCTTCGTCTACGGCAGCGTCTTCGGCGGCCTCGCCGTCCAGGCGGGGCTCACGCCCGCCCAGGTGCTCGGCATGTCGGTGCTGGTCTTCGCGGGCGCCTCGCAGTTCGTGGCCGTGCCCATGATCGCCGCCGGCGCGCCGGCACTCGCGATCGTCGTCACCACCTACGTGGTCAACATGCGGCACTATCTGATGGCGGCCACGCTCGCGCCGTCGTTCCGCGGCTTTCGCCGGCTCTGGCTCGCGCTCATCGCCCACCTCATCAACGACGAGTCGTTCGCGGTCGCCGTCGCGCGCTCGCGGCCCCCGGACGCGTGGGTCTATCTCGGCAGCGCCGCCGCCATCTCGGGCGCGTTCGTCGGCGGCGTCGCGGTCGGCACCGCGCTCGGCGGCCTCGTCGAGCGCCCGGAGCGGTACGGCCTGGACTTCGCGTTCCCCGCGGTGTTCCTCGCCCTCGTGGCCGTGCAGCTGCGCCGGCGGGCCGACTGGCTCGTGGCCATCGGCGCCGCCGTGCTGGCGGTGGCGCTGGCGCTCGTGCTGCCCGGCAACTGGCACATCGTGGTGGCGGGGCTCACGGTCAGCGCGCTCGGCGCGCGCGTGCTGCCGGTGGAAGACGCGCCCGCGCCGGCGGAGCCACACGCGTACCCCCAGGGGGGGCATGAATGAGACATCTTGTGTCAAGCCCGAGGCGCGCCACGGCTGCGCCGGGGCGCGTCCGAGCGCTGGGGGGTGTGGGGGGCCATGTCGGGGCCCCCCACGACGATCAGTGAGCCGCGTGTGGCTCGTGATCGGCGGGATGGCGGTGGCCACGTACCTGACGCGCGCGCCGATGTTCCTGGCGCTCGCCCGCCGGCCGCTGCCGCCGCGCGTGCGCCTCTGGCTGCGGCTGGTTCCGCTCGCGGTGCTGCCGGCGCTCGCGGTGCCGCTGGTGCTCGTGCGCGACGGCCGGCTGGCGCTCGGCCTCGCGCATCCGCCGCTCTGGGGCGCCGCCGTCGTGTTCGTCCTCGCCGCGCGCGGCGTGAACCTCCTCGCGTCGGTCGCCGTCGCCGTCGCCGTGGTGGCGCTGCTGCGCGCGCTCGGCTAAGATGCTCTGCGGATGACCGATCAGTTCAGCCCAGAGGAGCGGGCGACCCTCTCGCCGTACTTCACGAATCTCGACGGTCCCGTGTTCGCGCTCGTCAATCTTCCCGAGGTCGTGAAGGGCGCGCTCTTCGCCCGCTACTCGCGCTCGCCGAAGTCCCTCCGCCGACTCTTCCTCGACGAGTTCCTGACGAGCGGCACGCTCGCAGGGGCGCCGGCCGCGCCGTTCGACACGAAGCGCGCCGACGAGCTCTACGGCCGGATGTTCTTCGAGTACGGCGACGATTCCGTCGCGCAGCTCGGCGGCGTGCACCTCGCCTGCGAGGGGGCCTCGAACATCCTGACGAAGGTGCTCGAGTGGGGACGGCTCGCCGCCTACCTCGAGCAGTCGACGCGGTACGTCCCCTACGACGACCTCGTCGACGGCCGGTACCGGTATCACGTCCCGCGTGAGCTGGAGGGCGATCTTCGCAACCGGTACGTCGGAACGCTCGACGCGATGTTCGACACCTATCGCGAGCTGCTGCCGATCCTCCGCCAGCACTTCGCCGATCGCTTCCCGCGGGACGCGCAGACCTCGGACGCCGCGTACCGCATGAGCATCCGCGCGAAGGCGCTCGACACGCTGCGCGGGCTGCTGCCCGCGGCGACGACCTCGAACGTCGGAATCTACGGCACCGGGCAGGCCTACGAAAATCTACTGATTCGCATGCGCGCCCATCCGCTGCTGGAGGTGCGGGCGTACGCGGACATGATGCTCGTGGAGCTTCGCAAGGTGATCCCGGCCTTTCTCCGGCGCGTCGACCTCCTCGACCGCGGCGGGGCGTGGTCGTCCTACCTGGACGAGACGCGCCGGACGACGTCCCGCGTCGCCGCCGCCCTGTTGGCGGAGGAGGGCGCGACGCCTCGCGACGAGGTCACGCTGACCGACTTCGATCCGGACGGCGAGGTGAAGGTCGTGGCGGCGGCGCTCTACGCCGTCTCGGACGTTCCGGATGATCGACTGCTCGAGATCGCGCAGAAGATGACGGAGGGCGAGCGCCGGGCCGTCCTCGAGGCGTACGTCGGCCAGCGGACGAATCGGCGACATCGGCCGGGACGCGCGTTCGAGCGAACGGCATACCGGTTCGACGTCCTCGGCGATTACGGCGCGTTCCGCGACCTGCAGCGGCATCGATTGCTCACGCTCGAGTGGCAGCGGCTGTCGCCGCAGCACGGGTCGGTCATGCCGGAGGCCATCGTCGAAGCGCGCGTCGAGGATCGCTGGCATCGATCCCTCGACGCCTCGGCCGCGCTGCACGACGCGATCGCGGCCGCGGGATTGGTCGAGGTGGCGCCCTACGCCGTGGCCATGGCGTACCGGCTGCGCTTCTACATGGAGATGAACGCGCGGGAGGCGATGCACCTCATCGAGCTGCGCAGCGCGCCGCAGGGCCACCCGGCCTACCGCCGTATCGCGCAGACGATGCACCGGCTCATCGCCGAGCGGGCCGGGCACCGCGCGCTGGCGGCGGCCATGACGTTCGCCGACCACTCGGAGGTCGCGCTCGAGCGTCTGGAGGCCGAGCGGGCGGCGGAGCGGCGGCGAGGGGGACGCTAACGACGGGTTAGGAGGGGGCGATGGGCAAGCTGGTGTTCGCCGCGATCGTGTTCGTGGTGGGCTACGCGCTGTACGTGACGGTACAACGGCAGCGCCGGCTGTTGCCGACGGCGCTGGCGGAGATCGTTCCGCGCGCCATCCTCGCCGTCGCCATCGGCATCCCCGCGCTCATCGTGCTCTTTTCCATCTTCCGCATCATCCCGGCCGGCCAGGTCGGCGTGAAGGTGCTCTTCGGCGAGGTCGAGCCGGTGCCGCTGCGCGAGGGACTCAACGTCGTCTGGAACCCGCTCTACGACATCGTGATCATGGACACGCGCGTGCAGAAGCACACCACGCGCTACGACGCCGCCTCCAAGGATCTCCAGGCCGTCCATGTGGAGATGGTGCTGAACTACCGCCTGGTACCGGACCGCGCGCCCGAAGTCTACAAGTCCATCGGCCTCAATTACTCCAGCGTCATCATCGACCCGGCCGCGCAGGAGGTCCTCAAGGCGCAGACGGCCACCCACAACGCGGCAGAGATCCTGGTGCGGCGGCAGGCCATCAAGTCCGACGTGCAGGCCGGCATCACACAGTGGCTGACCAAGTACGGCGTCGAGCTGAAGGAAGCCTCGCTGGCCAACATCCGCTTCGACGCCAACTACGAGAAGGCCATCGAGGCCAAGCAGATCGAGGAGCAGAAGGCCGAGCAGAAGCGCTACGAGCTGATCCAGGCCCAGCGCCAGGCCGAGATCGCGGCGGCGAGCGCGAAGGGCCGGGGCGACGCCGCGCGGGAGGAGGCCCGCGGCGTGGCCGAAGCATTACGGCTCAAGGGCGACGCGGAGGCGGCGTACAACGCGCGCGTGGCCGCCTCGCTGACGCCGGTCCTCATTCAGCAGCAGTACCTGGCGCGCTGGGACGGCCGCCTGCCCCAGTACACGCTCGGCAGCTCCAGCGCGGTGCCGTTCCTGCAGATCCCGACGCCTAGCGACGGCCGCCGATGAGACATCCTGGGTCAAGCCCGAGGCGCGCCACGGCTGCGCCGGGGCGCGTCCGAGCGATGGCCGGGGGAGTCCGAGGGGGGCGTAGCCCCCTTCGCTTGAAGAGGCCGGGGGGCCATATCGGGGCCCCCCACGACGATCGATGAGCGTCGTCGCACCCGAGGTGGAGGCCGCGCTCCGCGCGCGCGCGCGTGACTACCTCCGCGACAACGGCACGCTGGCGCCGACGCCGGTCATCCGCCGCCGCGTGACGCAGGCGTTCGAGAGCCTCGAGAAGCTCCTCCGGGCCGCCGATCCCGCGCGCGCGGCGCGCCGCGCCTGGCCGGCGGAGTGGAGCCTGCACGAGATCGCCGACCACGTCGTGGAGACACACCGCCCGTCGCGCGACGAGCTCCGCGATTTGCTCGCCGGCCACCGGCCGGTGGGCCCGCCGATCCCCGCGTCGCTGCAGTCGAAGGATCCGCTCGGGCGCCCGTGGGCGGCGGTGCTCGACGACCTCGGGCGCGTCCACGCCGACATCGTCGCCGACCTCGCCCGCGCGCCCGACGGCTTCCCCACCGCCGTGCGCGCGCGCGTCGTCGTCGTCATGAACGCGGCGGCGACCGACGGCGTCACGGTGCCGCTGGCGTGGGAGGACGAGATCGACTGGAAGGCCTACGCGGTCTTCTTGCGCCTGCACGCGATCGACCACCTGAACCAGGCTCGCAAGGTGCTCGCGGCGCTCGCTGGCTGTTGACATGGGGGGGCCCCGAAATGGCCCCCCATACCCCCCAACGCTCGGGGCGCCCCGGCGAAGCCGGGGCGCCCCTCGATACGCTCAGTCTCGGATCCAGGAGTCGGCGGGCGGGATCTCGGGCGGCGCGCCGCGGTCCAGTCGGCGCAGCGCCTCGACCTCCGCGCGCCGGTAGAGCCGCCGGCGCTTCGTGCCCTGGCGGTACGACTTGAGGATGCCCCGGCTCACGTAGGCGTAGAGCGTCGCCGGCTTCACGCCGAGCGCGCGCGCGGCGTCGTCGCCGGTCAGGTATTCCTCGCCGTCCACCACGATCGTCGCCACCGCGGCCTCCACGCTACCAGCCGTCTCGCCGCCCGGTCGAGCCCGTCACGGCCTGAGCCAGTCTAATCAATATAAATCATGTATAATCAATGAGGCGGCAAGACTAAGGCTCGAAGACCCACCCGGAGGACGCCCATGGACACGAGCTGGAAGGCGGGACTCGAGGACGTGATCGCCGCGCGCTCGGCCGTCTGCGCCATCGACGGCGCGGCGGGCCGGCTCTTCTATCGCGGCTACGAGATCGGCGAGCTGGCGGGCGTGGTGCCGTTCGAGGAGGTCACCGCGCTGCTCTGGAGCGGCGAGCGGCCCGACGCGGCGCGGGCGGCGGACTTCCGTGCGCGCCTCGAGGCCGCGCGCGGGCTGCCGGCGCCGATCGAGGCGATGCTGCGCGGGCTGCCGCGCGACTGCCATCCGCTCGACGCGCTGCGCACCGCGATCTCCCTGGACGCCGCGCTCGACCCCGACGCCGCCGACAGCGGCCTCGAGGCCAATCTCCGCAAGTCGTTCCGCCTCATGGCGCGCGTGCCCGAGGTCGTCGCCGCCTGGCACCGCATCCGGACCGGCCGCGCCCCGGTCACGGCGCCGCCCGGCGGCTCGCACGCGGCGTACGTGCTCCGGCTGCTCGAGGGCCGGGAGCCGAGCGAGGAGGTCGCGCGCGTGATGGACGTCGCGCTCACGCTGCACGCCGACCACGAGTTCAACGCCTCCACCTTCGCCGCCCGCGTCGCCGTCGCCACGCTGGCGGATCTGCACGCGGCGGTGGTGGCGGCGATCGCGACGCTCAAGGGCCCGCGCCACGGCGGCGCCAACGAGGACGTGCTCCGCATGCTCCAGGAGATCGGCGACCCCGCGAAGGCCGAGGCCTTCGTCGGGCAGCGGCTGGGCGCGCGCGGCACCCTGTCGAAGACCGAGCGCGCGAACCCCAGGGCGCGCGTGCCGGGCTTCGGCCACCGCGTCTACCGCGTGGACGACGCGCGGGCACGCGTCCTGCGCGGCATGGCCAAGACGATGGCGGAAGCCACGGGCCGCGAACGTCTGTTCGAGGTGGCCGAGCGCGTCTACGACGCCATGAAAGCGCGCACCGACCTGCCCGTGAACGTCGACTTCTTCTCGGCGGTCGTCTACGACGCGCTCGGGATCCCCGCCGACCTCTGCACGTCGATCTTCGCGATCGGGCGCGTCGCGGGCTGGTGCGCGCACGCGATGGAGCAGTATGCGGACAACCGGCTGATCCGGCCGCGCGCGGACTACGTCGGCGTCGCGCCGCGCCGGCTGGCGCGGGAGGGCTAGCGGCCCGGCGGCTTCACGAGCACGCCGCAGGCGATGCGGCCGCCCGAGTTGCCCGTGGGGTCGGTCTTGAAGTCGTCGGGGCTCGCGTGAACGACGAGCGCGCTGCCGTCGGCGTCCCACACCGACGCCGGCCCCGAGCCGAGCGTGAGCTGCGCGGTGGTCGTCTCCATGCGCCCGTTGCCGTCGGGGGCGACCGTGAGGTTCGGCAGGTCGCCCGCGTGCGAGCCCTGCGGATTCAGCGCGCCGTGCTGCTTGTTCAGCGGATTGAAGTGACCGCCGGCGCTGTTGAAATCCGGCGGGTCGCACTTGCCGACGGCGTGAACGTGCACGCCGTGCGGCCCGGGCGGCAGGCCCCGGGCCTCCACGACGATGCGCACGACGTTGCCGGCCTGCGTGAGCTGCGCAACCCCGACCGACTGGCCCGCGGTGTTCTTGAGATCGGCGACGGCGGCGTTGTCACCGGACTGCGTGCTGGCACACCCGGCCACCATCAGCGCGGCGAGGACGAGGCTGGCGCGTCTCATGCGTTGCCTCCTTCGCGTGTGAAGTCCTGCCTGGCGCGCGCGAGCGCCTCCGGCGAGGCGAGCAGATCCAGCGCCGTCAGGGCGAGCGCCTTGGCGCCGGCCACCATGCCGGCGCGCGCGAGCGGCGAGCGCGCCCACTCGGCGAACTCGCGCGAGTGGCCGGGCACGCCGTCCGGGGAGATGCGGATGTAGGGATGGATCGTCGGCAGCCGCTGGCTCACGTTGCCGCAGTCGGTGGAGCCGTAGCCGGCCTGGCCGTCGTCGGGATCCTCGGGGAAGTCGATGTACTCGAGGTTGCGCTTGAACGCCTCCGCCATCGTGGGGTTGGCCTTCAGCGGCTCGTGCACGGTCGGGTCGGCGGTCACCTGCGCCCGGCAGCCGGTCGCGGCGGCCGCGCCCTCGGCGGCGAGCGTGAAGCGCCGCAGCAGCTCGCGGCAGTAGGCGACGGTCGTCGCGCGCAGGTAGAACTCCGCGCTCGTGTACTCGGGGATGATGTTCGCCTGATCGCCGCCCTTCGTGATCACGCCGTGGATGCGCGCGTCGGGACGGATCTGCTGGCGCATGGCGTCGAGCGCGTTGAAGAGCGAGATGACGGCGTTGAGCGCGTTGACGCCGCGCCACGGCCACGACGAGGCGTGCGCCGCCTGGCCGAAGAACTCGGCCTTCACCTTGATGATCCCGAGGCTCGGCCGCCACACCTGGGTGCCGCAGCGCCCGTGGATCATCATGGCGGCGTCCACGCCCTCGAAGACGCCGGCGTCCATCAGCTTCACCTTGCCGGCGCCGCCCTCCTCGGCGGGCGTGCCGATGACCTGGATGCGGCCGGCGAACGGCAGCGTGCCGAGCGCGGCCAGCGCCGCGCCCGCGCCGACGCCGGCGGTGGCGATGACGTTGTGGCCGCACGCGTGGCCGATGCCCGGCAGCGCGTCGTACTCGGCCATGATGGCGATCGTCGGCCCCGCGCCGGTCCCGGGGATCGTCGCGCGGAACGCCGTGGCCAGCCCGCCCACGCCGCGCTCGACGCGCGCGCCGTGCTTCTCGAGGAACTCCGTGAGCCAGGCGTGCGCCCTCTCCTCCTTGAACGCGAGCTCGGGCGAGGCGTGGATGCGATGCGAGAGTCGCTCGAGATCGTCGGCGATGCGGTCGACGACCTCGGCAACCTTCGGCTTGACGGCGTCGGCGCCGCTCATGTTGCCGCCTCGAACTCGCGCCGCGCGTCCCTCACGAGCGCGGGATTTGCGAGCAGGTCGCACGTCGTCATGGCCATGATCTTGGCCGACGTCAGCATCCCGTCACGCGCCAGCGGCCGCACCGCCGCCTGCTCGAACGCGCGCGAGTGGATCGGCGTGCCCTCTGGCGCGATCTGCACCATCGGCTGGATGGCGGGGATGACCTGGCTCACGTTGCCGACGTCGGAGCTGCCCATGCGCTCGCGGCTCTCGGGCGACTCGACGACGCCGAACGTCCGCGCGTTGGCGCGGAAGAGGTCGAGCAGCGTCGTGTTGCGTTTCATCGGCTCGTAGACGTTGTCGGGCTGCGCGATCACCTTGAGCGTGCAGCCGGTGGCTTTCGCGGCGCCCTCGGCGCACGCGATGACGCGCTTCTGCAGCGCCCACATGTAGTCGAGCGCAGCCGCGCGCACGTAGAAGATGGCCGAGGCGAACTCCGGGATGATGTTCGCGGCGGCGCCGCCGCTGGTGACGATGCCGTGGATGCGCGACTCGGGCCGGATCTGCTGCCGCAGCATGCTGACGTTGTTGAAGGTCTGGATGACGGCGTCGAGCGCGTTGACGCCCTCCCACGGGTCGGCCGAGGCGTGCGCGGCCGTGCCGCTGAACTCGAAGCCCGTCCGCACGATGCCGAGCAGGTCCTGGTGCATGATCCAGCGGTCGAAGCCGTGGATCATCATCGCGGCGTCCACCGTCTTGAAGACGCCGCCCTTGATGAGCCTCACCTTGCCGCCGCCGCCCTCCTCGGCGGGCGTGCCGATGACCTGGATGCGACCCTTCGGCAGCTTGTCGCGCAGCGCGGCCAGCGCGGCGCCGGCGCCGACGCCGGCGGTGGCGATGACGTTGTGGCCGCACGCGTGACCGATGCCGGGCAGCGCGTCGTACTCGCAGAGGATCGCGATCGTCGGTCCCTCGCCGGTCTCGATGGTGCCGCGAAACGCCGTCTCGACGCCGGCGACGCCGCGCTCCACCTTGAAGCCCTGCTTGTCGAGAAACTCGGCGAGCCACGCCGCGGCCTTGATCTCCTGGTACCCGAGCTCGGGATTGTCGTGGATCTGGCGCGACAGCTTCTCGAGGTCGCCGGCGAGACGGTCGACCGCCGGTCCGACGAGGTCTTTGACAGCGCTCATGGTGGGTCTCCCGGGGAGTGTCGGTTCGGCCGCGCGGCGCGACCGAGGCCACTATACACCGGCGCCGAATGGCAAGACTTTCGCAGAACTTTCTTTCCCTCGCCGCGTGCGGCGCCTGTTAAGTCCGCGCCGCTGCGGTCGGGGTGGTTGGCGCGCCGGTTGCGGTGGTGGCCTCGGTGATGAGCTGCCCTCGCTGTCTGCGCCCGACGCCCGCCGCCGCCGATCCCACGGTCGCCGCGCCCGCCGACGGCGCCTGCGAGGGCCATCCCCGACCGCGCTCGAGACGCTGCGCCAGGCCGTTCACGCGCGCAGCATCCAGTCCGCCCAGGCGGCGTCCGAGGATCCCGCCGAGTCGCCGATCCGCGCCGCGTGGATCATCTCCTGATATCGTAGGAGCCCGCGCCCGTAGCTCAGTTGGATAGAGCATCAGCCTTCGAAGCTGAGGGTCGGGGGTTCGATTCCCTCCGGGCGCGCCATTTCTCGCACTTCTCCTCGTAACTCCTCGTCCCGATTGACCGTTCTCGGCGATCAATCTCCCGTCGCTGGTACTGGCCTTTCACGCTGCGGGCTGAAACCTAAACGATCTAAGTGAACGAGTCGTGACTAATTAGCTTCGTACAGGGCCAGACCACAGTTCTGGCACTTGTCCTCGTGCTGTCTCATGTCCAGCGGATCGGACGGGCTGTAACTGCCGAAGAAGTATTTGGTGCAGCATGGACACCGACTCCAGCGTAGCTGTATGTAGTCGATAAACACCAACACAATGAAGGTCGGAATCGCGAAGGACGCGATGGAGAATGTCCTGTAAAGCGCAGATACGAAGATGAGAGGCGCTACGACAAAAGGCACGGCAATCCCGAAATACCAACTGCGTCGTCGCCGTGCTCGAATACGACGCAACCCGGCTTCGATGGTGTCTGACGCGTCCGCCACGAATGTATCTTCGCATCTCCAGAATGACAGCCAAGCCTAAATCGTTCGTCGCCGAACCCACCATGTGCGCTCTTGGAGTAGGGACGCGCAGGCCGCTCTAACTCGTCCGCGTCTCGCGCTCCCACCCGAACATCCGCGTCCAGCAGCTTCCGCCGATCAGCTGTAGCCGAACGAAGAACACCATGCCGCGCTCGTACTCGATCTCGATACGCTTGCCGATCTTCAGGTTCATCATGGACTCGTCCTCCGTCTCGCTCGTGTATTCACCGCTTGTCCCGGCTTGTGCCGGCTTTCTGCTGTCGTGCGCGAGGATCTTCCCATGCGATTCTGAAGGCCCTTCCATGGACGGAAGTAGTTTCGACCGTGGCGTGCAGAATCTCGCCGTTCAGGTTGATTACCATTCCACACGTGGAAGTGATTGGGGCTTGACAGGTTCCGCCAAAGCGATTTGGCGGCGGCCGGGGCACTCGGGACCGTCAGTACAGGATCATCAGAAGAAGAAACAGTACAGCGAGGAGTGCCCAAATCCCCCAATGTAGGCGTCCCCACGGCAGCCACCACCATGGGAACGGCTCGCGCAGCATGGCAGTCACTGCCACGACAACGAGAGCCACGAGCGCGAGAACGAGTAGCGCGTTCATCACGGAACCCTGTTTTCGAGAATGACCGTTCCTTGCCTGGAGGCTGGTGCGCCGCTCGCGCTATGACGTCATTGCTCCTGTGCTTCTCGAAACGGCGGGAGTGGCCGCGCAGAGGGTAGCTGCACGTCTCTGGACTCTGTGCGCCAGCGGCCTTGATCGGGCCACACGCGCAGTCGTTGAACTGCGACGCCGTTACGCGCCTGAATCTCGACGCGGAACCGCTTTGCCGTGGTGCCGGGTGGTGGAGGGTCAGGGAATCGTAAACTCTGCGCGACAGCGAGCCAGTCCAGGCCACTGCCGCCTGTGATCATGCCGACAGGAATCGGCGCCTCGATCAAATGCTCGTCCTCGTCATGCACTCGCACTACAACGTCGTAGGCAGGGAAGCTCCCCGTGTGCCTAATGAAGTACGCGAGGCGTCCCCCGCGTCGCAATGGCTCGAAGTACACGATGCTATCACCGCCTGTCATCCACCCTCGAAGCTCGGTCGTCTGCCGGTCCTGGTCGCGGATCGTGAAGAATGCGGCGAGCGCGTTGAAGATCGCCGCGAGAAAAATCCAGAGCACGGGGTTCGTGAGCCTCATCGCGCGCTACCCTTCGGCCTTCGCGGGTCCACGGTGTCGGGGAGGCAATGGAGATAGCCACGCGTGTTGTTCTTCATCTTGTACACGGAAGTCCCCGATAGAGGGTCCGTAACCTCATGCCCACGTCGCCTCATTGCACTGACCGTGTCTTCAAGACCGACACTGCACTCCTTCAAGCTTAGGTAAGTTCCCGAAATCGACCAAATCGTCTCTGCGCCCGGCCTTGAGGCAAATGAGCCGTCCCACAACATCCATGCACACTCAGCCCACGCGGACGCCAGCGAGAAGCACGGCGAGCAGAGCGGCGAGCAGCGGGACGGAGAAGGTGCGGGCGTTCATCGTGCGGTCCCCCGTTCACTGGCTTCTATGGTGGCTGCTGCTACTTACTCCCTTTCCACGTCTCCAGGATGAACGTCACGACGGTGTGAGCCGCATGAACGGCAAGGCGTGCGTGGCGTGGCTCGATGGAAGGGGCGCCGGGGCCACGCCCATGAGCATCACCCGCGTGTGTTCTGAACGCCCCAACGCCGGCCACGATGGAGGCCAGCCCGCCGAGGACTCGTTTCAGGTCTTCGTCAAGCTCCGGCGTGGGGGCAATCCCGAGATGTCGTTGGACAACCTTCCAGAGCGGCCCGAGAGATTTGTCAGCCGGGAGCGTGAGTCCTTCGTCGCCAATGTACGTGAGACAGGTCGCTTCGAGGATCGCGCACGCGGCGGTGACGGCCCCTTCCGGATCGGACGCGATCTTGTCGGCCGCGCGCTCAAACTCCTTCCCGATGGCTGTCAGGTCGCGAGCACGGATCAACTCGGCCAGGGTCTTACTCGGTGCGAGCAGTCCAGCGCCGAAGATTTTACCATCGTGATACGACAGTCCGTGCGCTGCAAGAGCGTCGAGGAAGCGTGAATCTTCTTCGTCATACGCCTCGGCGGCATGCGGGTCGAGGTCCGTTCCCCATCGGGGCCGCGCGAGGAACTCCCTTACGAGCCGCCCGAAGATGTCGAGTGCATCAACTTCGGAGTCGGCGTTGATCCGGTGGAGCCACGCGGCCACCTTGCGGAGTTTCGAACCCTCAGGGGGAGCCCCGGGCGCGCTGGCTTCCATGAAGATGTTGTCAATCTGAGCGTGTGTGTACGTCGCGTCGAACGCGCGGCTGATCTCCGCGATTACGGGAGCAGGAATGTTCCGTCGCTCGGGTTGTGGTGCGTCGGCGGCAATCAGTCGTTCGGCCTCATCGACGCCTGCTGGTGTGATGCTGGCCTTCCCCTCCAGCGTCTCCCACTTCATCCAGCCACGCCCGACGAGATAATCGGTAGTGCTCGTGTACTCCTCTTGAGTGAGGCCGAGCTTGGTGCCGATGTCCGGGGCGAGGATGAACGTCAGGCGTCGGCCTCCGGTCGCGTCATAGAGCGTGCGAAGGAATCGGCGTCTCTGGTCCTGCTTCTTCTCCAGGCCGTTCATGGCAGGGGATTTTACGGCAGCACGCCGCGCGGGCCACTGCGATGGGCCATCCGTGGTACATTTCGGTCAACTCTTCCAGCGAGCGAAAATCGCAAGAGTGCGATTCATCGACGCGGGGTTACGAGACAGTCGCCGAGCGGTCAGCCCAAGCCTTCCCTCCGGGCGCGCCATTTCTCTTCGCTGTCGCACAGAGGCGTGCATGAGGCCGGTCTCGGAGTGCCCCTGAGCCGGAGGTCGGGCTCTACTCCTCCTTGTAGCGGTCCGCCATCCTCATCTGGTCCGCGACGCCGATCATCTCGTTGAAGTCCGAGAAGTGCATGTAGCGGTCGGTCAGCGAGAGCACGTCGTCGCGCTTGCGGACCTCGCCCAGGAAGTCCGCGATCGCCTTCACGCCGACGAGCAGCGTATCCACGGGCAGCAGGATGATCGCGAAGCCCAGCTCGCGCAGCCGCGCGAACGGCAGCAGCGGCGAGCGGCCGCCGGGCGCGTAGTTGTAGAGCAGCGGCGTGTCGAAGGCGCGGGCCACGCGCTCCACCTGCGCTTCGTCGCGCGGCGCCTCCACGAAGAGCATGTCGGCGCCGGCCTTGACGGCCGCCTCGCCCCGCCGCAGCGCCTCGTCGAAGTCCATCGCGGAGATGGCGTCGGTGCGCGCGATGATGAGCAGATCGCGATCCGTGCGCGCGTCGGCCGCCGCGCGGATCTTGCCGGCGAACTCGCCGCGCGGGATCACCTGGTGGCCCGAGAGGTGGCCGCAGCGCTTGGGCGCCACCTGGTCCTCGATGTGCAGCGCGGCCACGCCGGCCGCCTCGTACGCCTGCACCGTGCGCCGCACGCTGAGCGCGTTGCCGTAGCCCGTGTCGGCGTCGGCGATCAGCGGGATCTCGACGGCGGCCGCGAGGTTGCGCGCGTGGTCGGCCATCTCGGCGAGGCCCGCGTAGCCGAGATCGGGCAGTCCCAGGCGCGAGGCGGAGGTGCCGTAGCCCGTCATGTAGACGGCGGGGAAGCCGGCGCGCTCGACGAGGCGTGCGGAGACGCCGTCGTAGGCGCCGGGGACGACGAGCCCGTTCTTGGTTTCGACGAGACGGCGGAGGTCGGCACGGCGGCTCATGGTCGCTCCTCGGTGATGGCGCTCACGCGACGGCGCGGGCGCGGGCGATGCGGCGGTCGAGCGCGGGATGCGAGAACAGCAGCGCTTCCTTCAGCGGGTGCGGCCGGCGCTCGGCGAGGTTCAGCGCGGCCAGGCGCTCCATGGCCCCGATGAAGCCGTCCGGGTCGCGCGTGAGCGCCAGCGCGAAGTCGTCGGCCTGGCGCTCGACGTAGCGCGAGAACGCGTTGACGAGCGGCGTGAGCAGGAGGCCGAGCGCGGCGAGCACCAGCGCCAGCCACGGCAGGCCGGCGGGATCGGCGACGCCCGCGTAGCCGAAGCGGCCGACACCGGCGCTCAGCGCGTGGCTCGCGACCCAGAACGTCACGACGCTCAGCGCCCCCTGCACGAGCAGGCCGCGCCGCAGGTCGCCGTGGGCGTGGTGCCCCAGCTCGTGAGCGAGCACGGCTTCGATCTCCTCGGGGCGGAAGCCGGCCGCGAGCGTGTCGTACAGGAGGATGCGCCGCGTGCGGCCGAGCCCGATCACGGCGGCGTTGGCCGTCCGGCTCTTGCGCGATTGATCGGCGATCCAGACGCCGACGGCGCTCACCCCGGCCCGCTCGGCCAGTGCGAGCAGACGCGTTCGGAGCGTCGTGTCGGCCAGCGGCGTCAGGCGAAAGAACATCGGCAGGATCCAGATCGGCAGCACGGCCGTGAGCGCGATGGCGAAGGCGAAGGCGAGGGCGGCGGCCGCGAGCCACCAGAGCGGCGTCAGGCGCAGCAGCGCGTAGACGACCTCGACGCCCGCCAGCCCGATCGCCGCGCCGAGTGCCGCGGCCTTGGCGCGGTCGGCGAGCCACGCGGGGAAGGGCTGGTGCAGCAGACCGTACCGCCGCGGGAGGACCCACGACGAGAGCCATGCGAACGGCACGCCGAGCAGCGCGTGGCCCGCGCCGAGCGCCGCCGCCACGAGCGCCACCTGGCCCGCCGCGCTCGCGGTGACGCGCGCGGCGAGCTCGGCGAGGATCCGACCGCCGCCCAGGAGCAGCACGGCCGCGAGGAAGGCGGCGCCGAGCACGAGCCTCGCCAGGCCGAGCAGCAGCTGGAGGCGATGATAGCGGCCCGACTCGAGGGCGGTCATGCGGCGATTGTACACAGCCGGCGGGCGCGGCATACTCGGCGGACATGCGCACGCTGCTCGCGTTGCTCGTCGTCACGCTCGCCGCCGGCGCCGCCCACGCGCAGGACCGGCTCGACGCGCTTGCCGCCGCCGTCGACCGTGGCGCCGCCACGCCGCGCGGCGAGGCGGCGACGGTGGCGCGGATGGCCGCGGCGCTCGCCCGGACGCCGGCCGAGGTGCGCGCCTCGCGTGCGGCCACGCGGCTCGGGTGGGGCGACCTCTTCATCGCCCATCGCCTCGCGACGCGCGGCGGCCATCCGCTGGAGAAGGTCGTTGCCGCGCGGCGCACCGGCACCGGCTGGAGCGAGATCGCCGAGGAGGCGCGCGTCGATGCCGCCGCGCTGGCGGACGACGTCGCCGCGGCCTGGCCCGACGTCGCGCGCGCGGTGCCCGCGACGGTCACGCCGCCGGCGCCCACGACCACGACGCCCGCGCCCCCGGCCACGCCCGCGCCCGCCGCCACGCCCGCGCCTGCGCCGTCCGACGACATCCGGGACCGGATGATCCGCGGCGGCGGCACGCGCCACTAACCGCGCTGCGGCCTGCTGCTACAATGAACGGGCGTTCAATCACACCTTTCGCGTAAGAGGAGCCCCATGTTCGATTCGGTCGAGGACGTCCAGCAGCGCTTCAAGAGCGCGCGGTACATCGCGAGCCGGCGGATCTCCACCGTCGTCTACCTGTCGGAGCGCATGGGACGCCCCGTCCTCATCGAGGGACCGGCCGGCGTGGGCAAGACCGAGCTGGCCAAGACGCTGGCCGACATCACGAGCCGCCCGCTCATCCGCCTGCAGTGCTACGAGGGGCTGGACGAGGGCAAGGCGCTCTATGAATGGAAATACGCGAAGCAGCTGCTCTATACGCAGCTCCTGAAAGACAGGATCGGAGAGCTGATCGCCGACGCGCCGTCGTTACCCGACGCCGTCGCGCGCATCGCGGGCCAGGACGATGCGTTCTTCTCCTATCGCTTCCTGTCGCAGCGGCCGCTGCTGGCGGCGATCCAGTCCGACACGCCGGTGGTGCTGCTCATCGACGAGATCGACAAGGCGGAGCCCGAGTTCGAGGCGTTCCTGCTCGAGGTGCTCTCGGACTTCCAGGTCTCGGTGCCGGAGCTCGGCACGGTGAGCGCCAAGCACATTCCGCTCGTCGTGCTCACGTCGAACAACGCGCGCGAGCTGTCGGACGGGCTCAAGCGGCGCTGCCTGCACCTCTTCATCGATTTCCCCGCGCCCGCCGAGGAGCTGGAGATCATCCGGCTCAAGGTGCCCGAGATCCCCGCGAGGCTCGCCTCGGCGGTGGTGGCCGCCGTGCAGAAGATCCGCGCGCTCGAGCTGCGCAAGCCGCCCTCGGTGTCGGAGTCGCTCGACTGGGCGCGCTCGCTCGTCATCCTCAACGCGCAGGCGCTCGACCCGGCGCTGGTCGAGTCCACGCTGACGATGCTCGTGAAGTACGAGAAGGACCTCGAGCGCGTCAAGGGCGCCCTGGACAAAGTTCTCGCGCCATGAGTGCGGGCGCCGAGGCGCGTCAGACCGCCGGCGCCGAGGCGCGTCCCCGGCCAGTGATCCCCCGACCGTCGGGCGGCGGAGCCCTGCGCAGCCGCCCCGACGGCAAATAAGATGGACGAGCGAATCCTCGAGTTCATCGGCGACTTGCGCCGGGCCGAGCTGCGCATCTCGCCCTCGGAGGCGCTCGACGCGCTCGCGGCCAGCGCGGAGGTCGGCCTGACCGACCGCGAGACGTTCAAGGCCACGCTGGCCGCCACTCTCGTCAAGGAATCGCGCGACCTGGCGACCTTCGACCGCATCTTCAACCTCTATTTCCTCGACCTCGAGGCCCTCGGCGAGGGGATCAAGAAGGCCCTCGGCCCCGAGGACCCGCGCGTGCAGGAGCTGCTGGATCGTCTCGTCGACGAGGAAGGCCTCGAGCTCGACGATCTCACCGAGCTGCTGATGCGCGGCGAGGGGAGCGAGATGGAGATGGCCATCCGCGCGGGCGGCCAGAACGCCGGCCTCGAGCGGCTGATGTACTTCCTCCAGGTCGGCTACTTCTCGCGGAAGATCTCGGACAAGTTCGACTGGTCCGCGATCGAGCGCGACATCGAGAAGATCATGCGGATGCTGGAGGCCCGGGGCCTCGATCCCGGCCAGCTCGCGCGCATCCGCAACTACCTCGAGCTGCGGCTGGAGGCCTTCAACCGGATGATCCGCCAGCACGTCGAGCGCGAGCTGGAGCGCCGCGCCTACCGCCAGGGCGAGAAGCTCACGCGCGAGGTGCTCTCGGACAAGCCGCTGTTCGCGCTGACGCCCGAGGAGGTCGCGCAGATGAAGAACGTCGTGGCGCGGCTGGCGCGCAAGATCAAGGACGCGCTCGCGCTGCGCCAGCGGCAGGAGCAGAAGGGGCGGCTCGACACGCGCCGCACGATCCGCAAGAGCCTCTCCTACGGCGGCGTACCCATGGAGGTCTTCCTCAAGCGCCGCCACCGGGAGAAGCCCAAGCTCATCACCATCTGCGACGTCTCGGACTCCGTGCGCAACGCCTCGCGGTTCATGCTGCAGCTCGTCTGGAGCCTTCAGGAATGCTTCAGCCGGGTGCGCTCGTACGTGTTCGTCTCCGAGATCGCGGAGGTCACCCAGGCCTTCGCCACCTACCCGGTGGAGCGCGGGATCGAGTGGGCGCTGAAGGCGGCGCCCGTGGACTACCACTGCCGCTCGGACTTCGGCTTCGCCTTCAGCCGCTTCGCGAACACCGAGCTGGAGTCGCTCGACCGCAAGACGACCATCCTGGTGCTCGGTGACGCGCGGAACAACTACAACGACCCGCAGGCGTGGGCGCTGCGGCTCATCCGCGAGCGCGTGAAGGGAATCATCTGGCTCAACCCCGAGGGCCAGTGGGGCTGGGGCATCGGGGACAGCGTGATGCCGATGTACGCGCCGGCGTGTGATCTCGTGCGCGAGTGCCGCACGATCGGCCAGCTCGGCGAGGTCGTCGACAACCTCGTCTACCACTGGTGGCGCCGGGGCCGCTGATGGCCTCGCGGTTGCACAGGCGCAGGGTGATGCGCCAGTTCCTGATCGGCGTGCTGCTCGCCCTCGCCGTCGCGTTGCCCGTCATGCTCGTCGCCCCGCCCGTGATGCCCGCCGACGAGGACTGCACGCTGATCGAGGACTTCGGCCGAGCGAAGGTCGGCGAGTTCCCCGCCGGCTGGAAGCCGCGCAAGGACGAGGGCAAGAGCATCTACGCGGTCCAGGAAGAGGGCGGCAAACACTTCCTGCGCGCGGTCTCCAAGGGGCTCGGCATCCAGGCCTCGCGCGAGGTGAAGGGCTGGGACCTCGCGGCCTATCCCGTGCTCGCGTGGTCGTGGCGGCCGCGCGAGTTCCCCAGGGGCTCCGACGAGCGGGAGTCGGACGGCAACGACAGCGTGCTCGCCGTCTACCTGCTCGTGCCGCACTCGCGCGTCACCGGGCCGAAGGCCGTGAAGTACATCTGGAGCGAGAAGGTCCCGGTCGACACGCACCTGACGTCCAACGCCGGCCTCACGCAGGTGCGCGTGCTGCGCAGCGGCACCGAGGGACGCGGCGAGTGGCGGCAGGAGAAGGTGAACGTCCTTCAGGACTACCAGAAGTACTTCGACGTGAAGGACCCACCGAAGCCCGCCGGCATCGCCGTCCTCACGGACTCCGACGAGACGAAGTCGTCAGCCTCCGGCGACTACGCCAACTTCCGGATCTGCCGCGAGTAGCGCTCAGCGTCTAGGACGGAACGGGGCCAGGGCCGTCCGCAGCGCGCCGAGCGTGTACGGCTTGGCGACCACGAACGCGACGTGGCTCGCCTCCTCGGCGCTGAAGTCCGCCGAGTTCGTCCAGCCGCTGATCAGCCCGACCGGCAGATCCGGCTGCCGCGTGCGGAGCGCGCGCGCCACCTCCCAGCCCGTCATGCCCGGCATGCCGAGGTCGGTGATCACGAGATCCACGCGCTCGCCGCCGTCGAGCACCGCCAGCGCCTCACGCCCGCCGCCGGCGCTCAGCACGGTGTGACCGTCCTCCGCGAGCGTGTCGGCGAGCGCCTCGAGGACCGCGGGCTCGTCGTCCACGATCAGGATCTTGAGCGGCGCGGCCGGCGACGGCGTGAGGGGGATCGTGTCGGGTGGCGGTGTCACGCCGGGGCGCGGGATGCGCAGCGTCACCACGGTGCCGCGGCCCTCCGCGCTCTGGATCTCCATCTCGCCGCGGTGGCGCTGGATGACCCCGAGGCTGACGCTGAGGCCGAGCCCCACGCCCTTGGGGCCCTTGGTGGTGAAGAACGGCTGGAGCGCCCGCTGGCGCGTGTCGGCGCTCATGCCGGCACCCGTGTCGCCGACCGAGCAGTAGACCCAGCCGTCCTCGGTCCACGTGCGAACCGAAAGGCAGCCGCCCTCGGGCATCGCGTCGAGGGAGTTGAGCACGAGGTTCATGAGGACCTCACGCAGCGCCGCGGGAGCGCCCGCCACCACGACGTCGTCGCCCGGCTCGAAGCGGATGTCGATCATCGCGTGACGCAGCTGCGCGGTGTCCTGCCAGCGCGGCCGCGTCAGCTCGATCACGTCGGCGGCCACCTCATTGAGGTCCACGCGGTTGGTCTCCGGCACGGGCTGGGCGGCCGCGAAGCCGAGGACGCGGCGCACGACCTCCGCGGCGTCGCCGACGGCGCGCTCGGCCGTCTCGAGCGGCTTGCGCAGCACGGGGTCCTGCACGCGCATCAGCAGGAGCTGGAGGCGGCCGGAGACGACGGCGAGCAGGTTGTTGAGGTGGTGCGCCATGCCCGAGGCCATCTGACCGAGCGCCCGCCCCGTCTCGCCCTCGACCAGCCGCGTCTGCGCCGTGCGCAGATCCTCGACGACGTTCTGCAGCCGCTCGGTGCTCAGCCGCGACTCCTCGAGCAGGCGCGCGTTCTCCAGGGCGTAGGCGACGTGCGCGATGAGCGTGCTGAGGAACTGGAGGTCCATCGGCGAGAAGGCGCGCGGATCGACGGGCGAGGCCGCGCCCTTGGCGAGGTTGATGACGCCGATGACGCGGTCCTCCACGCGGATGGGCATGCAGATGAGGCCGCCGCCGTCGCCCCGCTCGAGCTCGCCGACCTGCGCGACCTTGCCCGCGATGCCCTCGCCCAGCGGCACTTCGGCGCCGACCGGGATGTCGACGCTGTCGCCGCGTGCGGCCACGACGCGCAGCACGCCGGCCTGGCGATCGAGCAGCATGATGGAGCCGATACTCGCGCGTACCGTGCGCATCGTCCGCTCGAGCACGAGGGCGAGCAGCTGCTGCATGTTCGGCACCCGCGCCGCCAGCTCGACCACCTCGTTGAGCGCGCCGAGCTTGAACACGAGATCCTCGAGCCGCTCGGTGGAGCCGCGCAGGTCGTCGAGCATGCGCGTGAAGGCGTCGCCGATCTGGCCGATCTCCGTCACGCGCCCCAGGCCCGGGATGGTGGGGTCGGTCGGGCGCCCGGGCTCGCCCGGCCCCGCGAGCGCGCTGGCCAGCCCCGCCACGCGGTCGACCATCAGGCGGAACACCACGAACCCGAGCACGGCCACCGTGAGCGCGAGCAGCACCGCGATCTCCGCCTCGAACGTCCAGAGCGCGCCCGTGCGATGGAGGACGAGGACGGCGAGCAGCAGCGGCAGGAGCGCGGTCAGCGCGAACACGACCGACGCCGCCTCGCGCAGACCGACGCTGCCGGCGAAGATCCGAGCGGGCTTCATGCGGAACCATTGTAGGTGAGGGCGCCGCCCGCACGCGCTGGTAAGATGGCGGTCATGTCGCGCGTCGCCTGCGCCGCGCTCCTCGCCCTCCTCGTGATGCCCGCCGTTGCCCTCGGCCAGTCGCTCGACGAGCGCGAGTTCGCGACGCTGCTCGGCCAGGCGGGACAGGCCTACGAGGAGGGCCGCTATGCGGAGGCCGAGACGTTGATCCAGCGCGGGCTGCGGGTCGCCTTGCGCTTCGGGCCCGGCGACCTGCGCGTCGGTCTCGCGCAGCGCAACCTCGCGCTCCTCTACCGGATGCAGGGCCGCTTCGCGGAGGCGGAGACGCAGATCCGCGCCGCGCGCGCGATCTTCGACGCGGGGCGGGGCCCCGACGACCTCGAGACGGCGGCGATCGTCAACATCCTCGGCACCGTCCGCGAGGACCGCGGCTTCGTCCGGGAGGCCGAGGGGCTCTACAAGCAGGCGCTGTCGATCCGGGAGAAGTATCTGGACCCCGACCACCCCGACATCGCCTGGAGCCTCAACAACCTCGCGATGAACTATCGCTCCCAGCGGCGCTACGGCGAGGCCGAGGGGTTGCTCGCGCGCGCGCTGAAGATCTGGGAGCGCGCGCTCGGCCCCGAGCACCCGCGCGTGGCCACGGCGCTCGACAATCTCGGCACGACGCACCGCCTCCAGGGCAAGCTCACGGACGCCGAGGCCGAGCTGCGCCAGGCGGCGCGGATCTGGGAGCGGCTCGGCCATCCCAGCCAGGCCGTCTCGCTCAGCCACGTCGCCGCCCTGCTCGTCGACCAGCGGCGGCTCGAGGAGGCGGAGACGGTGGCCACCCGGGCACGCGAGATCGCCGAGCGTGGGCTGGGGGCGGCGCACCCCGCGACGGCGGCGAGCCTGCAGACGCTGGCCGTCGTGTATCGCGAGCAGAGGCGCTTCGACGAGGCGGAGCCGCTCTTCCGCCGGTGCGTCGCCGCGCTCGAAACGTCGTACGGAGGCGAGCACATGGCGGTGGCGATGGCGCTGGACGATTGGGCGCTGATGCTCCGGCGCGCCGGCCGGCCCAACGAGGCCGCGCTCCTGCTCGAGCGGGCGAACGGGATCCGCGCGCGCGCGGCGCGGCTCAATCCGCCGGGCTAGGACCGTCGCTCGGCGCGCGCGCGCGCTCGCGCAGGCGCGCGCAGTGATCCGCGTTGTCGGCGCGCGCGGTGAACCACACGTAGTCGAAGGGCAGGCGCGCGGCGCCGAATCGCGCGGCGTAGTCCGCGGGCGCCGTCCAGCCATCGACGACCTCCAGGAACGCGACGCTGGCCACGCCGGCGTCCGGCGCCAGCACGGCCAGCGCGCGCGGCACGCCCTGATCGGTGCGCACGTGGCCCGCGCCCGCGATCAGCACGGCGCCGTCGCGCTGGCCGGCGACGAGGCGCTCGGCCATGTGCGCGTCGCGCGCGCGCTGGGCCACCACCATGCCCGGCACGAGGGCGTCGGGCAGCGCGCCACAGTGCGCGGCGCGGATCTCGTCCTCCAGCGCCGCCTGCGCCGGCGCCGCCCGGTCCAGCGCGTGGCGCCGCACGAGCGCCGGATCGAGCGCCGCCAGGTCGCCGCGCGCCACCGCGCGCGCGGCCGTGGCCGGCAGGTTGGCGGCGACGACGGGCAGGCCGGCGGCGAGCGCGATCTCGGCGATCGGCTGGTAGAGGCGCCACTCGGGCCAGCCGGAGGCGCGCCAGCCCACCGCATCGCCGAGGCCCGCGGCGTCGCGCGGCGAGGTCGCGAGGTGGCGCGCGAGCGCGGGCGCCTGCGTCGTGTCGAGCATCTCGAAGGCGACGGCGGGACGGCGGCCGCTCTCGAGCATCCGGCGCAGGAGCCACGCCTGGAACTCGTGGTGCTCGGGATGGTCGTGGCGCTCGCCGAGGAGCGCGAAGCGCGCCGCGCTCACGGCCGCCGCCAGCGCGTTCATCGCCACGAAGCGGCCCTGCGCGACGTTCCAGATCCGGCCGGTGAGCGGATGGTCGTGGCCGAGCCCCGGCGGGGGCGGCTCGGCCGCGCGCGCGATGGAGGCGACGACGAGGAGGAGGGCGAGGGTGGCGAGACGTCGCATCACACGGCCATGATAGCCTCACGGTGGTGACCCAACTGGAAACCGACCCCATCGAGGCCCTGTACGAGCGCGGCGTGACGGACGGCTTGCCCGTGGTGCCGCCCACGCGCGAGCGCGTCGAGCGCGCCGTCGAGGCCAGCGGCCGGGCGGGCGACGAGCTCGTCGCGCTCGTCCCGCCCAACTACGGGCGCGCCACCGTCGAGAAGATCGCGGTGAACGCGGTGATGGCGGGCTGCCGTCCAGAGTATCTGCCGGTCGTGCTCGCCGCCGTCGAGGCGGTGTGCGACGAGGCGTTCGACCTGCACGGCGTGTCGGCGACCACCAACGCGCCGGCGCCGCTCATCGTCGTGAACGGGCCGATCCGCCGCGCCCTCGACATCAACTGCGGGGCCGGCCTCTTCGGCCCCGGCTGGCGCGCCAACGCGACCATCGGCCGCGCGCTGCGCCTCGTCTGCGTCAACGTCGGCGGCGCCCGGCCCGGCGTGGTGAGCATGTCGACGTTCGCGCATCCGGGCCGCTACACGTACTGCATCGGCGAGCACGAGGAGGCGAGCCCGTGGGACTCGCTGGCCGTCGAGCACGGCTTCGCACCCGGCGACGACACGGTGGCGCTGCTCGCCGCCGACGCGCCGATCACCGTCTACGACCAGCGCAGCCGCACGGCGCCCGACGTGCTCGCCACCGTGGCCGCCAGCATGGCGGTGATCGAGCACCACAAGATGACGCACTGGGGCGACACGCTGCTCGTGTTCTCGCCCGAGCACGCCGCCGTCGTCGCCGGTGACGGCTGGTCGAAGGACGACGTGCGGCGGTTCCTGTTCGAGCGGCTGCAACGCCCGGTCCACGAGCTCGTGCCGGGGAAGAACGGCGGCGACGGGCTGCCCGAGCACGTGCTGCGCAAGTTCGCCGACCCCGAGCACGACGCGACGCCGATCCCGAAGTTCCGCGCGCCGCAGCACATCAAGATTCTCGTGGCGGGCGGCACCGCCGGCCGGTTCTCGGCCGTGGTGCCCGGCTGGACGTTCTCGAAGGGCAGCAACCTCGTGATGAGGAGGATCCGATGACCGAGTATCTCGACCCCACCGACTCCGTGGCCGTGCCCCGCAAGACGGCGACGCGGCCGTCGAGCCTCGACGGCAAGGTCGTCACGCTGCTCGACATCTCGAAGGCCAAGGGCGACCACCTGCTGGACCGCCTCGAGGAGCTGCTGCGCGAGCGCGCGGCGCCGAAGGCCATCGTGCGCAAGAAGAAGCCGACCTTCGCGCGGCCGGCGCCCGACCCGCTGCGCGACGAGATCGTCGGCGCCACCGACGTGCTCATCGAGGCGCTCGCCGACTGAGGGTCCTGCACAACGTGCAGTGTGCACGACGGCGTGTTCTTCGAGGATCACGGCATTCCCACGGCGACCATCATCTCCACCGAGTTCGCCCGCGCGGCGAAGGCGCAGGCGGAGGCGCTGGGCGCCACCGGCTACCGTACGGTCATGGTGCAGCATCCGATCCAGCCGCTCACCCGGGACGAGGTGCGCGCGCTGGCCGACAAGGTGTTCGACGAGGTGCTCGCGCGGGTGACGGCCTGAGGGCCTGATGCTCGTCGGCGCCTTCGCCTGCGCCCACACGCCCCAGCTGATCGCGCGGCCGGAGACGGAAGACCGCGAGCTGGTGCTGCGCGTCCACGCCGCCTTCGCGCGCGTGCGGCGGCGGCTCGCGATGCTGCGCCCCGACGCCATCGCCGTCGTGGCCGGCGACCACGTGGAGGCGTTCTTCCTCGACGCGGTGCCCGCACTAGCCGTCTACGCGGGCGCGGAGGCCGCCGGCACCTTCGGCCCGTATGAGTACCGTTTTCCCGTCCACGAGCCGCTCGCCCGCGCCGTCGTCGAGCAGGGGATCGAGCGCGGCTTCGACCTGCTCTACACGCAGCACGCGCGGCTCGACTACGCGTTCTTCGTGCCCCTGCACTTCACGATGCCCGCGCCGGCCGTGCCCATCGTGCCGCTGCACGTCAACGTGTACCTGCCGCCGCAGCCGACGCCCCGGCGCTGCCACGCGTGGGGCCAGGCCCTCGGCGCGATCCTCGGCGCGCGGCCCGAGCGCGTCGTGCTGATGGCCTCGGGCGGCATGTCGCACTACCCGGGCACCGATCGCTACGCGTCGCCCGACTTCGACTGGGACCGGCGCATCCTGGACACGCTGCGCGACGGGCGCGGCGCCGAGCTGGCCGCGCTGACGGGCGAGGAGCTGGACAAGGCCGGCAACGTCGAGCTGCGGACGTGGATCACGGTGCTCGGCGCGGTGGGCGGCGCCAAGGCCGAGATCTACTGCTACGAGCCGTCATGGCACCACGGCAACGCCGTGGTCGAGTGGAGCCTATGAACGAGATGCACTACCGCTTTCCGCCCGCGAACGCCTACCCGCTCAACCGCTGCCTCTACGCCCTGAAGTCCGACGACGCGTTCCGCGCGCGCTTCCTCGCCGACGCCAAGGCGGCCATGGCGGAGCACGGCCTCGACGCCGGGTCGCAGGCCGCCCTGCTCGTGTCCGACCGCGACGCCCTCGTCGCGCGCGGCGCGCACCCCTATCTCGTCTTCATGGCCGACCTCCGCGTGCGCATGGCGCGAGGGACGGCCACCTTCGAGTATTTCTGAGCTACTCGGGCAGCCGCCAGACGTGGCCCGGCGGCGCCTCGTCGCTGAGGGCGAACTGCACGAGCGCCATGTGCTCGGCGAGGTCCTGGAAGACGACGCGCACGCGCTTGCCGATGGCGACCTGCGTGTCGTCCTCGAAGCTCACGCCGTC
>Ga0209266_1000364_pt1 | contig 36429 bp, 38 predicted proteins | sample GraSoiAngelo_132_FD_185889 | JGI IMG/M metagenome (GOLD analysis project Ga0209266, IMG submission 185889) | Grasslands soil microbial communities from the Angelo Coastal Reserve, California, USA - 14_0929_02_40cm (SPAdes) (version 2) | ecosystem: Environmental > Terrestrial > Soil > Grasslands ...
GCTCATCAATCAGTATGCGGGCGATCACGGCCAGACCACGGCGGGGGGCATCCCGATCCTGGCTCTCGATATGTACGAGCATGCCTACCACATTGACTTCGGGGCGAACGCGCAGGCGTACATAGATGCGTTTCAACGCAACATCGATTGGGTGTCGACACAGGCGCGCTATGAGGACGCGTCAAAGGTCGAGGCGCCCCGACCCCTCGTCCAGAAGGAGTTCGGGGATCTGCCGAGTGTTAGGGTCGAAGAAGTCAAGGCGATGCTGGACTCCGGCGAGCCTGTACAGATCATCGATGCTCGTCCGAGGTCCTACATTTCCCGCCAGCAGGACATCATGGATGGTGCGGTCTGGCGCGATCCCGAGCGCATTCATGACTGGATCGGGGAGCTGTCGAAATCGGACCCGGTCGTGGTGTTCTGCGCTTACGGATTTCACGTGGGATGCAAGACGGCAATCGCGCTACGCGACGCTGGATTCGACGCGAAGTACATGAAAGGCGGCCACTCGGCGTGGAAAGCGATCGGAGGCCCGATAAAGCTGTACACGTAGCCCCAATCCGAAAAAAGCTCAGGTGGTTAGGCGTTGAGTGATGTCGGCATAGAGGGTCTCGGTGGCCGGGTTATGAGAGAGGCGCAGGAGGTGGCGGCCGGCCGCCGATGCGGGCGAGCCGGCCGGCGCGGACAATGAGCAGGAAACGGGGCGTGCGCATGCTCCCAGATGCAGTGAGACATGACCTGACCTGAAAATCCGGTGCTCTCTCGTTCCGGCTCTGGTTGATCGTCCGACTGCGCTTGCGCAAGGTCCGGCCGCGGAAGAGCCCGCGGAGTGGCACCGGACCGTGGCACCTGTTAGGGAAGTTGATGAAATCACTACCCATGGGCCTCTCAAGACCGAGACGCGGGTTTGAATCCCGCTGGGGCCACCAACTTATTTTTGTTTGGGTTTGCCGCGGAGGCTTTTCGTCTCCACCACACAGCCTGGAGCACCTCGCGCACTTTCGGCCATGCGCTCTCCCTGTCCGCGGCATTCTTGTGGACATGCGTCACCGTGCTCATGCGACAGGCGAGCTCGATCCACTTCACGCGGTAGCACTTGTCTCCGTTGCCGAGCTGAGCTGGAAGCAGCGAGAGAGTCATCCGTAGCTGCAGGCGCTGTTCCTCGTCGCACAGAGCACTTCAATGCCTCGCTCGACTGGTAGGTTGGCCCTTGGTATAGTCAGCTCGAGGGATATGTGGGGCATGTGAACGCCCCCGTCACCGGCGCCTAGCGCACGGTTGTGAAGGCCCCCAGCGGGTAGAAGTTTGCGGAGGGGCCCATGACCGTGTTCCCGGTGGTCTTTCTCGTTTCTCTGCTCACCTTCCTTCACTACATCGCCGCGCAGATGCGCGGGCCGATCCTTCCTCTCTACGCGGCCGCTCACGGCGCCACGCCGACGTGGGTCGGATTGGCCGGGCCGGGCACGCCTTCGCGTGGTACACGACGGCGCACTACGGCGCGATCGGGATTGGACCGTTCCTCGGCGGTCTCGTGGCTCAGTTGTGGGGGTATCGTGCGGCCTTCGTCGGGAGCGCCGTCGGCATCGCAATAGCCTTGGTGGTCGGCGTTGCTATGCCCATGCGCACCGCCGCCCAGGCGAGCCCCCGCTCCGGCGCCACGTTTGCCGACATCAGAAGCAACGCGAGCGTCTGGGCCGGTTGGATCGTTGCGCTGGGTGGGTTGCTGACCCAGGGCGTGGTCTTCACGTTCTTCCCGCTGCTCGGTCACGAGCGGGGGCTCACGCCCGCCGCCATCGGCCTCGTGTTCCTCGTCTTGGGGCTCGCGAACACGATAGCGCGCTTCCCGGCGGGGTGGCTGGTGGACCGCACGGGGCGGTCCACTCCCTACGCGATCGGCGGCGTCCTGGTGGCGTCAGTCGCGACCGCACTGCTGCCTCACGTCGGAGGCCAAGCGACGTTGCTCGCGCTGGTCGCCGTCTTCGGCGCAGTCAGCGGTACTGCCGGCGTCGCCATCGGAGTTGCCCTGGCAGCATCTACGACACCGGCCGCCCGGGGCCTGGTCATGGGCGGCTACAGCACGTCTCTTTATTTGGGGCTCGCGCTCGGGTCGTTCGGGCTGGGCCCCGTCATCACGTACCAGGGGTACGCCATGGGCTTTGCGGCGGGGGCAGCCGCCGGTGTGCTCGGCGCGATCGTCGCCGCGCTTCTCTGGGCGACGGGCGGCGCCCCCCACTCGGGAGATCCGTGAGCATCTATCGCGCTCGCTGCGCCTCCGCACAGGCGGACCGCAGCTGCCTCGCGCTGATAGGGTAGGCGAACACCAGCTCCCCTTCAACATTGCGGCGCGCAAGTCCGAGTGCGCTGGCCTTCGCTTCCACCTCCGAGAGCCGCGCGTCGGACCAGCCCACTTCCTTGTGAAACAAGGAAAACTTCCCCATCTCGATGAGCGATTCGAGCCAAGCGATCTCATCCGGAGCAAGACCGTCGCGCGCCTGCTGAAGCACCACGTTCGAAACCCGTCGTAGCTCGCCGACCACCAAATCCGCCGGGATGGCCAGGCGCGCGTAGTCGGGGAACCGCTTGGCGTACTTCAAAACCGTCCAGTGCTTTCTGCTGATCCGCCCCACTCCTCGGATATCGTGCCGCGGTCGGGCCGACTCATGGAACACAGCCACCAGCCTGTCGTCGACGATGTAGTATTTGTGGTGGATCCGGTCTTGTTCGAGAACGCGCAGGTCGATGTGCCATTCCCGAAGGTCCCGATTGACGACCTGAAGACCGTGGGCGATGACCTCGTCAAGATCCACCACGCGTCGATAGCGGACGCCTGCCGACAGCCGCTCCGTCAGAACGGTCCAGAACGTTGAGACCTGGGGGAGACGCGGGGACTTGCTCACGGCCCGCACCTCGTGCCGTGCTGTCGAAACGATCTCACAGACGAGCTGAGCAAGTTGCTGCGGCGTGTCCGCATCCCATTGCCTGTGCTCGAGAGCCGCGATGTGGTGCCTGTACAGACGACCACCAACGCCGGCGAGATCGGCGCACGTTCGTAGAAGGGTCTCGACCGCGGGGTGATCTACCCGAAGAACACTCTCGGCTGGCGACATCGTATCTAAAGTCTTCCACAAGATGTCGGCCCTAAGCGCCTGCCATGCAACGGCCGGGTTGATGGCGTAGTACCGCGGTTGGAACCGCTCGTAGTCCACGGATACGAGGTTGTGGTCCCGCAGCACGGCGAGACCGCTGTCGAGTCGTGTATGAGACTGACTGAGTATTGCGAGGAGTTGTCTTCTGGGTAGTGGCCCGCACCTCAAGAGGGCCTCGTAGATTTCGGCGGTGAGACGGTCGAATCCGAACTCCCCCATCATGAGGTGTTGCAACCGGATCCTGTCGTCGTGTTCGTCTTGGACGAAGTAGGTCACCCAGCCTCCCGGCTCAGGTCATCGACGTCCGCGCCGATCTTGTCGGCAGACTGATCGATCTATGGTTTCCGAGCGCGGATGTTGACGCCCTCCGTCTCGAACTTGTCGGCCTTGCGTTGGCCCGATGCGCCCGTGAACGGGTTGCCGCGCCAGGTGACCTCGACGTCCATGAATCCCGCCCCCTCGATCTTCGTGATGTACTCTCCTTCCAGGAGAGCACCGCCGATTCAGGCAGTCCAGATCGCGATGTCCTCCCGGCCCGCCGGCGGGATGTCCTTGTGGACCACGATGTCGGCGATCTGGAGCCGCCCGCCGGGCTTCAGCACGCGGAACGCCTCGCGGAAGACGGCGTCCTTGTCGGCGTGAGGTTGATGACGCCGTTAGAGATGACGAGGTGCACCGATGCGTCGTCGACTGGAAGCGCCTCCGCCATCCCTTTGCGATACTCGATCTGGGTCAGGCTCGTGAGCGCGATGTTCTCCCGCCCGCGCTCGAGCATGGCGTCGGTCATATCGACTGCCATGACCTTCCCCCGCAGCCCGACGGCCTTCGCGGCGAGGAACGTGTCCATGCCGCTGCCGGCGCCGATGTCAACGACCGTCGCGCCGGGCGTCGGCAGACCCATGGACAGCGGGTTGCCCACGCCCGCGAACGGCGCCGTGACGGAATCGGGAAGTTCAGCCAGTGCCTCAGGCGAATAGCCTAGGCGCTCGACGGCGTACTCCGGGCCCGTGTGGAAGTGGTAGCCCTTCTTTGGATCACGGACGACCTCGCTATAGACCTTTCGGATCTCCTCCCGAAGACGAACGGTGTCGAGCGGCATAGACTTGTCCTTTCCCTTAGTCATTTTACGACGGGGCCTGGTCTCCTCGGCCGTGTTCGGTCGCGTTCAGCGCTTCCCCGGCGCGAAGAACGGCTCAGTGCCTGCCGCGTGATCGGTGACATCCACGATCGCCACGACCTCGGGCAGGCGCTTCCGCAGTATCGACTCGATCCCCTGCCGCACAGTGACCTCGGCGAGACTGCAGCCCTGACAGCCGCCCTCAAGGCGGATGCGCACCCGCCCAGCGGTCACGTCGACCAGGGTCACCCGACCACGGTGAGCGGCGATCGCGGGGTTCACCTCGACGTCGAGGACTCGGCGGACGCGCTCGGCGAGCTCGTCGGATTCGGCGGGCCGCGTCGGCTCTGCCTCCGGCCACACCACCCGCACCTCGGCGACCTCGGGCACGGACCCGCGCACGAGGGCCTCAATGCGCGCGGTCGCGGGGACGATCGCACCCGGCGATCCGCTGGCCTCGAGGGTTACGACGCCAGCGTTGACCGACACTAGGCGCACTGAGCCGCCGCGCGCGATGACGACCGGCGCCACGCTGCGCTCGATGGCCTCTGCGACTGCATCAGCCACGTTGAACCCGCCCGGTGACGCCGCCGGACGGGCCCTCGGGGAGGCCGGTGCGTCAGCCACGCCGGCGCGGGCCACCGTGTTCAGTGCCGCGTCGAGATCGCCGATCAAGTCCTCAGGGCCCTCGAGCCCGATCGACAGGCGTAGCAAGTCTTCTGGCACCGGCGACGACGGGCCTTCAGTGCTGCGACGGTGCTCGATGAGGCTCTCGACGCCACCGAGGGATGTGGCCCGCTTGAACACCCTCACTGCGGCGGCCACGGCTGTGGCTTGCTTCTCGCCGCCCGCCACGCGAATCGAGAGCATCCCGCCGAACCCACCGGTCATCTGGCGGGCCGCGATCTCATGGCCGGGATTCGATGGCAGCCCCGGATAGAGGACGGCGGTCAGCGCTGGGTGTCCGTGGAAGTGACGGGCGAGGGCCAAGGCACTCTCGGACGAGCGGCGCACCCGTACGAACAAGGTCCGCATGCCCCGCTGGAGCAGCCACGCCTCAAACGGACCGAGCACGCAGCCGGCGTTGCGTCGCCACGATCGGACCCGCTCCCAGAACGGGTCGCGACGCGCGGTGACGACTGCCCCGGCCAGAACGTCGCTGTGGCCGTTCAGGTACTTGGTCGCCGAGTGCACGACGAGGTCGACCCCGAACCCGATGGGCCGTGTGAGCACGGGGGTCGCGACCGTGTTGTCGACGGCCACCCGCACGTCGGCCGCGTGGGCGATCGCCGTGATGGCGGCGAGGTCGGTGATATCCCACATCGGGTTGGCCGGCGTCTCCACCCACAGGAGCCGAGTGCGGCCCGGGCGGATGGCGGTCTCCACCGCGCCGAGATCGGTAGTATCGATGAACTCGACGTCGAGCCCCCAGCTGACTCCGAACTCCGCGAGCCACTTCCGGACACCCCAATAGAGGACACGAGACACCAGGACGTGATCGCCGGGCAGCAGGGACTGGAAGACAGCGGTGGCTGCGGCGCTGCCGGAGGCGAAGAGCATGCCGGCGGCGCCACCCTCCAGCGTGGCCAGGAGCCGCTCGGCGTGATCGTACGTCGGATTGTCGGCACGCGTATAGACGAGGCCAGAGGGGTAGGTGCCGTCGGGACTGCGCTCGTACGTCGTCGACGGGTGGATCGCTGGCGCCAGCGCGCCAGAGGTCGTATCCACATCGCCCATGGCCTGGGCGGCCAGCGTCTCGGGCGAAGGTGCATCATTCATACGCTACCCCTCCCACGTGGCGCTTGGTCTCACGCGCCGACCGCGATCGGCACGGGGCTCGGCTTCCTCATCGCCCGGGCCACGACAAGACCAGAGACGAACGTGAGCGCGGCCACGAGGTGGATCGCCGCCCCGAGCCCGACGAAGTCCGCGACGGCGCCGGAGAGAAGCGCACCGACGGCGTAGCCGAGGTCACGCCAGAATCGGTACACGCCGAGGCTGGTCGCGCGCCAGGTCGGGGGTGCGTGGTCGGTGATCGCAGCCAGGAGCGTTGGATAAACCATCGCCGTGCCGAGCCCTTGCAGCCCCGCACCGAGGAGCCACGCCGCATAGGTCGGGACGAGGCCGGTCAACCAGATACCGCCCGCCTGCACGATCATCCCCCCGGCAATCAGCTCCTTGCGGCCGAAGCGGTCGGAGAGCGGTCCGGTCGCCACTTGCAGCACGCCCCACACCATCGGGTAGACGGCCTTGATGACACCGATACTGCCGACGCCGAGACCATAGCTGGCGAAGAACAGGGGATAGAGGCCCCACGACATGCCGTCGTTGAGATTGTTGACGAGTCCAGCCTGGCAGGCGGCGAAGAGGCTCACGTTTCCGAGGCTCGTGACGTAGAAGACGCTGCCAAGCGATGAACGGACGCCGCTCGCGGTTTGGAGCGCGGCGGCGGCTTCGAGGTGAGCGTAGGCGTGCGTCTCTCTTACGAACAGCACGGAGACGGCGAAGCCCACGATGGCGATGACGATCCCTAGGTAGAACGGCTGTGGGCGCAACGCGCTGTGCGCGGCGATGTAGCCGGTGACCCACGACATCACCCCTACGGCGAAGTACCCGGCGAACTCGTTCAGTCCGAGCGCGAGGCCGCGGCGCTTCGGCCCCACGAGGTCGACTTTCATAATGACCGTCATCGACCACGCCATCGCCTGGTTGGCACCGAGCAGGACGTTGGCGAGGTCGATCCACCACCATGCCGGGGCATAGATGATGAGGAACGGCACCGGAAGGGCGAACAACCACCCGGCCACAAGGATCGGCTTGCGGCCGATGCGGTCGGACACGCGCGCCGCGACGAGGTTGATGACCGCCTTCGTGACGCCGAAGCTGACGATGAACGAGGTGATGGCGGTCTTCGAGGTGAGCCCGAACTCCTGCTCGCCGAGGAGCGGCAACACCGTCCGCTCCAAACCGACCATGGCGCCCACGAAGGCGTTCAGCACAACAAGGAGGGTGAACTGCGGGAGGTTCTCCCGCAGTCCGAGCCGCATCTCGGTCATTCGCCAGTCACGTTGCGCCGCCGGTTGAGGGCGAAGGCCTCCGGCTGTGGCGGAAGGTCCGCTAGGACGAACTGCACGAACTCCGCCTTCGACGTGAAGTGGAGCGCGGGGTTGAAGCGGCGCTCGAAGCCGATCGTCGAGCCGGGCTTCCCGCTCAGACCTTTGCCGCAGGCCGCGCCGCCGAAGTGCGCGGGATAGACCTCGATGTGATCTGGGAGCTTCAGCAGCTTGTTGTAGATACTCTCGTAGAGCTGCTCGGCGAGCGCCGTTTCCGCACCCTGACCCAGGAGATCGGGCCGTCCCACACCCCCGGCGAAGAGCGTGTCCCCGGTGAGAACGAACCACGGCTCCGGTCCCCGCGTCCGGTCGGTCACGACGATCGACACACCATCGGGCGTGTGCCCGGGCGTGTGCAGGAACGTCATACGGACGTTCCCCATCTCGTGCTCCTCGCCATCCGTGACGCTCACGTGCGGGAAGTGGACGTCGGCCGACTCATGGAAGAATACCGGCGCGCCGGTGGCCGCGGCCAGCCGCCGGGCGCCCGACACGTGGTCGGCCTGGATGTGGGTCTCGATGATGTGGGTGACGCGCATTAACTTCTGGGCGGCCGCTTCGAGGTACGGCTCGATCTCCAGCTGTGGATCCACCACAGCGCACGCAGCGGCGCCGCCTCAGCCGAAGACGTAGCTGGCGCACCCGGTCTTGGGGACGAGGAACTGGCGGAAGATCATGGGGCGCTCCTCCTTCTTCACTTGTGTTACCCCGGATGATGGTATAGGGTCCAATACTTAGTTGGGATGAATACCATAGGGAAAACCCGAAGGTGACGCTTCGCCAGTTCGAGGTGTTCCTGGCCGTTGCCGGCGAGCGGAGCTTCAGCCGCGCGGCCAAGAAGCTTCACTCGTCTCAGCCCACGCTGTCCGAGCACGTGTCCGAACTCGAGCGCGAGCTGGGAAAGAAGCTCTTTTTCCGTCGGGGCCGGGAGGTGACGCTCACTGAAGCCGGGCGGGTCTTCGAGGAATACGCAGCCCGGGCCATCTCGGCGGTCGACGGTGCTCGTCAGGCGATTGCGGAGCTCGACGGACTGGGCCATGGTTCAGTCCTGGTGGGCGCCAGCACCACTCCGGGACTGTACGTGATGCCGCGGATTATCGCCGCGTTCCGCGCACGGTATCCCGGCGTGGAGCTCAAGCTCCAGATCGCCAACTCACAGATCATCGAGGAGCGCGTGAAGGAGCGGGAACTGGATCTCGGCGTCGTCGGCGGCCACACCGTCGGACGCGGGGAGGAGTGCCTGGCCGCCGGACTTCTCGACGAATTGGTCCTCGTTGTCCCGTCCGGGCATCGGTGGGCGAAGAGGCGCGACATCGCGCCTGATCAGCTTGCCGGCGAGCCGATGCTCATGAGGGAGCCGGGTTCGGCGACGCGGACCGTCACCGAGCGTGCGTTGCAGCGAGCGGGTGTGAAGTTCGAGGCCGCGATGGAGCTCGACCACACCGAGGCGATCAAGCAGGGTGTGATGGCCGGCCTTGGTGTCTCCCTTGTCTCCATATACGCGGTCCAGGGCGAGGTTGCCACGCGGCGTCTATGTGCGCTCCGACTGCGCGGCGTGCGCATCCAGCGGCACTTCCACGTGATTCATCACGAGGCGCGACGTGTGACGGCGAGCGCGAGAGCCTTCATGGAACTTATGGAGCACACGGGGCGCGTACCGCCAACCAACCGTAGGCCCGCGTGACACGGTTCGTAACAACTTCCTGCGGTTCGTCGGCCGGAGGCCGACGAGGGGAACGGTGACGTCCCCCGCTTCGGGCTCGACGAGGCCGACGCGGTCGCCGAGTACCTGGGTCCGGCAGCTTCTGTAGCGTTCCCCGCCAAGCCGTCGCTCGACCTCTAACAGGGACCACACTGACTCAACCTCTTGACCTTCCCCTACGGGGCCGGGTTTATCGTGATGATCATGGGGCGAGACGGGTTCCTGATCGGTGAGGTCTCGAGGCGCAGCGGCGCGAGCCGGAAGGCACTGCGGTTGTACGAGGAGGCGGGGATTCTGCCCCCGCCCCGGCGCACGCCGTCCGGCTACCGCGTGTACGGTAGCGACGCGCTCGACCTGCTCGCGTTCGTCAGCCAAGCGCAGCGGCTCGGCTTCACGCTGGAGGAGATCAGGCAGATCGTCGCCATCAAGCGGTCTGGACGGGCTCCGCGCCCACACGTCCGGGATCTCGTGCGCCGTAAGGTGGCCGATCTCGACCGGACGCTCGCAGACCTTGCCGAAGTTCGCGATGCCCTCAACAAACTGCTCGGGTGGCGCGCTGCCGGTCGCCGAGCCGACGCTGTGGTGTGCGCATGCATCGAAGCCGCGAAGGGTCCCCGGAAGGGAGGTGCATCCCGTTCGGTTGGCTGGGGTGCCCGCACTCGAACGGCAAGTGCGGGCCGAGGCCCAGCGCAGGTGGAGACCGAGCGCCCACCTGCTGCAACGCGACGTTAAATCAGGCTTGAGTGTCCAGAAAGGAGGCCAGGGACACGTGGAGAATTTCAGGGTGCTGCTGTGCCCGGCTGGTTGTGGTCAGTGCCCAGAGGTGGAGATCGCAGGCGACAAGGTGCGGATCGGTGAGGCGGGAAATCTGGCCGTCCTGAAGACGGAGGAGTGGAACGTCCTCGTGGATCTGATCCAGTCGGGCCGGTTGACGAAGGTCTGACGCACTCGGCCCGGCTTGCCGCGATTCGAGTCGTCCGGGCCGTCCTCTTCGTCCATCCGCCTTCGTGGGACCATCGGAGCGTCAGCACCCTTCCGCTCCTGAAAGTCGATGGCAGAGCGCGAGTGGGCGTCCTGGCCCGTCGTGCGCCTGAGAGCAGCCCTGTCACCGAGAGTGTGATTCACGCCGCGCGATGCCGTGCAACTAGCCCGCTACTTACTGCGACGTCGGCCACTGACGAGCAGGCGGGGAAGTCCTTGAGAAGACGGACGATGTCAGGCGATCGATGACGCGAACTGAAAATCCTGTATTCTCTCGTGCTCTGGTCGATGGTTCCGACCGTGCTTATTGGCATTGGGCCGCGGAAAAAACGGCGACGTGGCGACACGCTGTGGCCGAAGGAGACCACGACGGGTCTGGGGCCGTTTCAGTTCAGATCTCTGACCGCGAAGCCCTGCTGACGTCGTATATACCTTCAACTCCCGATGGTGTGGAATAGGTGTGGAGGTTGACGTTGTTTGGCACGATTTGCCGCGATAGGAGCTTATAAGTATTGAGGAGTTATCACGGTGTTTCTTGGCTTTTAATCAGGGGGTCCAGGGTTCGAATCCCTGACGGCTCACCAATAACATTTAGCGGTCTGCCGTTTCTGACGGGCCCTTTGCGGCGAACCACGCTGCGACTGCCGACCCCGCGACAGCTACGCAGGCGGCCATAAAGGCCAGCCAATAGCTCCCGGTGACGTCGAAGAGCCAGCCGCCCAGGAAGGGGCCGATCGCACCGCCGAGGCCGCCGCCCGCCTGGACCACCCCGAGGATCGCGCCCAAATGTGGCCCCGACAAGACGTCGGCCGGAATGGCCGACAGCTGCGCGATGCGCATGCCGAAGCCGAATCTGGACGCCGTATAGAGAAGGAGGAGCGGCAGATCGTGAGGGCCTCTGATCAAGGCGAGACAGGCAATCCCGACAATGGCGACAAGTGTGCCGAGCGCAAATACCCCCCAAGGGGCGGTCAGCGCTCGTGGGAATCGCACAATACCCTGCGGAGAATTCCCGGTGATAATGTGGGTCGACATGAGGCGCCGGCTCGCACTCGCCGCGGCTCTCCTGGTTGCCACCGGTTCAGGCACCTGGGCGGGCCCACCGACCGATCAGCTCCACGGCAGGATCGACCGCGTCCTGAAGGTCCTCGGGGAGCCCGCGCTCAAGAACGACGCACAGACGACCGAGCGTCGGGCCACGCTCCGCGGGATCGCCGACGAGATTTTCGACTTCACGGAGATCTCGCAGCGGAGCCTCGGCCGCCACTGGCAGGGACGGACGCCGAGCGAGCGCGCGGAGTTCGTCGCGTTGTTCGCTGACCTCCTCGAGCGCACGTACATTTCGAAGATCGAGAGCTATTCGGGCGAGCGGGTCGTCTATGCCGGCGAGACGCTGGACGGCGACCAGGCCACGGTCCGGACGCGCATCGTCTCGAAACAGGGGACCGAGATTCCGGTGGACTATCGCATGTTCCAGCGTGACGGCCGCTGGCGGGTCTTCGATGTCAACATCGAGGGCGTCAGTCTCGTCGGCAATTACCGCTCGCAATTCAACGCGATCATCGTGCGCTCGTCCTACCAGGATTTGGTTACGAAGCTCAAGGCCAAACAGGACGAAGGCGCGGCGCCGAAGGACACGGGCCGCCGCCACATAGAGTCGCCCTGAAGGGAGTCGCCCTGGAGGCGGCCACCCATGCAAGGCGCTGCCTTGACCCCGCTCATCTGCGGCCTGTCGATCGTCCTCGCCGCCCTGGCTCCTCCTCCGCGTCAGTGAAGGATATACCTGGTCCTTGGGGCCTCACGCGGTCGCGGCGGTCGATTTGAGGGCTCGCCGTTCGACCTACCGATGGAGACGAAAGGACGGAGCACAGGAGGCCACCGATGCGAAAGACGATGCAAAAGATCGCGCCATTCTTATGGTTCGACAATCAAGCTGAAGACGCCGTAAAGTTTTATGTGTCGATTTTTGGGAATTCCAAGATCGGAAGCATTACCCGCTATGAGGAAGAGGCGGCAAAGGCTTCCGGAAGACCAAAGGGATCGGTAATGACGGTGGCATTTGAGCTCGCTGGGCAAGAATTCGTCGCGTTAAATGGCGGCCCACTATTCAAATTTACCGAGGCGATATCCTTTGTCGTGAACTGCGAGACGCAGGAAGAGGTAGACCACTTTTGGGAGAAGCTCTCCGCGGGCGGCCAGGAGGTGCAATGCGGGTGGCTCAAAGACAGATTCGGTGTGTCGTGGCAAGTCGTTCCGACTGTCTTGGGCGAGATGCTGCAGGACAAGGACCGCGAAAAGTCGAAACGGGTCATGGCGGCGATGCTGAAGATGAAAAAGATCAACATCGAAGCGCTGAAGAAAGCATACGAGGCTGCGCGGTGAGGAGGCCGCCCTTGCCGAAGCTGGATGGGGGCGAGCCGAATTCTCATCCCCGGACTTCGAACCGGTAGGCGAGCACCGAACGATTCTCGCCCTCGTTGCTACCTGGCGGCCGTGATCGCGTCGATGAGGCCGTAGTCGAGCGCTTCGCGCGCGTCCAGATAGCGTCCGCGCCGCATGTCCTCGGCGATCTCCTCGGCGGGCCTGCCCGTGCGCCGGGCCAGGCGCCCGTAGAGCTTCCAGAGCAGCTCCTGCTGCTGGCGACTCTGCGCGGCGATCTCCTCCGGGGTGCCGGCGAACCGCGCCGTCGGCTGGGAGAGGTGGAACCGCGCGTGCCGCGCGGCGGCGCGGTGATCGGCGGCCGCGATCACGCCGATGGCTGGGCCGCCGATTTGACCTCGGCAAAAGACGCGCAGCGCCGAGCGCAGCGTGTCGGCCGTGTCGATCAGGACGAACGCCGCCCCGAGCGCGCTGTCGGAACTGTCCAGGTGGAGTTCGATGGGCCGGTCCCCGCGGGCGTCCAGCGCCAGGAGCGCTGCCGCCGCCTTCGCCGCCGCGTCATCGTCGAGCCGTCCGGTGACGAGCACGATGCGGCGCTCGAAGAGCTGCTCCTGCAGCCAGCCCCCGAGGCTCATGTCCCGAGCGTACAGCGCGCTCTTCCTGCGTGCGCTACTGCCGGGGCGGCGTGGGCGCGAACGGTAGCTTGGTGTAGCCTCGTTGCCCAAGTCATTGAGCTCACAGGCGAAGCCGTCGGCACGTTTGAGACTCGGTGCCACGCCCCCTAGAGGCAACGACTCCGAATGAAGCGAAGCATCGCCTGGCCGAGGGTGCGTTCGTGCCCCTGGAATCCGTGGCGCGCTCGCGGAATGACGATGCCGGCGAGTGAGCGGGCACGGGTCACGTTCCGCTCGAATGCCCTGATGAGCTCCGCCGGACGCCGGTCGAGGTACTCATCCCGACTGCCGATGATGGCCGCGACCGGCACGCGGACCCCTCGGAGCGCGGCCCAGCGAGCATGGGGCCGGTAGTAGGGGAATACGTCTTCGGCCTCGCCCGGCCGATACAGGCTGAGGTAACGCCGGGCGCTCCAGAAGCCCCAGGCGCGCGGGACGAGCGCCTCCGGATCTCTACTCGCGATCCGCTCCGCGAGCGCGACCCGCCGTCGAAGTTCGCGGCCCCGGATTCGCTTCATCTCTCCCGCAATGTCGGAGATAGGCCCGAGGAGGACCAGCCCAATCACGCGCCGATCGCGGGTGCGGGCCGCGTAGTGGAGCACCTTGTTGGCGCCGGTGGAGTGCCCGGCAAGGATGACACGGCCGTAGCCGCACTTGACGGCAAAGGCGATCATCGCTCGGATGTCCTCGATGCTCTGGCCGAACCGCTCGAAGGCCGCGCCGGCGAGGTGCTTGCCCCGGCCGGCGACGACATCGTGGCCGCGGTTGTTGAACTTGAAGTACGCGATGCCCGCGGCGTTGAGCCGTCTCGACAGCTCCCGGATCAGCGGCTGCCCGGAGGAGAACGCCGACCCGAGGCCGTGCACCCAGATGAGGGCCGTGCGCCGCCGGCGGCGCCTCGGTTCGGCGATGACGCCGTCGAGCCAGACGCCGTCGCGAGTGCGGAGGCGGACGAGCGAGACGGAAACGCCGGCCGGCCTTGTCATGCCCGGACGCCGGCCGGATTCGCGGAGGCGGTCAACCGGAAGTCCGTTTGGTTCTCGTCTTCAGCGCCTGGCCCGCGGTGGCGGCGCGGGCGACGCCGAAGGTTGGCCAGTCAGCGGGGAACTCTGATCCGCGCTGGCGAGAGCCGGCGGGTTCACGCGGTGCGGTTCTTGAAGTACGAGCTCTTGACGGCGATCTTGCCGCTCTGGAACGTGAAGATGTCGCAGCCGTTGACCTCGACCTTTTTGCCATCGGCCGTCGTGCCCGAGAAGATCCACTCCGACACGCCGCGGTTGCCCGCCACGAAGTGGTGCGCGTCACCGAATTTGGCGTCCGGGAAGATCTTGAACACCCGGGCGAACGCCGCACCCACACGCTCGCGTCCCCTGTAGCGCGTGCCGCAGACTTCCGGGCCCGCGGTGCTCTCGAAGACGCAGTCGTCGGACATGAAGGTCATCAAGACGTCGACGTCGTGACGGTTCCAGCCGTCGCCAAAGAACCCCCAGCGACGGCGTCCGACGCGCGCGATGATCCTCCGCGAAAGGGCGCTGAGTCAACCCCCATACATCCATCGCACTCTGCGGACCGGCACGATATATTGCGCCGGCAACATCGGGCCGCGACCCAAGAACTTCAGACGTCCCGCGTGCCGGCACGCCTCATTGAGCCTCATCAGGACGGTTGAGCCTCTCGGGGAACGCAGTCCTCCACGAAGTAGTGGTCGGTCCAGGGGTCCATGCGGCGAATCGCAGCGCGCGCAGCCTGGCAGACCTCGCGCGTTGGGTAGACCAACTGCCCGTCTGGCTCGAAATGGCGCGCGTGGCCGCTCGAGCCCACCGTCGCGACCGAGAGGTAGAGCGCGAAGACCCAGACGACCATCAGTCGAGCACCTGACCGGAGCCCTCCATGGCAGGACTCCAGAGCAACTCTGGTACCGGACTCGAACTCCCAGAACTATCAATAGCTTGGGAGGCTCTGAACAGGACCGGCCTGATCAGTCTCTGCCCTGGCAGATTATTCTCGAACCAGCACCCCCGGCCATGGCGCCAGACGACTCGTCCGGATTAGTCCTCGAACTTGGCGCCTACGAGATGTCCGCCACTTCACCCTGCGCGCCGACGGTGAAGTTTGAGGTGATACGGAGGATCTGACTGGTCGCCGAGGCGTTGGCCGGCAGTCTTTTGGCCGAGCCCTGACGGCGCGCCGCGGGGCGCGCCGTATACGAGTGCCGTATAATGGCGCGACCGTGTCCACTCCGCCGCCTCGACACCACCGGCCGCTGTTCGTCGCGGCGGTCGCGCTGCTCGCGCTGACTGCAACTCCCGTCCCGGCCCAGGCCCAGGCGAAATTCAAGGTCACCTACCAGGTCGAACAGACGGACTCCAATCGGGTGTACCTCGCGGGCCGGGTGTACAACGACGCCAGCGTGGACGCGGTTGACGTGTACGTGACGGCCGAAGCCCTGGACGCGTCGGGCAAGGTGTTGGCCCGCGGGGTCGCGTTCGTGGCCAGGTCCATCCCCGCGCGGAGCGACGCCGACTTCAGCGCCCGGGTACCCAACGTCGCCGGGACGACGGGCTTCAGGGTCAGTGTCTCGAACTTCCGCTTCGGGCTCGGGCGCAGCGAGTCGCCTTGAGGCCGGACGCCTGCGAGCGCGGAGGCTAGAGAAAGCGGCGGTTGGTGCGCTCGTCGGGCGGCTCGAGCCCGAGCGCCACGAGCTTACGATCGACGTAGCCTTTGTAGGCCTGCCGGATCTCGGCGTTGTCGACGCCCTTGAGCCCCCACTGGATGAACTTCGGGGCGTTGCGAGAGTCGGAGCGCCCGAACATGTCGAGCGCCGCCGGATACCATTTGAGGAGCAGGCGCCGGGCCAGCTCGCGCCCCCTCCCCTCGCTCACGATCTCGCCGAGGAAGTGGTAACCCATCTCCGAGTGGCCGAGCTCGTCGCGCTCGATCGTCGCCGACATCTTCGCGAGCGGGACGTAGCTCGACTCGCGCCAGTCGCGCGCGTGGAAGGCCCCGTTGAGGTCCACGAAGAAATGGAAGTAGGCGTCGTCCGCCCACGTCTCGCGCGGCAGGTGGAAGGCGTAGTGGGCGTACGGGACGTCGCGCAGCGCGAAATCGTGCTGGAGCCCGACCGCGATGCGGTGGAACATGATCGCGTGCTTGAGCTCTTCGGCGAGGTACTCGGCCTTGAGGAGCTTCGCCTCCGCGGTCGGGAACAGCGCCTCGGCGATGTCGAGGCAGGTTGCCATGAAGCCGAGGAAGCTCTTGTTGCCCGCCCGCTCGCCCTCGTGGCGCAGCATCTTGATCAGGAGCTCCTTGTACTCGTGTGGCAGGGGCTCGCCTTCGTCGAAGCGATAGGTCGGCCGGCTCACCTGAGAGGTGAGCGCGGGCAGGGGATCGCCCTGGGCGTAGGCCGGTCGCCAGAAGGGCCAGCGGGCGGTGCGCCCCCGCCGCTCGGCGTCTTCGATCACGCTCATCTCGCTCGGCAGTCCGGATCCGTCCGCCATCGTCCCTCGCTCACCCGGCGAAGCGTTGTCGTGCGGCCTGCCAGCGCGGGGCGTCGAGCTGGCGCACGCGCTCGCTCTGATGCCCGCACGGGCAGCCGAGAAGCCCCGACGCGTAGAGGTCGAACTGTTCGGCGACCAGTGCGGCGGCCATGCCCGGCAGGAGCCGGTCGCCCACGTTTCCGACCATGCGCCCACACCCGGCGCAGAGGAGGCGGTAGTAGGTCCCGTACGCCGCCGGCGCGTCCAGCGTGATCCCCACCGAAGCGTATGCCTGCCGGATCTCCTCGACGATCTCGCCCACGGCGCGATTCTACCCGCGCGGCCGCTCCGGCGCGAGTGGCGTATAATCCGCTCATTCGTCGACGGGTCGGTGCAGACACCCGGAAAGGAGAGGGTGATGGCCACTCAGACCGGCGCGACCACTTCAACCACTCCCGAGGCTCGAACGATGGCGCTCGCTCAGGAGGGCCTGATCGCCGGCCTCGTCGGCGCCGCGACCATCGCGGTCTGGTTCCTACTCCTCGACTCGCTCAGCAGTCGGCCGCTCTACACGCCCACGGTGCTCGGCACCGCGCTCTTCCGGCGGGGCGCCACGACGCCCCTGTCCGAGGTGCTGCCCGACCTCGAGATGGTCCTCATGTTCACCTGGGTCCACGGCCTGGTCTTCGTGGCGATCGGCGGCATCGGGGCGCGCCTCCTCGCGCTCGCCGAGCGCAACCCGAACTTGGGCTTCGGCATCCTGATGCTCTTCGTCTTCTTCGAGTGCGGGTTCGTCGTCGGCGCGATGTTCTTCGCCGAGCCGATCCTGCACGCGCTCGCATGGCCCGCGGTGCTCGTCGCCAACATGCTCGCGGCGGCGGCGATGGGCGGCTACTTCTGGGTGCGTCACCCGAATCTCAGGGTGCAGCCATAGGTCGGGTATACTGACGAGGCCTGACCCCGTCGTCTAGCCAGGCCAAGGACGCGACCCTTTCAAGGTCGAGATCGCGGGTTCGAATCCCGCCGGGGTCACCACCGTAATCTTTGGCACTTCTGAATTTCATCACGCCGGTTGGTCTCGAGCCCGCCCTCACCGTTGGACCTGGCACGAACCTCGCCTATCGAGATCGCTGGTTCATAAGGCGTTCGCACGCTCCTCGGACGAGGCTCGAGAGCCGGCGGCGAACACCTCGGAAATTCAGGACAAGGACACGGGGCGGTGAGGCCGTTGCATCGAGCGTCGGGGAAATCCCTGTGTCAACGAGGACGTCGCTTGTCAGGCCGGCACGTTTCGTGCGCGCATATGGTCAGGGTGAGGGTGTCACGATCGATGGGACGGCATCCGAACGGGGCCGGGGAGTCTGGATCCACTGGACCGCCTGGGCGACACGCTCAAGCCCGCAGAAAATGACCCTAATTAAAGGAAAACGTTGACTATTATGTCCGCGTTGCAGGCGTTGATCGAGAAATCCAAGGCGAAGCAGAATACATTCTTTGAGCTGCTTGGATTTGTGGTCCTTGCCGCGGGTATTTTTTGCGGCCTTGCTCTCCTCACTTACGACCCTACCGACCCGACCCGGATCGCCACGACGAGCGAAACCTACCGAAATATGGGCGGACCAGTGGGCGCCTGGCTCGCCAGTGTGTTGCTCAGCACCTTGGGGATGGTCAGCTTGCTGATCGCGGTTGTGCTGTTCTTTTGCGGCGGGCTTATGGCCCTCGGCTTCATTCGCTGGCCGAAGCCCAAACGTCTTGTGGGCTTCGCCGTCATCGTCGTGGTTTTGTCCGGACTCGTTCATATTGAACAACCGAATCTAGGCACGACGCATCTGCCCCATGGTCTTGGCGGTGTGATCGGCACGTTCCTCGGCAACAACCTTCTGAAGAGTATCGGTTACGGGGGCGCGGTCATCGGGTTGACGTTTGCAGGCGTCGCTGGCCTGGTGATGAGCGGTAACTTGACGGCTTCCAATACGGCAAAATTTGTCGAGTACCTGCTCTTTCTCCTGCAACGCCTGGCCAGCCGACCTGCGGGCAACGACAGCAAGAGACGACTCGCGTCGCTTACCAGCCCCCTCCCAAGTGAGACGACAGCCCAAGCCAATGGCGGAAATGGTAAGCGTACCGCCCAATCGATGACTGCGGACCAGGGCGACGAGGATGAAATTGACGTTCCACTCGACCTCACCTCCGCAGTGCCGAAAAATGGGAAACCCGACCCCAACATGTTTCAGACTAGCAAGGTCAATTCTTCAAGAAAGACCGACTTCAGCCTCCTGGTGAAGCAGCTCGAAGGTCACCTGCGTGAATTCAAGATTGAAGGCAAGATCACCAACACGACCGAGGGCCCGGTCGTCACGACGCTGGAATATGAACCAGGCGCGGGAACCAAAGCCGCAAGAATTGTCAGCATCGCGAACGACATTGCCCGCATGTTGCGCGCTCAAAGTGTGCGGGTGATTCCAGCGCTGCCCGGCAAAAATACCGTCGGCATCGAGATCCCCAGTGAGCAACGGAGCATCATTCGGTTCGGTGATGTGGTGAAGAGTGCCAGATTCCGTACCGAAGAGCTCACCCTGCCAGTGGCCCTCGGAGTCGACACCTTTGGCAACCCGGTGATCGAAGATCTGGTGCACATGCCCCACCTGTTACTTGCTGGCACGACCGGCTCAGGCAAGAGCGTCTTTATCAATGACCTCATTGCGGGACTCGTCTGCAAGAAAAGCGCTAAGGAAATGCGTTTCGTCTTTATCGACCCCAAGATGGTCGAATTGGCGGCTTACAAAAACTTACCCCACCTTGCCTGTCCGGTGATCAGCGATGTGAAGACCCAGGCCAGAGCCGTCCTCCACCGCTTGGTGGCGGAGATGGAAAATCGCTACGAGATGATGCTCGCGCTCGAGGCGCGAAATATTCAAGAGTTCAATGAAACGATCCGCACCCGACGCCGCAGTGAATTTGTCACATTCAGCGGTAAATGGCATCCCCTGCCCTACGTGGTGTTCCTCATCGATGAATTTGCCGACTTGATCCTCATTCTTGGCAAGCCGGCTGAAGAACTTATCACGCGCCTGGCCCAAAAAGCTCGCGCGGCCGGGATTCACCTGGTCATCGCCACCCAGCGCCCCTCCGTGAATGTCGTCACCGGTTTGATTAAGGCAAACTTTCCTACCCGCATTGCGTTTCGCGTCCAGAGTGGTGTCGATTCACGCACCATTCTCGATGCGATCGGCGCCGAGACCTTGCTCGGCAAGGGCGATCTTCTCTACCAGTCGGCCGGCAGAATCCAAAGACTTCACGCGGCTCTGCTCGAAGACAACGAAGTCAGGAAGCTGGTGAGGGCCTGCGCCTGAAGCCGAAACGTGGTCGCCTCGATGCATGCCTTTAGCGAGATGATCGGCTGACGTTCATTCCGTGCCGCTGCCCGCACCGGCGGGCCCGCGCCGTAGGCAGTCCCCGCACCGTTCAGAGGTGCTTCACGCGGACGAATGTGTTACTCGTTGACTGTGAGGTGCGGCCATGCCCGAGCGAGACCCTGAAATCGTAGCCCCCGGCCAGGGACGACGCCGGGAGTCAGTGGAGTTCGTCTCCCAGCCAGCGAAACTGCTGCGGATCGCGTCGATGATTCGAGAGGTCCTCCAGGATGTCCGCCAATCCTCGGTGGACGAACCTGGCCGGAAACGCCTGCGCGAGATCTACGATCGGGCGGTGGGCGAGTTGAAGGAAGGCTTGTCCGAGGATCTGCAGCACGAGCTGGGCACGCTCACGATCCCTCTCGAGGGAACCCCAAGCGAGTCGGAAATCCGAATCGCCCAGGCCCAGCTGGTCGGATGGTTGGAAGGATTGTTCCAGGGAATTCAGGCAGCCCTCTGGGCGCAGCACATGCAGGCGCGGGCTCAGTTCGACGAGATGCGCCGTCGAGGACTGCCACCTGGTTCCCCTGAGCAACAGTCCGGCGACCGCGAGCCGGGTCAGTATCTCTAGGGCCCACTCCGGTCCCATCGCCGCGGATGACGGAAGCGATCATGTCCGGCGCGGTCCCGCCGGGGTCGCGCCCTACTCGTCGGTCGACGACTCCTCGGCATCGATCGCTGAGACGCGATTGAAGCTCACGGCGAGGCGCCCGGACGCATCGGTCTCGAGGATCAGTCCGTCGTCGGTCAGCTCGATCAGCGTCCCGATGATCGGCCGCGGGGAGCTCAGCACGGAGACGGCGACGCGCCGTCCCCTGTAGCCGGCGGCTTCGGCCCGCCACAACACCCCCATGACCCGGCCGAGATCGTGCACCTCCCGGATCGTGCCGAGGCCCGGCACGGTGTGCGCTTCCGCCGCCTCTTGGCTCATTCCCTCCTCAGTGGCGACGCTCGCGGGTAGGCTCGCCGGCGGTGGAGCTGGCGCTGCGAACGTCGTCGCGAAGGGGCTGGGCGTCGCCGTGACGCCCGCGGGCTCCGCGGCGGCGAGCGGTGCTGGCTCGGCCGCCGGGCGACTGGCTGCCGGCGCCGGGAGTGCCGCAGCGTGTGCCCAGGCTCCTGGTGCCGGCCCGACGGTAGCCCGCGGCGCTTCGGCGCTTGCCCGAGCAGTCGAACGCGACGCGGACTCCGCCGCCCGCCTGAGCGCCAGGATGAGGTCGGACATCTGCCCCATGAGCCGTCGGAAAACCCAAAAGCCCAGGAGGGCGACGGCGAGGGCCAGGCCGAGCCCCACCTGAGCCTGCAGCCTCGAGAGCGCGCCGAGGGAGTGGACCGTCCAGACGAAGAGGAGGAGCGGCAGGATGGCGGTCAGGGCGAACACCGCCGAGGCGGCCTGCCGAAGCGTGTTGGACCGCGTCTGCGGCCTCGCTGCGCCCGCGCCCTCGGACGGCGTCGCCATCAGTCTTGATCCTAGAGAACAAATCACCAATTCGCCCAAAGAAAACCGCGCCCGCCCAGGCGCTACGGGCGCACGCCGATCTCATCGCAGAGCGCGTCAGAAGCGCTCCCGGTTCGCCCACGCAACTCGAAGGTCCTCGAGGCGTGGACGACCCTGCCGAAGGCCCGCCGGAGCGCCGCTTCGAAGGCGCGCTTTTCGGGGGGATCGGTATCGGCGATGGCGGGGAAGACCATACGGAGATAGCTCGGGTCGCTCCAGTGGTGCTCGATGACCACCCATTGTGCCTCGCCCACGACGCGCGCGCAGGTCTCACGGAAGTGCTCCACCGGCGTGTACGCGGGCGTCATCACGTCGATCGCCGCGACGTGCCGGCGCCCCGTCAGGTAGGGGAGCATGGGGCAGAAGGGGTAGAAGAAGAAGGCGTCGCCGGGGGGCGTGCGCTCCAGCTGAGCCACGATGGCCGTGAAGTCTCCCGCGAAGTCGTCGGCCGACAGACCGCGGCCCGGGACGACGAGCCCCCGCGCCGTCGGCACGGGGCGTGATCGGCTCGCGACCGTGACCACCTCGAGCGCACCTCGGACACCGGGGAGGCAGAGGCCGATCAAGAGCGCACTGACGGCGAGGCGCCCGCGGCGCCCAAGATGTCCGAGCAGATCCGTCACGGCGAGCGCGAAGAGCGGGCAGGCGAGCGCCACGGTGAAGGCGATGTGAGTGGCATCGCCGCGCGGGTAGATGCCGAGCAGGCCGACCACGGCGAGCGCCAGCGCCGCGTCGAAGCGCGACTCGCGCAGTCGTGCTCCGCGCGCGAGGGCCAGGGTCGCGCCGGCGAGCACGAAGGTCACGGGAAAGAGCGCGACGAGAGCCCAGGTCTGCGAGGACACCCAACTGCCGAAGGGGACGGGTTGGATCCAGGCGTGGTGCCGGGCCGGGAACCTGATCACATCGTCGAACGCCGAAGAGAGGGTTCCCCGTGCGGCGAGGTAGATGATCATCGACGCCGGAACGAGGGCTTCGCCGGCGATCGCGCTCGCCAGCCGGGAGCGGTCCCTGGGGAGGGTGAGAAGCACCGCGACGACGGCGACGCACAGGAGCGCGCCCCGCGTCTGGGTGATCATGGCGGCGGTGCCGGCGAACAGTCCGGCGGTGAAGGCAGCCCCCCGGCGAGGCGCGCCGTCGAGTGCCAGGAACAGGCCCGCGGCCGAGGCCATCGAGGCTCCCGTGGTGAGCCAGTGGTGGTGGACGCCGGTCCAGTCGCCCTGCGAGAAGACGGCCCAGGCGATCGCGAGCAGCGCCGCGAGGGGACGGGAGCCGGACGCGAGACGGGCCGTGGCGTAGACAAGGGCGGCGATCGCCGCGACGACGCACACGGCAAGCACCCGCACCGAGGCGAAGCCGACTCCGAAGACCTTCATCCAGCTCGCGACGATCAGGAAGCCCCCGGGCGGGAGGAACTCGAAGAAGTCGCGATAGGGCACTTCGCCGCCGAGGATCCGCGCCGCCCCGTGGAGCAGGACGCCTTCGTCGCCGAGCCACTCGACGTAGCGGAAGAACGGGGCGCAGACGAGCGCCGCGCCCAGCGCGACTCCGTAGAGCAGCGGATCGCCGAGGAGCGATCGGCGCCGGGTCAGCATCCGGCTTGAGTCGGTGTTCTGACAGTCTGTAGCATGCGCGGGGCCATATGGTCGCTCGTTTCCGATGTTATGTTCCCGATTTTTTGGATTATTCCCATGGCATCCATCTTGCGGGAATACACCGACATCGGGAGGTCACTCGAGCCGGTCGTTGGAAACGATGGATCAAGCGAAGCCAAGAGTCCTGGTCGTCGACGACGATCCTCTCACGCGCTCGCTCCTCAGCATCGCGCTACAGTCACAAGCGTTCGAGGTCATCTCCGCGGGGGACGCGGGAACGGCTCTCGAACAGGTGAGGTCGGAGGCGCCGGAGATCGTGATTCTGGATCTGCGGCTGCCCGGGCTCGATGGGATGGAGGCTCTGCGCAAGTTCAAGGAGATCGCGCCGGAGCTCCCGGTCGTCATCCTCACAGGGTACGGAGACGTCCCGTCAGCGGTCGAGGCCATGCGGCTCGGCGCGTACGACTTCCTGACCAAACCCGTTGAGCCTGCAAAGATTCTCGTCGTGGTCCGGCGCGCCCTCAAGCATCAGGCGCTGGGCACGGAGCTCAAAGAGCTCAGACGGCTCGGGCAACGTGACGCGCTCCGCTGGCTCATGGGCCGGGGCCAGGAGATCCAGCAGGTGATCCAGCAGATCAAGCAAGTCGCCGACTCCAACTTCACCATCCTGATCCAGGGAGAGACCGGCACAGGGAAAGAGCTGGTGGCTCGCTCGATCCACCAGCTCAGTGCCCGCCGCGAGAAGCCCTTCGTGGCTCTGGACTGCGGCGCGATTCCCGAAACGCTGATCGAGTCGGAATTGTTCGGCTACGAGAAGGGCGCGTTCACCGGGGCGGACCGGCGAAGGGAGGGGCACTTCCAGCTGGCTCAGGGTGGGACGCTGTTCCTCGACGAGATCGTCAACCTTCCCTTTCCAACGCAGGCAAAGCTTCTCCGGACGCTCGAGGAGCGCCAGGTGCAGGTCCTCGGGGCCAAAGGCCCGCTTCCGGTCGATGTGCGGATCATCGCGGCGGCCAACGTCCCGATGGACGGCGAGATTCGAACGGGCCGATTCCGCCAGGATCTCTATTACCGCCTGAACGAATTCGTCATCGTCGTGCCCCCGTTGCGGGAGCGTGTGGAGGACATCGTGTACCTGGCGGAGCGATTTCTGGCCGAGGCCTCGATGGAGCTCCAGCGCCCGGTGCGCGGAATCTCGGACGAGGCCGTCCAGGTTCTCCTCGGGTATCACTGGCCGGGCAACGTCCGCGAGCTCAGGAACGTGATTCGACGGGCCGTCCTCCTGAGCTCGGATCTCGTCGAACCCGCGCATCTCCTGCCCCTGCCTGCGAACAGCGCGGAGGCACGTCCAGTCGAGGTCTCGGCCTTCTTGCCTCCTGGGCTTCCGCTCAGGGAGATGGCCCGCATGGCCGCCGCCGAGGCTGAGCGGCGGGCGATCCGGCAGGCGCTCCGCACGGCCCGTGGAAACAAGAGCGAAGCGGCCCGGATCCTCGGGACGGATTTCAAGACTCTTCACCTCAAGATGAGACGCTACGGCATTCGACCCGGAGAGTTGTCCTAGGCGGTCCTCGTTTTTCGTCATCCCGAACTCCCTCAGGGGGTTGCCTGGCCGAAATTCGAGGAAATCCCTGGGAGGTATGGCAACCCGGCCAGAACGTTCGCACCATAGATCTGGCGCCCGCGCCAGAGTCCGGCCCACGAAGGAGATCGCGCGCCCCGCGCGCTCCCTCCTACCCGCTCCCGATTCGTGTCAGCGCTCCCGGTGGTTACGGCGGCTCGTACGGGATTCACCCGCTTTGGACTAAGGCCGCGGCACAGGACTTGCCGACTCGTTTCGCGAAAGGGGGAACGCCCATGAAGAGTCGACTACGGGTTCTCAAGTCTTCGCTCGCGGCGTGCGCCATCCTCGTCGGGGGGATCGCGTGGGCCATTCCGGTCCAGGCTCAGACCACTTACAGCGGTCGGGCCTTCGCTGCGTTCGTCAACACGTCCCTCACCGGCCCCATATTCATCACCGATACGGGTGAGTTGCCACCGAGCGGCGGCTTCAGATCCGACGCGCTCCTGGACACCAGAGACCTCCACCTGGCGCTCCTGGACAGCGCTCTGACGGCCGAGGTGCTGGCGGCTTCGACCAGCGGCGCGAGCGGTGTGGCCGAGAGCTCCGCCTCGCTGGCAAACGTGAGTGTTCTCCCCGGCACTTCGACGCAGGTCACCGCCTCCTTTATCGGGGCTCGGACCCAGGCGACGTGTGCCGGCGTCCAGGGCTCAACCGAGATCGCCGACCTGACGTTCGGCGGCCAGTCGATCGCGGTGACTCCGGGCGCGACCAATCAAACGTTCGTGATCCGTGACCCGAGCGGTGTGCCCCTCGCAACGCTCATCGTCAACGAGCAGACGGTGACGGCGAGCGGGACGTACCGCGAGATCCGGGTCAACGCCCTCCACCTCATCGTGCCCGGCGTTGCGGAGGTGATCCTGTCGAGCGCGAAGAGCGACATCAACTGCGGGGTGACGACCCAGCCCGGTCCCTGCCACGACTTCGTGACGGGCGGCGGGTGGATCTCCGTCGGGAACAGTCGGGCTAACTTTGGGTTCGACGCCGGGTTCAAGGGCGGTTCCACGACACCGGACGTCCACCTCAACTACATTGACCACAACAGCGGCAGGAAGGTGAAGGCGACCAGCATCACCGTGTACGTCGTGGGCAGGCCAGCCACGAGCCGCCACCTTGAAGGGAGCGCCGAGGTCGACGGGAAGACCGGCTATACCTACGTGGTCGACGTCGACGACGAAGGCGAGCCCGGACGGAACGATACCTTCTCGATTCGTCTGAACGACGGCTACGCCGCCGCCGGAGCGCTCGACGGCGGGAACATTCAGCTTCACAAGTCGTGTCAGTGACTCCGGGACTCCAGGACAGTAGGTGATCGACCACGGGCGCCCGGATTCTCTCGGGCGCCCGTGGCGCGTGTCACGCGGCCTGCTCCTCTGCCATCAGCTCGCCTCCACTGGCGTGAGGGAAAGCTCGATCCTTTCCTGACCCCGGATGACCGTAATGGTAATCTCCACCCCGATCACCGCGCCGGCGAGGGCCCGGTGCACGTCGTCCACCGTCGCGACGGGGTGTCCGCCGATCGCGACGATCGAATCGCCTTCGCGCAGGCCCGCCCGCGCCGCGGGGCTCTCGGGCTCGACGGAGAGAACCTCGACCGCTTGCGCGCTCGGAAGGTCCCAGCTCCTCGCGAGACGGCGGTCGAAGGGACGCGTCTGCGCTCCGATACCGAGCCAGGCGCGCCGGACCCGGCCTCCCACGAGCAGCTCGGCGATCACCCATTTTGCGGTGTCGATCGGGATCGCGAAGCTCAGACCTTGCGCCATGGCGATCACCGCGGTGTTGATGCCGACGACCCGCCCCTCCGAGTCCACGAGCGGACCGCCTGAGTTGCCCGGGTTGAGCGCGACGTCGGTCTGGATCACGGCGTCGATCAGCCGCCCTGTCGTGCTTCGGAAAGAGCGCCCGAGGGCGCTCACCACCCCGGTCGATACCGTGGACTGGAAGCCGTAGGGATTGCCGATGGCCACGACGAGCTGCCCGACCCGCAGTGTCGCCGATTGCCCGAGCGTGGCGGTCGGCAGGCCCGTGTCGTGGACGCGGATGAGCGCCAGGTCGGTCGACGGATCGTCGCCGACGAGCACCGCACCGAGCATCCGACCGTCCGTCAGGGTGGCCTCGAGCCGACGGGCGCCGTGGATCACGTGACTGTTCGTGACGACGTAGCCATCGGGCGCGACGATCACCCCCGAGCCAGCGCCCGCCGTCGCCGAGCGGCCGCCACCGGGACGCGGCCCCGCCGAGATGCTCACGACGGCGGGCCCCACGCGCTCTACCACCGAGACGACTACCCGGGAGTAGGCGTCCAAAAGCCCGGTGTCATCCGTCCTTGCCTCTGTCACGCTCTTCCTCCTCCACTCGTTAGATGCGACCCGGATGCAAGACGCACCAGGGTGGGGGTGGAAAGGGCGCGGCGGTCCAGGTAGCCGAAACTACTGGACTCGAAGCGCCCCCATGCGTTAGCTCTGGCCTAGTGGCGCGCTCGGGAGTCGCCTGGATCGCCGTCGCCATCGTCCTGCTCGCGGGATGCGCCCGCCCGCGCCCCGCCGTTCTTCCCCCGGTACCGGCTCGGATCGGCTACGAGGAGACCGGACTGGCGTCCTGGTACGGGAATCCGTTCCACGGTCGGCGGACGGCCAGCGGCGAGGTGTACGACATGGGGCAGATGACCGCCGCGCACCGAACCCTGCCCTTCAATACGTGGCTGATCGTCGAGAATCTCAACAACGGTCGTACCGTCGAGGTGCGGGTCAACGACCGTGGACCGTTTGCCGGCTCACGCATCCTCGACCTCTCCTATGGCGCCGCACGGCTCCTCGGGGCGACCGGGTCGGGGGTCATTTCCATCCGTCTGCGGGTGATCGCCAGTTTGACGTCTGGGCCGCCGTCGCGGGACCGTGCCTTCGCGGTCCAGGTGGGAGCATTCAGCGCTCAGGAGACGGCGCTCGCGCTCCAGCGGGAGCTTGCGGGAACCGGGGCCGAGGCGAACGTCCTTCAGGCGGAGGTCGGTGGGCGAACGATCTACCGCGTACGCGTCGGACGGTTCGCCAGCTCCGGGGAGGCCACGGCGACTGCGCGGCGCCTCGCCAGGAGCGGGTACGCGGTCATCGTCGTAACTGAATGATCCCGAGCTCGCCGGACGCGATCAGCTGCTGGCTTTCCGCCAGCGTTGACTCGGGTCCGAGGCCTTTGCGTCATCGAGGTCCAGCCGCCGCAGGATGCGACTCACGTACTGGCGCGTCTGCCGATAGGGTGGGATTCCACGGTGGTCGATCACGGCTTGCCTGCCGGCGTTGTACGCGGCCAGGACGAGCGGTAAATTGTTGTCAAATTGATCCATCAGGGCGCGAAGATGTCGGACGCCGCCCTCGATGTTCTCTCGCGGATCGAAGGAATCGCCCACCCCGAGGCTGGCCGCAGTCTCCGGCATGAGTTGCATGAGCCCGCGGGCGCCTCGGCGCGAGACGGCGCGCGGGTTGAACGATGACTCGGCCTCGATGATCGCCACGACGAGGTCTGCCGACACGCCGTATCGGTTCGCCACGTCCTTGATATGGGCGTCGAGAGCGGCCGAGACGTTGATGACGTGAGACCGGTCATGCGTGCCGGCCACGCGCGAGGCCACGTACCCCGAGACCATGGTCAGCAGGAGCACCCCTAAGCCGAGCCGGCACCGGATCCCTGGCGACATCAGAGGGCCCGGCCTCGACGCGGCGCGACCCTTCGTCCGCCGCTGATCATTGACGTTTAGGCCTCTGAGGGGCCTCCGAGGCGGTTCCGCGCGAGCGCGTGAGGTCGCGAAGCGCCAGCCACTCGACGTACGGGTCTGCCGCGGGCCTGCGCGGCCTCCGGGCTGCGATCTGCCCTGCCCCGTACAAGAGCAGGACGACCCCGGCCAGTGGCGCCACGAGGAGGGCGACCGTCACCAGCAGAACCTTGGCTTTCCTGCCAGACATCATCCTGGGGATAGGGCAACGATCGGACCAAACGGCCGGAATCCGATAACCGGCGGATTCGATGGACGTTCGAGAGCGAGAGGGCCGTGCCGTAGGAGCCGAGGGACTGATCAAAATCTTACCTGAGGGGCCGATTTCTCCCAGGGGCGGATACCGCCTGGCGTTAGTCGACGCGCCTGACTGAATAGCCCTTCCGCTCCATGCAGCGGTTGAACCGCCCACGGTCGAGACGCTGCTCGAGCGTGAGCCCGAACGCCCCCGGATCCTGTGACTCTTGGCGGCAGGCTGCCAAGTCGTGGTCGAGCCGCGCCGGCGTCACGTCCTTCTTGACGTAGGCCCACTGCGCCTTGGTCGCGCATGCGGTGACAAGCCCGACGATCGCGAGGGCGACGACGACACTCCGCCTCACTGGATCACCCGGTCCGCGCGCCTGAGCAGCGACGAGGGGATCGCGAGGCCGAGCCCCTTCGCGGCGTGGAGGTTCACCAGGAGCTCGAAGCGCGTCGGGCGCTCCACGGCGAGCTCCATGGGCCGCGCGCCCCGTAGGATCCGGTCGACGAGGCCCGCCATGCGGTGGAACGCTTCGATCCACGTGGGACCGTAGGCCAGGAGACCACCGGCGTCCACGAACTCCCCGAGCGGGTAGACCGCCGGCAACCGGCTCTTGGTCGCGAACACCGCCAGGTCGCTGCGCCGTGTCACGGTGACGGTGTCGGCCAGCACGAGCAGCGCGTCCGCGTCCTGCTCACGGAGCCGCTTCAGCGCGCTCCGGAACTCGGCGTCCTCGCGAAGCTCGACCGGCGCCAGCTCGACACCGAGCCGGCGCGCGGCGAGCCGCGTCGCGTCGAGCTCGAGGGCGGCGGTCGGATTCGACGGGTTCCACAGCACGGCGACGCGTGCGGCGCGGGGCAGTGCCTGCTTCAGGAGCTCGAGCCGGCGCTGCGCGAGCTCGGGGACGAAGAGGCTCACCCCCGTGAGATTGCCGCCCGGACGGCTCGCGCTGGCGACGAGCCCGTTGGCGACCGGATCGTCGGTCGTTGCGACGACGATCGGGACCGTCGTCGTCCCGCGGCGTGCGGCCTCGATCGCGGGCGAACCCGCGGCGACGAGGACGTGGACGCCGATGCCGCGGAGCTCGTCGGCGTGGCCGGGGAAGAGCGCGAGCTTTCCCTGGGCGTAGCGGTACCACGTCTTGACGTTCTGCCCCTCGACCCAACCGAGGTCGCGCAGCGTCCGACGGAGCACCGGCCCTGACTCCGGCGTGGCTTCGTCGGCGAGGAAACCGATCCGCGCGACGCGCGGCTCCTCGGCGATCGCGCGCGGCGCCGCCGGGAGGGCGAGCGCCGCGACGACGAGCGCGACCGCGGATCGGGTCGACGGCGGTCTCACGCGCGCGCGAGCGTCTCCCACGCGGCGGCCTGCACCGCGCGGTGCGGGCTCACCTCGAAGGCGGAGCCCGAGGCCCCGGTCGGTGAGTGCTCACGGCCCGTGGCGTAGAACGTCGCGCGCCAGCCGAGATCGGCGTAGCGCGTGAGCGCGAGATCGTAGCCCTGGCGCGCCATGCCCGCGGCGACGAGCCCGATCCCGCGCCACGTCCCGAGCCACGTCGAGACGGGCGCACAGTCGAGCGCGGCGAACCCGAGCGCGGCCTGGAGCAGCCGCCGGCGATCGGCGTCCGTCGGCGCGGGCGTCATGGCTCCCCACGGCGTATCCGGAATTGACGCTCGTCCGCGACGACCGGAGGGCGGCGCATGCGGCGAGCCTATCAAAGTGACGATGAAATTGGTATGATCCCCCGCGAGATGGCGCAAGGGCTGCGGGACTTGGTGGGCCGGGCGATGGTCGATCCGGACTTCCTCGTCGCGCTGCAGCGATCCCCGAACGCCCTGCTGGCGGACTACGAGCTCACCGCCGACGAGCGCGCGACGATTCTCCAGGCGCTCGCGCGGCTCGCCAAGACGCCCGCCGGTCAGCGCCGGCACGAGTTCCGCAACGCGCTCCTCCGTCGCGTGGCCACCTAGGCGCGTGGGGCGCGACCGGTGCGGGCGCCCGCCGATCTCCTGAGATTCCTGCGGGACGTCCGCCTCTTCACCCGGTTCGCGGAGCCTGAGCTGATCGCGCTCGCGGAGAGCCTCCACGAGCGGCGCCTGCGCAAGAACCAGCTCCTCTTCCGCGAAGGCGATCCCGGCGACGAGATGTTCATCGTCCGCCAGGGCGCCGTTCTCGTCTCCAAGGCCATCAGGGGCCGCGTCGAGCAGGTGCTCGATCACGTGCGCCCCGCCGACTTCTTCGGCGAGATGAGCCTCCTCGACGGCTCGCCGCGCTCGGCGACGGTCCAGGCCGAGGCCGACGCCACGCTGCTCGCCCTCGACCGGGTGGGCCTGCAGCGCCTCACCGACACGAACCCGCGCGCCGCCGCGGCGTTCTTCCACGCCCTGGTCCACGTCTTCATCGAGCGGCTCAGGCGGTCCACCCACCAGGTCGCCGAGGCGACACGCTGGGGTCTCGAGGCGACCGGCCTGGACGTGGAGTCGCGATGACGGAGCGCCCCGCGCCGGCGAAGCTCGAGCTCCTCGTCCGCCGCGACGACGAGAGCTTCGAGGTCCGCGAGGTCGGCAGCGCGCTCGGGTTCATCCAGTCGCGCCCTCAGCGAGGCGCCGAGGGCTCCTTCGAGGTCTCCGAGGTCCGGTCGTCCGTGGCGGCGGAGCGCTCGTTCATCCTCAAGAGCGCCGCGACCGAGCGGTTCCTCGTCCTCTCGGAGCCGGAGAAGTTCCTCTGGGAGCAGATGGACGGCAACACGTCGCTCCAGGAGATCGCGACCGCCTACGTCCTGCGATACGGCGAGTTCGACTTCGACATCATCCCGAACCTGATCAGGAAGCTCCAGCGCGCCCGGCTCCTCACGCTCGAGCCCAAGTCGCGACTGCGCCAGGCGCTCGCGCGGAACCGGGGCCAGCGCGTGGCGAAGGCCGTCGAGGCGACCCTCACGAGCCTCGAGCGCATCAACCTCTCGAGCCGCAGGGTCCAGTCGGTCTTCCAGCGGCTCCACCGCTGGGGCGGCTTCGTCCTGTTCACCCGCGCCGCCGTCGTCGCGTGCCTGGCGTTCGGCGTGATCGGGGGCGTCGCCGCGGTCGCCCTCATGCGGGCGCTGGACGACGTCTTCTCTGGCTTCGGGGGCCGCGCGCTGCTCGGCGTCCTCGCCGTGAAGCTCCTCTTCTTCGCGAGCGTCGCGCTCCACCAGCTCGTCCACGGGCTCGCCTGTGTCCACTACCGTCGCCGCGTGCGCGAGTTCGGCTTCGCCTTCCTGCACGGCTTCGTGCCGACCTTCTACGTGGACGTGACCGACATCTTCATGGCGACCCGGCGGGCCCGCGTCGTCACGGCGGTGTCGGGCACGCTCGTCCACCTGGTGCTCGGCGCCGTCGCGTTCCTCGTCGCGGCGCACGCGTCCGTGGGGAGCTTCACGCAGGCATTCGCCGTGGCGTCGGGCATCATCCAGTGGCAGGCGCTCGCGCTCTCGCTCTACCCCTTCTGCTTCATCGAGATGGACGGCTACCACGTCTTCGTGGACCTGCTGGGCGTCCCGACGCTCAAGCACGACGCGGTCTCGTACGTGAAGGCGCTGCTCCGCGGCCGGGAGCGACTCCGCTGGGGGCGGCTCGAGGCGCTCTGGCTCGCCTACGTCGGGCTCTCGTCGCTCTCGATCGCGGCGTTTCTCGCCTTCAACGTCTGGATCGTCGTCAGCGCGGTCTCCTGACGCTCAGCCGTCCACCTCCCGCAGCAGGGCCTCGATCGCGTCGCCGATCGCGCGCGCGTGCCGGCCGTCCGTCGGCGGCGGCGAGTCGAGCGCCGCGGCCTGAGCCGCCGGCGGCAGCGCCGCGAGCCGCGCCTGGGCGCGCGCGCGGAGCGCGTCGCCGACGAGCACGCCGAGCTCCACGATCGCGGCGAGCGCGAGCGTGGCCCGCGGGCCGCGCCCGTGCGCGGTGGCGAGCCGCTCGGCGAGCGCCGCGCGGAAGCCCTCGGAGACGCGGATCCGGTCCGCCCCGATCGTGACGAGGTCGCGCGCGACCGCGCCCCACTCGAGCGCGACCGCGCGCGCGACGTCCTCGATGACGGGCGCGAGCGGGCGGGCGCTCCCCGCGGCGACGATCGCCGCGACGCCGCCCACGACCTCGGGTGGCATCGGGCGGGCGGGACATTCGTGCACCACCGGCTCGAGGACACGCAGCAGGTCGCCCTCGGAGGCGAGGAGCAGATGGTCCTCGACCGGGCGCCCCAGCGCCCAGAGCGAGCAGAGCACGCCCTCGGGGACGTCGCGTACGCGCTTCGGGGCCTGACGCACGACCGACTGCCAGTCCGGCCGGTAGTAGGCGGCGCCGCGGAACACCACCTTCTCGACGCGCGCGCGACGCTGGACGTAGAGCCCGTCGGCCACGAAGAGACGCTCGTGGGGCGCGGGCGTCCAGGCGAGCTCGCCGGCCATAAACGCGGCGAGCGGATCGGTGGCGTCCGCGGGCTCGTAGCGGAACGACTCGAGGAGCGCCACGAAGAGCTGCTCGGTGGGGTAGGGGCCCCGGTAGGCGAGGCGGGCCACGCCCTGCGCGCGCGCGAGCTCGGCGATCAGATTCAGCACGGCGGTGCCGCCACCGGGCGGCAAGCGCGTGGGTTCGGCGAGCGGTGGGATGCGATCGATGCGCGCCCAATCGAGCGCTTCGAAGACGGTGAGGGGCTCGCCCGGCGGGTCGCCGCCTTCCGGAAATCGTTCCGCGCGCCACAGGCGATCCGCGAGCCCCCACGGCGCCGCCGTCGTCGCGCGGGGCTCGATCGCGAGCCACGTGCCGTCGGGGAGCCGCACCCGTGCGCGCGCGAGCGAGCCGTCGCTGGCCCAGGCAAGCTCGCTCACGAGGTGGCCGTGACGATCGAAGGACTGCACGACGCGGAATGATACAATGCGAACAGTCGATGCTGATCTGGCAGTCGGCCATTGAGATCTCCGGCCTCGTGCGAGCCAAGAAGCTCTCGCCGATCGAGGTGACGGACGCGGTCCTGTCGCGGATCGACGCGATCAACCCCGTGCTGAACGCGTTCTGCGTCGTCGCCGCCGAGCAGGTGCGCGCCGCGGCGCGCGAGGCGGAGATCGCCGTCACGAAGGGCGAGCCGCTCGGGCCGCTCCACGGCGTGCCCGTCTCGATCAAGGACGTCCTCTTCACGCGCGGGCTCACGACGACGGGCGGCTCGCGGCTCTTCGCCGACCACGTCCCCGACGAGGACGCGATCGCTGTCGCGCGTCTCCGGGCCGCCGGCGCGCTCGTTCTCGGGAAGACCAACACGTCGGAGTTCGGTCACAAGGCCGTCACCGAGAACCCGCTCTTCGGCGTGACGCGGAGCCCGTGGAACCCCGCGCTCACACCGGGCGGCTCGAGCGGTGGCGCGGCGGTCGGCGTGGCGAGCGGCTGCGGCCCGCTGGCGCTCGGCACGGACGGCGGCGGCTCGATTCGCATCCCCGCCGCATTCTGCGGCGTGTACGGCTTCAAGCCGTCGTACGGCCGCGTGCCGGAGGGGCGCGGGTTCCCTAGCGGCTTCGCCCGCGTGTCCCACGTGGGGCCCATCACGCGCACGGTCCGGGACGCCGCGCTCGTGCTCGACGTCATCGCCGGTGGCGACGACCGTGACCGGCACTCGCTCCCGCGCGAGGCGGGCTCGTACCTCGAGGCGTGCGACGGCCGGATCAAGGGGCTCAACGTCGCCTGGACGTCCGACCTCGGCTACGCGCGCGTGGACCCGCGTGTCATCGAGCACGCCGGCGCCGCCGCCGCGGAGTTCGAGTCGCTCGGCTGCCACGTCGAAGTCGTCAACCCGGGCTGGGAGGATCCGGAGGAGTTCTTCGGGACCATGATCGCCGCGCAGTTCTACGCGGCGTGGTCGGATCGGCTGCCGGAGGCCGAGGCCCTGATGGACCCGACGCTCGTGAAGTTCATTCGCCGTGGCGGCGCCGTCACGGCGAGGGACTACATCCGGGCGCTCGAGCGCGCGGACGCGTACTGGCGCGAGGTGCACGCGTTCCTCGAGCGCTTCGACCTCTTGCTGATGCCGACGGTCGCGGTGCTCCCGTTCGCCGCGGGCCACGCCCCGCCGCGCGAGGTCGCGGGTGAGCGCGCCTCGATCCTCGCCTGGATGCCGTTCACATTCCCGTTCAACCTCACGGGCCAACCCGCCGCCTCCGTGCCCGCGGGCTGGACCGACGACGGACTGCCGGTCGGCCTGCAGATCGTGGGCCGCCGGCACGCCGACGCGACGGTCCTCGCCGCCTCGGCGGCCTTCGAGGAAGCGCGGCCCTGGAGCGACCGCCGTCCCGCTCTGTGAGCCCGCTCCCGTGAGCCCATGACCGATCGCGCGCGCTGGGCGATCGTCACGGGCGCCCTCTTCGCGACGCTGGCGCTCGTCATCTGGCTCGTCACCACGGAGTCCCCCTTCATCCACTGGATGATCCGACTCTACCAGGACAAGCATTTCCTCAAGGAGACGGTGCGGTCGTGGGGGTGGATGGCGCCGCTCGTGTTCATCGCGATCCAGGCGCTGCAGGTCATCATCTCGCCCATCCCGGGCGAAATCACGGGCCCCGTCGGTGGCGTGCTCTTCGGGACGTGGCTCGGCGTGGTCTACTCGACGATCGGCCTGACGGTCGGCACGCTCTTCTGCTTCTGGGTCGGGCGGAAGTGGGGCGAGCCGCTCGTGCGTCCGTGGCTCAGCGAGCACAACTGGAACCGGTTGAACTTCATCCTCGAAGCCGAGGGCGCGATCATCTGCTTCATCCTCTATCTGATCCCTGGGTTCCCGAAGGACATCATCTCCTATCTCTTCGGGATCAGCCCGATGCCCTTCTGGGTCTTCGCGGTCGTCTCGACGATCGGGCGTCTGCCGGGCACGGTGATCTCCTCGTACTTCGGCGCCCACGTCGCCGAGCAGCAGTACATCTACGCGATCGCGTTTCTGGCGATCGTCGTGGCGTTCTGCCTGCCGCTCTACTATTACCGGGACCGCATCCTGAAGCGCCTTCACAAGCCCGGAGCCAGCAAGGCCCAGAAAAGCGCTTGACGGCCAGGCACGGCGCCAGTAGAGTACCGCCACCATGGGCAGCCAGTTGACGTGGTTCCACTTTTTTTACTTCGCCGGGGTCTGCCCAGGCGCTCTGAGCTAGGACGCACAGAGCCCCGCGGGCGGACCGGTCGCCCGCGGCGCCGACGATTCCAGGCCGCGGGCCGCTCCCGCGGCCTTCGTTTTTAAGGAGGCGCGACCATGATTATCGTACTGAAAGCGGGCTCGACGGACGCGGAGGTGGAAGACGTGTGCGGTCGCATCGAGCGGATGGGCTACCGGGCGCACACGATCCGCGGTGAGCTCCGGACCGTCATCGGCGCCATCGGCGACGACCGCGGCAAGGATCGGCTCAAGAGCCTCGAGTCGCTCGAGTGCGTGGAGGCCGTGCAGCCGATTCTCCAGCCCTTCAAGCTGGCCAGTCGCGAGGTGCGCCGCGAGGCGACCGTGATCCCGGTGGAGGGCGTGCGGATCGGCGGCAACGAGATCGTGGTGATGGCGGGGCCGTGCTCGGTGGAGTCACGTGGGCAGGTGCTCGAGGTCGCTGCGAAGGTCAAGGCCGCGGGCGCGCGCGTCTTGCGGGGCGGCGCCTTCAAGCCACGCACGTCGCCGTACTCCTTCCAGGGGCTCGAGGAGGAGGGGCTCAAGTATCTCGCCGAGGCCAAGCGCGAGACG
>Ga0209266_1000366_pt1 | contig 36212 bp, 46 predicted proteins | sample GraSoiAngelo_132_FD_185889 | JGI IMG/M metagenome (GOLD analysis project Ga0209266, IMG submission 185889) | Grasslands soil microbial communities from the Angelo Coastal Reserve, California, USA - 14_0929_02_40cm (SPAdes) (version 2) | ecosystem: Environmental > Terrestrial > Soil > Grasslands ...
CGCGTCGCCCGAATCGTGGACATCGCAGAGCATCCGAACGCCGACAACCTGTACGTCCTCCAGGTGGACATCGGGGGGGAGCGACGACAAATCGTCGCGGGGATCCGGAAGAACTATCCGAAGGACCAACTCCGCGGTCGGAAGATCGTCGTCCTCGTCAACCTGGAGCCCGCCAAGCTCCGGGGAATCGAGAGCCGGGGAATGCTCCTCGCGGGGGAAGACACCGCGGACGTGGGCTTAGTGCTGGCGCCGGATGCCGCCCCCGAGGGATCGCAGGTCCTCGGGGTGCGCGGCGCCCCGGTCTTGTCGTTCTCCGAGTTTCAGAAGTACAAGCTCCAGGTCGGCCCGGGTGGGAGTGTCGTGTTCCTCGGTCGGGACGGTGAAGCGCGAATCGCGCTTGCGGCGGACGGGACTCCGCTCAAAGTCGACAAGGGCCTGAAGGAGGGGACCGCGGTCCACTGATGGCCTCAGCCCAAGGGCACGAACGCGGTCGCAACGGCCATCGCTCGCAGGCCGAGTCCGACCGCGAGTTCTCGTTCAATCTCGCGAAACTCGGGGCTGACGATGTCCAACCGGAGACCGCTCCACGTCATCTTCCCTTCCAGGGCCGGACGGTCGCCGTCCCAGATCGTGAGGCGGTTCCAGGCCATCGAGCCGACTCGGTACATCCGGCCGCGCCATGCGAAGGCCGTGTGTCGCCATCGGAATCGAATTTCCAGGACGCCGTGGACCGAGTCGATCGATATTCGGTCCCGCAGCCCGTCATATCGCACTCGTCCGGCGGGGCCTCGCGGGTCCACGATGGCGCGCCAGCCGCGGCGCCCACGGAGGACCTCGTACTCGCGCTCGTCGACGATGACTCGGTCCCGCAATAGCCCGATCTTCGCCTCGACGGGCACGCCCCGTCATCGGGGCGGGAATGAATAAACACGTCGCGGGATTTCCCGTTCGCGAGCCTTTAAGCAAATGGGTCGGATTGGCGACGGCCGATGCTGCTCGACCTTCACAACCATACGCGCCATTCGCCCGACTCCCGCGTCCCGCCGGCAGAGCTCGTCCGGCTGGCTCAGAAGCTCCGTCTGAGCGGAATCGCGATCACGGATCACAACTCGGTCGGGGGAATCGAAGAGGCCGAAGCCGCGGCCGGTCCGGATTTCCTCGTCCTCCCCGCCATCGAGATTTCAACGAACGCCGGGCATGTCCTGGCCTACGGCGTCCGCGAGGCCATCCCGAGGAATCTGTCCGTCGCCGACACGGTCGAGCGGATCGTAGCCCTCGGGGGCGTCCCCGTGGCCGCCCACCCCTACCGATTCTGGTCCGGGCTTGGAGAGGCTCCGCTCGCGGATGCGTCGTTCCCGGCGTACGAGACGTGCAACGCCCGGACGCTGCGGCGTGGGAACATTCGCGCCCATGCATTAGCACGCAAGCGGAATCTCGGCGAAACGGGAGGAAGCGACAGCCATTTCCTCGATGAAGTCGCAAAGGCCGTGACGGCAGTCGATGCCGGAGCCTTACGGGCAGACGACGTCCTCCAGCTGCTCTCCCAGGGCCGGACGTCGGCGCAGGGCACGAATCGCGGGGCCGCAGCGACCGTCCGGTACGTTTCTAAGGCCGTCGGCGAATGGATCCTCCGCGGGATGCGAAGGATCTAGGTCACAAGTGTTCCTCGATTCGAGGAATGTACTTCTCGACCGCGATTTTCGTCTTTTGCGCCTCGGCCGAAGGAGGGAGGCGCATCACGAGGAGCGCCTTGCGGCCCGCGTGGACGATGAGGTACTTGTTCGACTTCGAATGGATCACGACAGATTCGAGCGAATCTCGGGCCTCCGAGGTCACCGTCTCGGCCGAGCCGACCAGGACCGCGAACATCGAGCCGAAGGTGTCCACATGGACGCCGCGAGGAAAACTGCCGGCGAGGTACGTGCCCGCCAACGAGACGAGCATCGCCTCTTGCACGCCCTCGTTCTGCTCGATTTCGCGGAGAACCGACTCGAGGGCGGTCGCATCGACCATAGCGTGTGCTCCGATTCGGCCCGGATGGAACGGCTGCGGGATTAAACCTTTCCGAGGTGATTCTCAAGGGGAAAATCGTCACAGCCCACGGAGCAGCTCGTGCATCGCGAGCGCCACGTCGACGGCCTCGGCGCCCTTGTCTACGCGGGCCATTGCCTGTTCGTCCGTCAATCCCGGACCCGTGATGCCGAGGCCGACCGGCTTGCCCGTCTCCCGCTGGATATCGAGGAGCGCCTTCGGCACCGCGGCCATGAGGGCCTCATCGTGGAGCGTCTCCCCTTTGATCACCGCGCCGATGGCGACCGCCGCGTCGACATCCGCGCGCTCCAAGAGGCGCTCGACCGCGAGCGGAATCTCGAACACGCCCGGAACCCGGACGACCGACGTGACCCGAATCCCGCGCTCTTCGGCCCGGGTCAAGGCCTTCTTCACCATGACGTCCGTGACCTCGCGGTTGAACTCCGCCGCCACGATCGCGAGTCTCACGGCCGCGTCACCTGGAGTGGCCCCGCGTCCGCGAATCCCTCCCGCTGACCCGTCCCGGCACGCGCGCGGATCGCGGCCGGCCGGAAGAGGAGGTCATAGGCATTCACCGCGTGTTCCCGCGTCCGTCGGTCGAACAGTCCCGCGAGCTCTGCCTCGTCCCTGGCCTCTTCCTCGTGCACCATGACCCCGAGGATGTGTTTGCCCACGCGGGCCTGGACGGCCTGGAGACCGAAGTCCGCCGCGAGGGCGCAGTCCTTGTCCACGGGCTGGCGGCCGACCATCCCGAGCGCCAGGACCAGATCGCAACCGCGGTCGAACAGGATCCGCGCACCCGCGGCGAGGTCCTTGATGCCGGGGACCGTGTACCGCTCGACCGTGAAGCCCCCGCCCTGCTTCCGTAGCTCATCGATCGCCGCGGAAGCCATGTCGTACCGCGAGAACGATGTGTCGACGATTCCGACCCGCCTCAGGCGTTTCGCTTTCGACGCCGAGGCCGCGGGTCCGCGGCGGGCCGAGCGCTTCCCCGTTCGACGTCGTCGAGTCGTTGCTGGAGCGCGAGCCATTCCGCCACCTTCCTCACGATCTTCCGCGTGCCGACGAGATCCCCTTCGAACTTCGGGAGCCGAAGGACTTTCGTCGCGAGCCCGCGCTTGCGACACTCCGCGAGAATCCGTTCCTCGTCGTGCACCTGGTCGTACCCGATCGCGATGATGTCCGGGCGGATCTCGTCGAGGATGTCGTAGATGTTGCCTTCGTGGCCCAGGACCGCGCGGTCGACCGGCTTGAGCGCCTCGACCATCTGGAACCGGGCGGCTTCCGGCATGATCGGTTCGTGCTTGAACTTCCGGGCGGTGCTGTCCCTCGCGACGACGACCCAGAGTTCGTCGCCGAGCGCTCGGGCCTCGCGGAGGAAATACACATGACCGGGATGGAGGAGATCGAAGACCCCCGTCGCCATTACACGGACCACGAATGCCACGCTCGGACGATGTCCTGCCCTTCCAGGAACACGAGATTCCTCGCCCGAGCATATGCCTTTGCATCTTGCTTCGAGAGGGCTCGTCCGTCGTCCGCCATCATCTCGCAGATCGTCGCGGTGGGCGCGAGACCCGCCATGAGCATGAGGGCGGTCGTGAGCTCCGTATGGCCGCGCCGCTCGACGAGGAGCGGATCCACCGCGTTCAGGAGGGGCACGTGACCCGGAGACCGGAACTCGTCGGCGAAGACGTGGGCTGCCCATCCGTTCTCCCGCTTCGTCGCTTCTTTCGCGATCGACGCGAAGCGCGAGATCGTCTTGGCCCGATCGACATCCGTCACGCCGGTGAACGTGTCGCGATGGTTGACCGAAATCGAGAACGCGCTGTGCCGATCGTACTTCATGTCCTCCTTCGAGATCGCATCGAGGACCGGGTACGCGGTCCCGGATCGCCGAAGGACTTCGGACATGAACGGGAGGCCGATCCGTTCCCGGACTTCCCCGGAGAGGGTCGTGCAGATTAGCCCCCCCGCCTCCTTGCGGAGCGTGCGAATGGACGCGGGCTTCACGAACTCGCTGGCGATCGTGAGGTCCGTCTCCTCCTCTCGGCCGTCGCCGTCATAGACGAGGATGAACTCCCCGCGCCGCAGGGCGGCCGCCGCGCGTTCGAGTGCCACGAATTCTAACCAGCTTGGCGGCGTATATCAAGATTGTTGTAGGAACCAATTTATTGGTTTTCACTCGGATGGGCGGAGGCCTTATTTTGAGCGGTCCCATGCGGCCGACGATGTTGGAGCCACGGGCGGTGGCGCAGGTCGATCCGGGAGGGATGAGGGACATCATCGCGTCGCTCCCCGACCAAATCTCCGCGGCCATGCGGTTGCGAACGGAGGCTCACTTCCCGGTCGACGAGGCCCAGCGTATCTTCTTGGTCGGGATGGGCGGCTCGGCGATCGCGGGAGACGTCTTCGCGGCCTGGGTCTCCGACCGCTCGAAGGTTCCCATCCAGGTCGTCCGGGACTACCGCCTCCCATCGTACGCGCGGTCGGAGGACCTCCTCGTGGCGGTGTCGTACTCCGGAAACACGGAGGAAACGCTCTCCGCGACGGCCCAGGGGATCAAGCTCGGATGCCGCCTGATTGCAATCACGTCCGGCGGGACGCTTGCGGACCTCGGGCGCAACAACGACTTCCCTGTCTTCCCCGTGCCGACGGGGCTGCCACCCCGCGGTGCGTTCGGCCACCTCTTCGGGATCCTCGCGGCGATCAGCGGCGAGTGGACGTTTTCGGACCCCCGCGCCGAACTCGGCGGGGCCGTTGCCCACTTGAGGGATGTTCGCGGAAGGCTGCGTCCGGAGAGCGGCATTCGCGTGAACCGGGCGAAGGCGCTCGCCGTCCGCATCAAGAATACGGTGCCAATCATCTACGCGGCGCACCCCTTCTCTCCAATCGCGAAACGATGGCAAACGCAACTGAACGAGAACTCCAAAGTCCTCGCATTCTCCTCGACGTTCCCCGAGGCCGACCACAACGAACTCGTCGGATGGGTCGAAGACGCGCGCGCAAGATCGCACCGGCCCATCCTTCTCCGAGACCGCGAGGAAAGCGCGGAGATGCGGCGGCAGCTCGACATCACCGTTTCCCTCATGTCGAAGAGGACGGACGTCGAGGAGGTCTCGGACGACGGGTCGACCCTCGTGAGTCGGATGCTCGCCACGCTGTATCTTGGCGATTACATGAGCCTGTACCTGGCGGTGCTGCGTCGCGTCGATCCGATGGTGCTCAAGCCCATCGTCACGTTGAAGAAGAAACTCGCGGCGGCGCGTCGAAAAAGCTGAACGCCCGGGGGGAGATTTGAACTCCCGAGGCTTTGCAGCCACGGCGTCGCTGGCAGCGGTAATTCAGGCCGACTCCAGCGCCGCGCCCTACCGGTCTAGGCGACCCGGGCATGTTGCCAACAGCCCACACCAGGAATATTGAGGTGGACTCTGCCGGACTAGGCGACCTCGGCACCCAGTGACGCGACCATCGGCTGCGTCGTAATAAAGATTCCTCGAATACTCATGCGGGCGATCCGCGGAAGGAGCGAGCGAGTTCGACGCGTTCGCGTCCGGGCGGATGGCTGTAAAACAGCCACTTCTCCCAGGTCCTCGGGTCCGCCACACCGAGGTTTTGATCGTGAAGCTTCGCCATCGCGGTCGCGAAGTTTGCCGGGTCATGCGTGAGCTGGAGGGAGAATCGATCCGCGCGCGCCTCTCGCGCGCGAGACCAAGACAGCTCGAGCGGCCGGAGCGGGAGCGAGACGAGGCCGAGGATCGCCGCCAGGAGAGGGAGGCCGGCCATGTCGCCGATCGAGCGGATGCCGAGTGACGAAAACAGAATCGAATAGAGCCACGCGCCGACCGCCAGAATCACGAGAGACGTCACGGAACCAAGCACGAAGCCGCGGAGCGGGTCGAGGAACTTCTGATGGGCAAGCTCGTGGGCGAGCACGGTCTCGATCTCCTCCGGCCGAAAGTCGCGAAGGAGCGTGTCGGTGACGACTACACGACGCGTCCGTCCGAGGCCCATGACCGCCGCATTCGAACGACGGGTCTTCTCGGAGGCGCGGAGTTCGAACACGCCCACGATGGGCACGTTGGCCTGGGCCGCGAGCGATTCGAACCGGGCTCGGAGGGACGGATCTTCGAGCGGTCGGAAGCGGAAGAACAGGGGCACGAGGACGATCGGCGCAAGGAATGCGAGGACGACGGAGACGGCAAGGCTCAGGAGCCACGCGGCGAGCCACCACCAGATCGGCCAGACGCCGAGCAGCCAGAGCAGGATGTAGCCCGCGGCCACCGTCGATCCGAGCCCGAGCCCGAGAGACTTCGCAAGATCCTTCATCCATCCAGCGAATCGTTGGGCGGAGAGCCCGAACCTTCGTTCCAGACGGTATCCGCTGACGTAGCGAAACGGGAGATCGACGGCCGTCACGACGGCGAACAGGAGGACCAAGAACAGGACCGTGGCGATCCAGGGAGGCACCCGAAAGGAGACGACCCAATCTCGCAGCGCGCCCGCCCCACCGAGGACGAGGGCCAGCGTGAGCCCCGCGGCGACCGCCGTCCGAATCGCCGACAACCGGATGTGCAACGACCGCAAGCGATGCGCGGCCGTCTGACGTTCGACGTCGAAACCCCAGGCGTCAACCGACACCCGGTCACTTCCAGAGTCGCGGGTAGGTCCCCGGGGCCATCAGGACCCGGGCCGTGTCCGCGGCGGCGCCGGACTTCGCGATGACGATTCGATCCGACGTCATGAGCGCGTTCGCGATCGCGACGGCTTCGCCCTTCCCGGTGTAGACGCCGACGAGGTCGCCGACACGGATGTGCTCGGACAGCTTCGCGACGCCCGGGACCGCGAGGTTCGCTCCGTGGCAGATCGCGTCCACGGCGGTGTCTTTCACGACGATCCGCGGGAGATGCCGCAAGAGGTCCTCCATCGGGTGGAGGATCGCGCGGACGGATGTGTCGTCGCCGTCTTCCTTCCGGTACGCGATGGCGTCGCGGAACGCATTCAACGGGAGGGCATCCGCCTCGCCGAACGTCGCGGCGCGCGTGCGTCGCAAGTCGACCAGGTTTGCGCCGACGCCGAGTGCATCCCCGATGTCCGCGCACAGCGTGCGAATGTAGGTTCCGGATTCGCATCGCACCCGGAAGAGGACGTTTCGCCCATCGACCTCGAGCGGTTCGAGCTCATAGACATGACGGGTCCGCTGCTCCCGTTTGACCGCCGACCGGATCGGAGGCACCTGGAAGATCTCCCCGACGAATCGGCCCATCATGGAACGGACGCGCCGCTCGTCGACGTCCTGATGGAGCTGCATCACACCGACGTATTCCTTGTCCCCCGCGAGGACGGCCTCGACCGCGCGGGTCGCGTCCGCGAGGGCGACGGGCAGGACGCCTGTCACCCGCGGATCGAGGGTGCCGGAGTGGCCTGCCTTCGGCACGGCAAACATGTCCCGCACCCACGCGCTCACCTGGTGGGACGTCGGACCTGCCGGCTTGTCGACGATCGCGACCCCGAGGCGGATCCGTTCCTCGATCGACCGATCCTCGGGCGCCTTCCCATGTTTCGAGTCCGGCACTTCGTGGAGGACGACGAGGTCGCTCATCCCCGCACCCGTGCGGCGATCATCGCGACGATCTCGTCCGGGGTCCGGTCGCGCGAGTCAATGACGAGGTCGAAAATCCGGGTGTCCCCAACATCGATTCCGTAGATCGATTTGTACCGGATCCGTTCCGAGCGCTCGCGGGCGAGGATTTCGCGTTTCGCGTCCTCCACGGTCGTCGCTTCCCGGCTCGCGATCCGCTTCGCGCGCACCGCGAGCGGTGCATCGATGAGCACCTTCAGGGACGGGATCTTCTCGGTCGCGAGCAAATACGCCTGGACCCGTCCGTCCACGACGACGTCCCGGCCCTCGGCCACGTGTGCCCGGATCTCGGTGAGGACGGCCTTGTCCAACGCGCGGTCGATGCTCGGATCGTGCTCCGCGGCGCGGCCGAACGCCTCGAGGCTCAGGCCTCGTTCTTTCGCCATGGCCCGGAATCTCGTGCCCGCGGAGACGAGGACAGACCCGCGAGCTGCGGCCCATCGCTCCGCGACCGTCGTCTTGCCGCTGCCGGGCGGGCCTCCGATCACCAAGATCATCCACGTCCCTCAGGCGGTCTCATCCGGTCCCGGCCGAAGCGGGACCCCCATCGCCTGGAGACGGCGTCGGAAATGGTAGTACTTGAGGAGGCGGACGACAATCTGACCGAACGGGAGGGCGAGCAGCGAGTACAGGAGGACCCAGGAGGGAAACAAATAGGCGGAGTTCAGGAACACGTGATTCGACCATGGGACCGCGATCCACTGGTTCCCGTGATTCTGGAGGACGACGTCGACGAAGAGACGGAGCCACGTGAAGAACACGATGAACATGAACATCGTCCATGCCATCGATTTCATCGGCGCCGTCTGCACTTCCATCGAGTCCTTCATGAAGCCTTGCTGGGCTTCCTTGAGTTGAGAGAGCCTCGTCTGCTGACCCTTGCGCATCGCTTCCATCTGTTCTTTCCGCCACGCGGTCATGACCTTCTGCGTGCGGGCCATCTTCACCCAATTCGTGTAGCGGTCCCGGATGATCGAGCCGATCGTCGTCGTCATGAGGCCGGCGAGGAGGATCGTGAGGACCGGGAGCGTTCCCCCGAAACCGATGAACGGGAAGAGAATCACGCCCGCGAACGCCGCGAACGCTGTCCCGACCGACTGATCGATGATCGCGTAGAGGGCCAGCAGGAACAGGAAAATCATGAGGAACCGGGTGAGGCTCTGACGGCTGAACGGCATCGGAGGCCGGGGCGTCGGGGCCTTCGTCTCGGCCTCTTCCTCGACATCCTCGGAGCCGGAATCATCGGCCACGGTTTCGCCAATGGATGTGCCGATATAAGGATTTGCAACGGTTCCCAACGGGAGAGAATCAGCCGGCGTACGGAACGATAAGCTCATCCCCGGGATCTCGGCACGGGTCAGCAGGCCGGTGGTCCTCAAGAGCGGTCAGGTGCGAGGCATCCCGAGGACGTGACAGTCCGTCCGGTCCGCCTTCTTCTAGAACGTCGACATCTGGGCGAAGTTAGCGGAGTCGTCGCGGGGCTCGACACTCCTATCGCCAGGCGTGGAATACCATTCTGCACCGCTGCATTTGAGCCAAAAGAGGAGCGCCCGTTCTTCTTGCATCCATTGGGGCATACGCGAGCCGGTGAAACCGCGAAGGGTCGGTGGAAACCCTCTCCACCCGGCGGAACCCAACGGTCCGAAGCATTCCCTCTACCGCGGCGGGATTCGGACCGCACCAATTTGACGGATCCCTTTGAAGCTCGTCATTCGGATAGAATGCGATAGCTGGCCGTCGCATCCAGAGGAGGTCTATGTGAGTCTCGAGAATCAGTTGGTTGCGGGTAACGCTGAAGATGCGCTCAAGGGAGAGGAGAGGATGTCGCATGTGATAGAGAACCCCCAGATACAGGACGAGGTCGAACTGGCCTATCCGATCAGGCGAGAGATCGAGCACATCTATCTGACGGTCTTCAACTCTTGAACCGAGGGCCTTCCGAGCCAGCTCGAATCCAGCTTTCGTTCCCCATCCGCCGCCGCCCCACGAAAATGAATCCGTAGCGAGTACGCGAGCGGCCCCTCGCCGCTCGCATTCAAACGAATAGAACCCATCCCACGCCCCGACATCGAGAACGGTCTTGCCGTCGAGTCGTTCCGGCAACCCAGTACGTTGCAGAATCGCGAGGTTGTCGGCTCGTCCCGGTGTAATGATTCCGTTCCCAAGGTCAATCGTATGCCACCAAGTGACGCGACCAGCTTCGCGCCTGAGATCTTCGATGCCGCTTGACAATCGAGACGGGTACGGCAAGGCGTCGGTTTAAAGCGTTCTGACTCCCTCCCACTAATCCGCTGAGTCCGACCGCCGATTACACGCCGATCTGTGCACCAGCTCATCGAGACAGTCCGGGGCGGCGGTTTTGCTTCCAAGATAACGTGACCGCGGAGCCCCGAGGGATTTTCTTACGTGATGGGGTTCCACCAAGTCGAAAGGGGTCGCCGCAACCTCCGATCAGGAGGCTCACTGACGTTCCTCAGGCGACCTCGTCGAGGCAGACCCGAAGCGGAACGCCGTCGGCTGAGACGGCGTCCACGGGAGAGAATCAGCCTGCGTCCGACGGCGTGGGCGCGCTCCCCAATGCCGTCTGGATTTTCCCCGCGAGGTCCTCGTAGCGCTGCGTGAGCGCCTTCTCCTGCTTCTGGAGGGACTTCACCCGGATCGTGAGGGTCTCCTTGTGCTCTTCGAGCTCTTTCTTCAAGGCCTCGCGATCGTCTTGCTTCACGAGCAGCATCCCGATGCTCTTGTAGACCGGTGTGTCGTCCTTGATCTTCCCGAGTTCCTCCAGGGTCCCTTCGATCTCTCGCAGCTTCGCCTCGAGCTGGACGCGCTGGCTGCCCAAGACCTGGAGCTGGTTCTGGAGCTGCTGGTACTGGGCGATCTGGTTCTGGAGCTGCGGGGAAATGTCTTTCACGCGGTCACCTCGCCGCGCACCCGGGCCGCGACGTCGGCCCACCGGAGGTACGAGTTCACCGCGGCCCGCAGGGCGCTCGTGTCGTCCGCGTCGATCGTGAGCGTGAGGCGGTTCCTCGCCGAGCGCATGGAGACCCGGGCCTTCGGCACGTCGCGCCCGGTCTCCGGTCGCAAGGCCTGATAGACGACGACGGCCTCGGGACCGGAAAGGACGATCGTCGCGCGCCGCATAATCATCGCGCCTTGACGACCTTCTTCACATTCGGACGCTCTTTGTAGAACATCTTCGAGCCGCACCGCTCGCACTGAATCCCGACCGTGTTGATGTTCGCCCGGATCGGCTCGAGGCACTTCGCGCACTTGTACATCTCAGGCCTCTTTCGGCTTCGGCTCGGGCTTCGCGGCCGTCTCGACGACCTCCCGCTTGAACGACGTCGTCACGATCGGCCGATACGCGCCGCCGGCGAAGACATAGCCGCATCGGCGGCACTCCCACACGCCCGTCGATTTCCGATGGACCGAGATCGCGGCGCATCGCGGACACGTGTGCCGCCCTTTCAGCCCCTCCTCGATTTCTTGGACCCTGCGGCGGATTCGCACACCGTACCGGGGGCCGAAACGGCCGACGATGCCTGCCTTTCGCGTGCGACGGGCCATGGAGGACCTCAGGAAGATTGAAGGAGCGGGCGGATGTCGCGGCCGACTCGCTGGGCCGTCTCGATAATCCGCTTCACCTCTTCGTAAGTAAAGCTTCCACTTAAGCCTTTTTGCATCGCGCGAATGTCGCCGTTCTCATCGGTCGTCACGGTGAGCCGCGCATCGGCCATGCGCTCCTCGTCGAGGCTCGGATCGACGAGAAGGAGCTCCTTGATCTTCGCCGTCGTCACGCTGACGGGCCAGTGCTCGACCGGGAGGGGGAAGTCGTCGCCGAGGCCTTGGCTCTTCGCCGGCGCGACCGTTGACGCGAGCGCCGCGACCGCGGCGTAGGAGCACGCATCGAACAGGTTCCCGTCGTAATCGAGGACATGGATGTCGATGAACAGGATCCAGACCTTCTCCTTCGGCGTGATGCAGAGCCGCTCCATGTTCACCATCTTCGACTCGCGAATCCCGCGGTCGACGACCCGCGCGAGCTCGATCGCATCGGGCCGCGGAGGGCCCGCCTCGAACGTGGGACTCGCCATCGGAATCAGCTCGACGCTCGTCGAAAGCACGCCCGTGTTCGGGGTGTCGGGATACGGTTCGCCGACGGACATCTTGATGCCAACGAGGACGTCCGTGTTCCCGAGCTTCACGCGGGCGCTCCCCTCCGCCGTCTTGACGAAGGCTCGGTCGACGCTGACCTTTCGCGGCTGATCGAGGCCGCGGCCGTCGACGCGCTGCCCGGTCGAGGCGAGTCGGTAGATGTGAGCCCGCATCAGTTCGGAGACGATCTCCTCGCTCATCAGATCCCCTCCGGTCCGAAGTCTTCCTCGGACGTCACTGGCGGCTCCTCTGCGACCGGCGCCGTCGGAGGCGATTCTTTCAGGATGTCTTCGAGGGTGACGGAGTAGCGGCGACGGAGCGCGTCGCGCTGCATCTCATAGATCCGTCGCGCCGCATCGATCGACAAGCCCATCGCCTTTTGGAACTCGTCGTACGTCAGGTGGCCGTCCATCTGCAGGAGGACGACGTCCCCGGTTCGCGGGACAATGGCCATCGGGCAATCCGCATCGCCGAAGTTGTCCTCGTCTTTGTTGAGATCGAGACAGACGACGCCGTCGATCTTTCCCGAGGCGCACGACGCGACGAGGTCCCGCATCGGGACGCCTGCGTCGGCGAGGGCCACGCTGGCGGCGGTGAGGCCGGCGCACCGCGTGCCCGCGTCGGCCTGGAGGACCTCGATGAAGATGTCGACCGATGTGCGCGGGAACTGTTCCTTGAAGACGACGGAACTGAACGCCTCCGAAATGACCTTCGAAATCTCGACGGACCGCCGATCGGGCCCGGGTCTCTTTCGGTCGGAGACGCTGAAGGGCGCCATGTTGTACCGGCATTGGACGAGGGCGCGGGCCGGATCCTGGAGGTGTCGAGGATGCGCTTCGCGCGGACCGTACACCGCCGCGAGGACCTTGTTCCCGCCCCACTCGATGTAGGCCGAGCCGTCCGCCCGCCGCAAGACGCCCGCCTCGATCCGAATCGGTCGCAACTCGTCGAACGACCGGCCATCCAGTCGGCGTCCGTCGGAGCCAATCAGTTTCATCTCTTTCTCGATGTGCTCGATGTCTTCCATGGAAAACCTTCCCTAGGAGGGCCTCGGCCCTCGCCCTGGTTGTTTCTCCCGCTCGATCAGTTCCCGCACGGCTTCCGTCAGGCCGACCGCCTGGGCCCGCTCCTCGATCAGCCGAATCGCCATTGCGGCCACCGCGACGCTTCGGTCGTCGCCGTCCAGCCAGATCCGGCCGTTCTGCCCGACGTAAATGCGACAGCCGGTCAGGTCCATGATCAGGGACACCATGCTCCCTTGCTTGCCGATCACCCGCGGAACCTTCGTCGGCGAGACTTCCATCACCATGCCGCCGTTCAGGCGTCGGGCCTCCCGCTCCTGCATCGTCAGTTGGACCCGCTTGATTTCGTCGACGCTCAGGACATGGCACATGATCACGTCGCCGACCTTCAGGTACCGGGCGGTGTCGCCGAACTCGACGCGCCAGGGGGATTCCGTGGCGTGGAGCGGAGCGGGATAGGGAGAATTGATGTTGACGAGCCAGTGGGACGGGCCGAGGTCGACGACCTCTCCGATGACGGCGTCGCCCCGTTGCGGGATGTACCGCCCGTTGAGTGGGATCACGCTGACGAGCCCCTCGTGCTCGTTCCGAATGCCCAATTGAGCCGCGAAAACACGTCCGCCTTCGCTGTATGTGCCCGGCCCGGGTTTCAGCCCGGGGCCGCCGACGGCTTCGCCCGGAACGACAATCGGGCGGAGCGCCCCGCTACCCTGCATTGGTGTCTCTCTCTCACGCAACGCGTCGAAACCGAGGCGGCTACTTGAGGCTTCCGGTTACTGAGAGGCGCGGGCCTGAATCGGCTTCGACTTGCCGGTCGAACTGGTGTCCTCCGCAGGTTCAAATATCCCGCCTCAGTCGGGCGAAAGGAAAACATGGCGAGATTCAACGTCCGGTACATGGTCAACGATGTCGATGCCGCCGTCGCCTTCTACACGATGCACTTCGGCTTCAAGCTCCTGTCCAACGCGGCACCGGCCTTCGCCGACGTGGTGCTCGGGGACCTGCGGTTGTTACTAAGCGGCCCGACCAGTTCGGCGGGACGACCAATGCCCGACGGCCGACAGCCCGTTCCAGGCGGATGGAATCGGTTTCAACTCGTCGTGGACGACATCGCCGGCGAGGTAGCCCGGCTCCGCGCGGCCGGCTTGCGGTTCCGCAACGCGATTGTGAGCGGACCCGGCGGCTCTCAGAATTTTGATCGACGACCCTTCGGGCAACCCCATTGAGCTCTTCCAGCCAGCCCGTCGCTGAGATCTACGACAATTTTTCAGCTCCGGACGGCTCGGGTGGCGCGCTTACGAAATAAGACTGGTTAGATTCGCTGGTCCGCTTTCAGGATCCGGGTCTCGACGTTTCCTTTCGTCTTTGCGTTGAGCCGGTCCAGGAAATCGGTCTGCAAGCCGGCCGGCATCTCGACGACGCCGATCCACGCGCCGGTCGGAGACCACTCTTCCTTCACGATCGAACCGAACGACTTGATGTCGCCATAGGCCTTCGCGCTGTCTTCGGCGCTCAGCTTGACGGCGATCCGGACCTTCTCGAAGCGAATCGGGATGAGAGGCCGGAGGGCATCGAGGATTTCCTTCACCTGTTCCTCGACGCTCTTGAACGGGTCGACGTGGACCTTCGCCTCCTCCATCGCGTTCTCGATTCGTTGCGGGGGGTGGGGCGTGCCGGTCTGCGGGTTGATCGCGTTCGCGGCGATGTACTGCACGATCTGCCTTCGCTTCGCCTCCAGCATCTGGCGGCGCTGCTCCGTCGTCAACTGGATTTCGCCGCGCTGGACGATCTGCTTCGCGACCGCGAGGGGCTCCGTCGTCCCGAAGAACTCCGTCATCTTCTCCTCGGATGCTTTCGACCCCTTGTGAGCATCCTTGAAGATCTCGTCGATGGCGAGCTCCCGAAGGAGATCGACCTCTTTGCCATCCCGGAGCCGCTGGACCGCGTCCGGCTTCACGAGGACCTCGAACTTCTCGCCCGCCTTCTCGACGCGGGCAATCACATATTCCTTGAATATATCGTCGCGACGGTCCGATCGGAGCTCTTTAGGCATGACCTCGCTCGCCTAAGACGCCGTCGGAATCCGGGTGAGATATTGACCGACTTCGGCCTCCGAGAGTCGTCGGAACTTCTCCCCCTCGACGATCAGGCCGACCTCGATCGCGCGGGCGTCGAGCTTCTCGCCCTCGGCGGCCTTCTGGAGGCCCTGCAGGCCGAGGATCATCGCATCATCCTGGGCCATGTTCTCTTTGTACTTCTCCTCGAGGAGCTCCATGACCGCTTGGCGGCCTTGCCCGATGCTCCCGGCCTTGTACGAGACGAGGGCGCCGCTCGGGTCCGTCTCGAAGAGATGAGTTCCGAGGTCGTCCACGCCGGCGACGAGGAGCGCGGTCCCGAAGGGACGCACGCCGCCGTACTGGGTGTAATTCTGTTTGTAATCGCAAATCCGCTTGACGAGCAGGTCGACGCCGATCTTCTCGCTGTACGTGACCTTGTTGATCTGTGCGACTAGCCGGGCGTAGTCCACGAGGACGCGCGCATCGGCCACGAGGCCGGAGGTCGCCGCCCCGACGTGCTCGTCGATCTGGAAGATCTTCTCAATCGACGAGGTTTCGACCAGCCGCGATCCGATCTTCTTGTCGGCCATCAGCACGATGCCGTTCTTGAACTTCAGGCCCACGGTGGTATTGCCCCGCGTGACTGCCACGCGAGCGTATTCCACCTGGAACAGGCGGCCGTCTGGGCTGAAGACCGTAATCGCGCGGTCGTAGGCCATCTGGCCCGGCTGCATATGATAAACCTCGGGCCGCTAATCAAGCGGTCACTTATAAGGGTTCTTTCCGGCTTCTCGCCGAGCGCTGTCCGCGCGGCTCAAGTATTTGCGAGTCGCGGCGCGAATCGTTCCCGATGTGCCGACCGTCGTCACGCGGACCTGTTCTCCGCCGACGGAACCGATGTCGTTGAGCGCATGGATCGCGGCGTCTTTCTCGAGATGGGTGGTCCGGGCAAGGCCCAACGTCCCCGCGAAGTCGACGAGCCAAAGCCGCGGCGTCGTGGTCCGCAGGGCCTCTAGCACCTCTTCGCGTCGGAACGGCCGTGAACCATCGACTCGGAACGCGATGTATCGATACCGCGGGCGGCGCGTGCTCACGCTCGGCGATGGGGGAGAAATGGAAAAAGGTTCGGGTAAAAAGAGGAGGAGGTCAGCGTACTTCGTCCACTTCGGCGGACGTCTTCACCGGACCGGTGTACACCTCTTTGCCGAGGAGGGACTTCGACTTGACGCCCGTGATCACGAGGAGGACCCGCACCGTGTTCTGCAGGTCGTCCTCGACGGAACAACCCCAGATGATCCTCGCCTGCGGGTTGATCTTCTGGCCCACGATCTCCGCGGCCTTCTCCGCCTCGGACACCGTCAGGTCCGGCCCGCCGACGACGCGCACGAGCGCCCCGCGCGCATGGGTCAGGTCGACCTCGCCGAGCAGCGGGGACTCGAGGGCCTCGTTGATCGCGTAGTCGATCCGGTCCCGCTCTTCCTCGCTCTCGCCGATTCCGATCATCGCGACGCCGCCGCCTTTCATGATCGTCATGAGGTCGGCGTAGTCGAGGTTGACGAGGCCCGGCTTGGTGATGATCTCCGTCATGCCCTTGATCGACTGCATCAGGATCTCGTCGGCCACCTTGAACGCCGCATTGATCGGCAGGCGGGGCACGAGCTCGAGGAGTTTGTCGTTGTAGATCACGATCGTCGTGTCGCTGAACTTGCGCAGCTTGTCGAGGCCGGCTTCCGCGTTCTCCATCCGGATTCGGCCTTCGGACTTGAACGGCATCGTGACGACGCCCATCGTCAGGGCGCCTTCCTCTTTCGCGACCCGGGCAACATACTGCGCGGAGCCGGTCCCAGTGCCGCCGCCCATGCCCGCAGTGATGAAGACGACGTGAGCGCCGCGGATGAAGTCCCGAATTTCCTCCTCGTTCTCGTGGGCGGCCTGTTCGCCGACTTCTGGGAGGGCACCGGCCCCGAGGCCTTTCGTGAGTCGTTTGCCGATGAGGATCTTCTTCGGCGCGTGGACGGAGAGCAGGTGCTTCGCGTCCGTGTTCACCGCGGCCAGCTGGGCGCCCGTGATGCCGGCCTCGCTGCATCGGTTGATCGTGTTCGATCCACCGCCGCCGCAGCCGACGATCTTGATCGAGACGTTGATGGACTCAACGATCTTTTCGATCTCCTCGTCGTCGCCGTTCTTCTTCTTTTCGGCGACCTTGGCCTTCTCGGACTCGCGCTCTTCCTTCGCCTCGGCTTCCTGGTGTCGGGCCAGGGCCTCGTTGAGAAGTGATTTCATTGTGCCATCCCATCCCGATGGAGACTGATGGCCGGACGAATCCCTCTTACCCTATTTAAAAGTAGTCATACATCTGTCTGACAAACGCCGCGTTGACATCCGCCGCCGGGCTGCCGCGGAAATCGGGTCTCAGAGCGCCATCGCCGGCATCGAGGCCGTGTTGATGACGATCCCGGCATTCGTGATATCGAACGGATACACGGACTCGTCGTGTGACGAGCCCTTGTACTTCTCGACGGAGAGGAACCGCTTGATCCCCGTCTCGTCCCGGAGCTTGTGGAGCCGGAGCTCCCCGCGGGCCAAGAACGCCTCCGGAGGGACCTCGCCTTCCTCCGGGAGCTCGAGGGTGAGCAGCGAAGTGACCTTCGACTCCGCGAGGTACCGCATGAACGACTGCGTCGTCACGGTCTCCTCGAACTCACGCATGCAAAAATATTTGAGGGCCGTCATCGAATCGATCACGACGCGCTCGTAGTTTTTCTTCAGGAAGAGGTTCTTTAGGAGTTGCTGCAAGGAGTGGACCGTGACTTCCTTGCTCTCGAAGTCTGGGGTCTTCCGGATCCGCTCCCCGATCGATCGCATCTTCGCGGGCTCCTCTTCCGTGGAAATCTCGAGGATCGGCGTGGGCTCGAACCGTCGGATATCGGAGTTCGCATCGAGGACGTCGAGGTCGTCCAAGTTCCAGCGGAATCCCCGCATGTTGATCTTCAGTTCGTTCGGGGGCTCTTCGAGGGCCACGAACAGGCATCGCTCCCCACCTTCCAGGCCCTCCCGCAGGAACTGCATCGCGAGGATCGTCTTGCCGGCGCCCGGAGGACCCGACACGATGTACGGCCGTCCCGGGACGTAGCCGCCGTGGAGCATCTTGTCGAGACCCGGAATGCCCGTCCGGATCTTGGCCGCGGCGGTCAGCGGATCACCTGGGGCGGTCGCGGCAGCTGCGAGGTCGGCGGCGGGGGCGGAGCCTGCGCGAGTCGCTCTCTGACCTCCGCGTCGCACGCGAGGGCGAGTTTCATCGCTTTCTGATAGTTCCGGCGTTGGAAAGCGAGCATCGCTCGAGACAACGACACCTCGATGTCCCGGATCGGGACTTGGCGTCGGTGGGCGTCTTCGATGTGACGCATGATCGACTCGATCACGTTCGAGACCTCGTCGATGAGTCGGGTCTCGAGGAGCGATTCACCCGGCTTCGGGGCAGGGCTCGACACCCGCGTTTGCGCAGGGGCGTCCAGGTAGACGACCATCCCGTTGTCCCCGATCGAGATCGGATGCATCCGGTCGTCGAACGAGGAGCCGCGGAACTTCTCAATCGAGATCGCGCGGCGGATCACGCTTCCGTCGATCCACTTTTGGAGACGCAGCTCGCCGCGGGCAAGGAAGAACTCCGTCTCGAGGATCTTTTTGTTGAGGCGCTCCGACACGATGAGGGTCGTCGCCTCCAGCTCCGCGAGGAACCGGACGAACGATTGGATCAGGATCCGGCTGTCCTGGCCTTGCATTGCGAACATCTTCAGCGCGGTCATCGAATCGATGACGACTCGCTTGTACCGCTGCTTCGTGCGCTCGAGGTGATGCGAGAATTCCTGCTTGATCATCTTCTGCACGCTGTGAACCGTGACCTCGAGGGCGCGGATCTGAGACGACTGCCGGATCTCCGTGACATCCTCCATATCGCGCACGTCGAGAGAGGTGCCGACGTCGATCACGGAACGTTGCCGTTTGTGCGCCCGGATGTCCGGGGTTGCATCGAGGATCTTGAGCCGGTCCAAATTCCAGCCGAACGTGGCCATGTTTGCCTTGACCTCGATCGGGGGCTCGTCGAGGGTTACGAGGAGGCACGCGTCCTGCTGTCGGAGCCCTTCGAGGAGGAAGTGGAGGGCCAAGATTGTCTTGCCGCTCCCGGTCGGGCCCGAAACGACGTACGGTCGCGCGGGCAGCAGGCCGCCGTTCAGCATCGTGTCGAGACCGACGACGCCCGTCTTGACGCGATCCATTGAAAGCCTGCCGAGCGCCAGACCACCCGGCCCATGATGCATAAAAGCTCCGTCGTGAGAATCAGGCCATGCGATGAGTCACCGGAGGAAGACGAAGTTAACCTTAAACAAGGTTAACTTTCTCGCCGGATGCGGAATCGATCCGATGGCCCGCGACGAAAGTGACCGCCGCCGACGTCGGAGTTCGATAGCGGGGGATGGACTTTCCGGGCCTGAGGTCGTCCTCGTCGCCCTTTTGAACCATCGATCTCCGGGTGTCTCACCGGGGACCTGGGAGTCCCGGGGTATGAGCCCGACGGGATATCCTGGCTACCCCACCCCGCTACCTCGATGCATCGAGCCACGGCGCGCCGGCGGTCGTCCGTCCGGATTGGAGCGTGTCGGATAAACCTATCGCGGGCGCCGCTCAGAAGAATTTCCGGAAGCGCGCGAGGTCCTCCAGACTGCCCTTCAGTTTGATCTTCCCGGTCGCGTAGGCCTTGAACGGACCGATCTCCCGGAGGATCAGTCCGCGCAACGTGTCCGCATCCGTCGAGATCGTGATGTCCGCCGAATCGACGCCCCCGTCGAGGAGGCCGGCGACCTCTTGGTCTGCGAGGGTGAAGTGATACTTCGTGCCGTCCTTCAGTTCGATCAGGACCGTCTTCCGGAGGCCGACGAGCTCCGCCTGAAGCGGTGGGTCGGAGGCGACCTTCGCATTGAACTTGCGGATCAAGTCTTCGAGCATCTCCCTCATCGCTACCGACCGCCGAATTCGTCGAGCTTCCGGTTCCGGGACTCCGCGAGCAAACGCCGAGCGGTGTCCCAGGAGGTCCGCGTGTGCGGCGGCAGAGTCCCTCGTTTCTTAATCCACTTTTCCAGGAACGCAATCGTGTCCGGGTCCGACGGATAGCCCGAGCCGATCGTGTCGCCGATCTCTTCCTCGATCGTGCGCATCTCGTGGTCTCGACGGACTTTCGCCAAGATCGATGCGGCGCTCACGACCGGAAAGAGCTCGTCCGCGTTGTGCTGGGAGACGACCTCGACGGCGAAAGACAACTCTCGCTGGACGCACCGCTTGAATTCGATCTCGTCGACGTCCGCGGCGTCGACGTAGGCTGTCTCCGGATGCAGCCGCTCGATCAGCTGCGCGAAGAGCTTCGCCTCGAAGTCGTTCAGGGACATCTCGGCCCGCATCAGGTCGATCTGCTCGGCGGGGATCACCAGGAGTTCCCACGTCGCGAGCTTCTCGATCTCCGGGGCCAGCGCCTCCCGCTTCTCCGGCGACAGTCTCTTCGAATCCCGAACGTTGATGTGGCGCAGCGCGACGTCGGACTCGACCGCGACGCCGGCCACGACGAGCGGACCGAGGACTGGGCCTCTCCCCGCTTCGTCGACGCCGACGATCACGGCTCACGCCTCGAACAGCTCGCGGGCCGTCTCTTGAGCTCGAGCGATGACGTCTGCCTCGTCGACGGTACGGACGACGCCACCCGACATGAGGACTTGGCCATCGACAATCGTCGCCTCCACGTCGCTCCCCCGGCCGTTGTAGACGAGGTGCCGGATGACGGTCTCCGGATAAAAAGGAGTTGTGTGGGCGCCTTTCAGCGAGACGACCGCGAGGTCCGCCCGCTTCCCCACCTCGATCGAACCGAGTTCGCGGTCGACATGCAACGCGCGGGCCGCGTGAATCGTCGCGAGATCGAGGACGGTCTGCGCCGACATCACCCGAGCGTCCCACCGGGTCGCCTTGTGCAGGAGGGCGGCGACTTTCATGTCCGCGAAGACGTCCATCCCGTTGTTCGAGATCGGCGAGTCGGTCCCGAGGCCCACGACGACGCCTTCGGAGATCATCTCCGGCACCGGAGCCACGCCGCCGCTCGCGAGCTTCATGTTGGAAACGGGGCAGTGGGCGACGCTCGCGCCGCAACGAGCGAGGGCGCGGACCTCGTTCATCGTGACCCAGACGCAATGCGCCGCGGTGACCCGATCCCCGAGGAATCCGATTTTCTCGAGCCATTCGACGGGTCGAAGGCCGGTCTTCTTGCGGTGGGCTTCCACCTCCCCGCGCGTCTCGGAGAGATGCGTATGGAGTCGCACATCGCGTCGCTCGGCGATTTCTTTCGCCTTCGCGTAGGTTTCCTCCGAGGCGACGTAGACGCCCTGCACGCCGACGGAGGGCGTGACAAGGGGATCGCCCTTCTGTTTCGCGACGAACGCGTCGGCGTTCTTCACCGGGCTGCCGTGCTGCGTCGTGAAGGCCTCATCGAGCGTGACCCAGGACAGAAACCCTCGCATCCCTGATTCGCGCACCGCCCGCGCGACCTCGTCTTCCCAGTAGAACAGGTCGTGAAAGCTCGTCGTCCCCGAACGGATCATCTCGATGCATCCGAGGAGCGCGCCGATTTGCACATCGCGCCGCGTGAGCTTCGCGTCGATCGCGGAGGCTCTCGGGAGCATCTCTTCGAGCGGGATGTCGTCAGCGAGGCCGCGGAGGAGCGTGTTCGCGACGTGGTGGTGCAGGTTGATGAAGCCGGGAAGGACGGCACACCCGGAGCAGTCAATGACCTCGTCCGCGGTACGGTCGACGTCGCCCACCGCAGCTATTCGCCCGTCTTCCACTCGGATGTCTCCCGTCACCAAGCGACGCTTCTCGTCCTGGGTGACGATCAGGCCACCGCGGAGCACCAAGGACATGGGTGGCCCGCCGATGGGACGATTTCGTAGAAAGGGTTTTCGAGGCTACTGCCAGCGCGAATCCTCGAAATGGAAAAGTATTGTGGACACGAGTCGATATGCGATTGTGGACATCGACTTTGGGAGGGCTCTCCAAGAATGCATCGACCAAGTCGGACGCGGGCGCGTCGCGACCTGCGGAGCGATCGCGCGGGCGTTGGGTGACATTCGGGCGGCCCGATCCGTGGCCGTGTGGGTCGCCGCTCATCCGGAGAGGCCGGGGAGTCATCGCGTCGTCCGAGCGGACGGTCGTCCGGTCCTGACATCGGCGTCGTCAGAACTCGGCCGGGAGGGCACCCGTCTGTTCCGGGGACGCGTCTCCGCAGATCGAATCTTGGACAGTCTGGAACCTGTCGGCTTCCTCACGTCGCTTCGGGAGGAGCAGCAGATGCTCAGTACGCGCGTTGTCGAGCGGGGCGACGATCAACAACTCGAATGCATCGCAGGCGTCGATGCGAGTTACGACGGAGACGCGATGTATGTGGTTGCCACGAACCTGGATGCGGAGAAACTGATCCCCGTCGAAATATCCGCGGTGACCACGAAGGCCGAGTTCCCGTACATCCCGACCTTTCTTGCATACCGCGAATTTCCCGGAATCGAGGCGGCCGTTCGTCGCCTCAATCGGCGACCGGACATTCTCTTGATCGACGGTCATGGTCGCCTGCATCCCGCGCTCTTTGGAGTCGCCTGTCATGTCGGCGTTCGACTCGACCTTCCAACGATTGGCATCGCGAAGCACCCGCTGGTCGGTCGCGCGGAGAGGAGCGGCCCAATGCCCTCGGGAGCGTCTCCGATCGAATTCGGCGGTCAAGTCCGCGGGTATGCGTGGACCCCGCCGGGTCGCGAACGGCCGATCTTTGTCTCAATCGGCCACCGGATCTCTCTCGAGCGCGCGCTCGAAATGGTTCGCGCGTCAACGCTCCGCGGATATCCCGAACCGCTGAAGCTCGCAGACCGGATTGGCCGGGAGATGAAAAGGAATAAGAGGAATGAAAAACGTGAAAAGGGTGCGACGCGATGAGTCGCCGAGCGACATTTCACCGCGAGGGCTGGCCGGGCAAGCGCCTATCTCTTCTTTTTCTTGCCCTTCTTTTTCTTGGCCACTTCTTTCCTCCCTATTTTCTGTAATGCGACAAGGGGTCTTAAAAGTAGCGAATCGACAAAAAATCGTTCATTTTGCGATTTATATAAAAACGACAAGATGCGAAACGCACAGCGAAACCGTTTTGGATTGCGCCCGCATCACTCGAATCGTGGAACTTCTCGTGTTCGGCGCGGGCGCGATGGGCAGTTTCTTCGGAGGCCTCCTCTCCCAGCGGCATGATGTGACCCTCATCGGGAGGGGGGAGCACATCTCGGCGATCAAATCGCACGGACTCCGAATCTCCGGGAAGACAGCGATCATCGCGAAACCGCGCGCTGCGACCCGAGTTCCGCAGAACGCGAAACCGGAATTCGTCGTGGTCACGACGAAGTCCTACGACACCGCGAATGCGATGATCGCCTTGCGTCCGCTCGGCGAGCGAGCGATCTTCGTCACGCTTCAAAATGGCCTTGGAAATGCAGATACAATCGCGAGGACCGCGCGGCGTGTGATTGCGGGCACAACGGCGCACGGCGTCACCTTTGTCGGGCCGGGCGAGATACGCCATGCCGGCATCGGCGAAACGGTCCTCGGCGCGTGGAGTCACGTCCGCGAAGCGGATCTCGTCCGCTTTCGAAATCTTCTCGCGGACGTCGGAATCGTCGCAAGCGTGACGAGCGACATCCGAACGGAGCTGTGGTCGAAGCTCGTCGTGAACGCAGCGCTCAACCCGATTGCCGCCCTTGCGGAGGTCCCGAACGGGCGGATCGTCCGGGACAAACGCCTCCTCGGCATCGTCGAGAGCGTATGCCGCGAGGCCACCGCGGTCGCGAAAGCCGAAGGCGCAAAGGTCGACGAAGAGGAGTTGAGACATCGCACGCTCCTTGTCGCGAAGCGGACCGCCGCGAACCGAGCGAGCATGCTCCAAGATCTAGACCGCCACCATCGAACGGAAATCGATGCTATCACAGGATCGATCGTCCGAGCCGCGGAACGCCACCGGATCCCGGTTCCGTTGAACGCCGGTCTGTACGCGCTCGTTCGGGCAAGAGAGGCAGCGTTCCGCGCGGCCTCGGCGTGAACGTTAGCGACCAAACCTTATAAAGGGGTATTTAATCCCTGCATACCGAACTCCGTTGCAGCCCCTCCGGGCGGCAGCGAGACGGTGGTGTGACTTTGGCCAAAATCAAGATTGAGAACGTCGTCGCCTCGACCTCCCTCGGGGAGGAACTGGACCTCCAGGCGATCGCCCTCGCCCTCGGCGGGGCGGAGTACGAGCCGGAGCAGTTCCCCGGCCTCATCTACCGATTGAAGGAGCCGAAGACCGCGACGCTCCTGTTCCGAAGCGGGAAGGTCGTCTGCACCGGGGCGAAGAGCCTCGAACACGTGAAGACGGCGATCGACATGGTCGCGAAGCAAATCGAAGCGGCCGGCATCCCGATCAAGAAGAATCCGGTGATCGAGGTCCAGAACATCGTCGCGTCCTCGGACCTCGGGACCGAGATCAACCTGAATGCGATCGCGATCTCCCTCGGCCTCGAGAAGGTCGAGTACGAGCCGGAGCAATTCCCCGGCCTCGTGTACCGGATCGACGTGCCAAAGGTCGTCGTCCTCCTGTTCGGCAGCGGCAAGCTCGTGTGCACGGGCGCGCGGAAGCCTTCTGATGTCGAGGAGGCAGTCGAGAAGATCACGCAGGAGCTGAAGGCCGCTGGCTTGCTCCGTTAGGCGATGTTAGAACTTCGGACCGAGATCGAAATCGACGCGCCCCCCGAGCATGTGTGGGCCGTCCTGATCGATTTCGAGAAGTTTCCGGATTGGAACCCCTTCATCCGAAGAATCCACGGCAACGCGCTGGTCGGTTCCCGACTCGACGTGCTCCTCGGGGCGTCCGGTACGCGACCGATGCGATTCCGACCCACCGTCAAGGCGGTCGTCCCGCATCGCGAGCTGCGATGGCTGGGCCGCCTCGGACTCCCTTGGTTGTTCGATGGCGAGCACATCTTTCAAATCGAGCCTCTCGGGTCAACGCGCGTCCGATTCATTCAAAGGGAGCGGTTCCGCGGTCTGCTCGTTCCCTTGCTAGCCCGAAGCCTGAATCGAGATGCTCGCCGAGGTTTCGAGGAGATGAACCGCGCCCTTCGAGCCCGCGTCGGCGCGTCGTCTTCGAGTCAGCCCGGAACCGGGAAAGCCTAAGAGACCACCGTCGTTCTGCGATTGCGTGGCCGTCTTCGACAATCACATCCATCTGCGCGCGAGCTTCAAAGGGGTCGAGGCGGCGAAGCTCTTCGAACGGGCGGGCGGCACGGCGATGCTGCTGACGCACAGCCCGTACGCAGAAGCGCCCGTCACCCGAGCTGATGACTACGCTAAGGCATATGGCCTGACCCTCGAGATGGCCCAAGCCGTCCGTGCGGCCACGGACCTCCAGGTGTTCGTCGCCCTCGGGCCGTATCCGGTCGAGTTCATGCACCTGCGTGAGACGCTCGGCCACGAGTCTGCGATGGAATCGATGGAGCGGGCGATCGACCTGGCGGCAACCCACATTCGCGAAGGGAGAGCGGTCGCGTTCGGCGAAATCGGGAGACCGCACTTTCCCGTCGGCGCGGAGATCATCCGGGCGTGCAACGACATTGTCCTCTATGCGATGGCTCAAGCCAAAAGCCTTGGAAGCGCGGTCGTCCTGCATACGGAGGACCCGACCCCTGCAACGTTCGCGGAATTCGCAGCAATGGCCGCGCAGGCCCGGCTCGAGCCCCGGTACGTCGTGAAGCATCACTCGACGCCACTTACACGACCCGAGGACAATTCGGGACTCGTGCCATCGATTCTGGCGAAAGAAGAACTCGCCGCGCAGGCCTTGAAAGGCGGGGCTCGGTTCCTCCTGGAGACGGACTACATCGACGATCCGGATCGTCCCGGTGCGGTGCTCGGACCCGCGACGGTGCCGAAGAAGACGAGAGCGTGGCTTGAGAAAGGGTTGCTGACAGAAGAGCAGGCTTGGTCGATCCATCACGACATGCCGGAACGAACCTACCGCATCGAGATGGACTGATCGGCCCCTGCCGTCGTCGGACGGCGCGTTCACTTGCGGAAATCGTTGGCGCCTTTGACCACCGACGCGACGCCCAGAAGCGCGGCGAAGGCGGCTCCGACTGCGGCCGCAGCTTGGTCGTTCGGCGCGGCGGGAACATAGGCAAGAATGGCGACCACGACACCGAAATTGATGAGGGCGAAGCCCGCGATAATTTCCGCGACCGCCAAGCGCAACCGCGGATCCAAGCCCGCGAACATAGGCCCGCAGAATCCGAGGCGACCATGAATATTCCGACTCACGACTATCGACGGACGTGAAAGCCGCGGAATTCTCCCTTCGGCGCGGACCACGAGACCTGGACCGATTCGACCCGTGCGTAGGGTTGGGAGGTCTTATTCCACTCGATGCATGCCTCGATCGCGGCCCGGTCTCCTTCGAAGACCGCCTCCACGCTTCCATCCCATCGGTTCTCGACGAATCCGTCGAGCCCTAACGACTCCGCCTTCTCCGCGCAATTCGCGCGGAAGTAGACCCCTTGCACGCGCCCGAGAAAGACGACGACCGCGCGGACCTTCACCGCGAAGCAAATCGAGCAGGCCCGAAAGAACTTTATCGTGGCCCGCGGCGATTCATGCGCACGATGCCCGGAGCCCCGGGACAGGGCGACTCCACAGACGTCGATCGCCTACGGCCGTATGTCGAACGCGCGCGAAGGTTTCGCGGATGGAACCTCAAGGGGATTGCTCCGAAACGGATCGGGCCCGGACCGCCGTGGGACTACGAGGGACGCGCGCGGGAGCTCTTGGCACGCGCCACGCGTGCGCTGGACATCGGGACCGGCGCGGGGGAACTCTTCGCGGGACTGTGCAACGGATACCGCGGACGTGCCGTTGCGTCGGAGCCGTGGAACGTGAACGCCCCAATCGCCAAACGAAGACTGTCCCCGTTGGGCATCGAGGTGGTCCACTGTGCCAGCCTTCACCTCCCGTTTCAGGACGGAGTGTTCGACCTCGTCATCGATCGACACGAAGAGATGGATCCCGACGAAGTCCACCGAGTTCTCGAACCCGGCGGACTCGTGCTCACGCAACAAGTCGGCCGAAATGAGTGGACCGAGTTGCGACCGTTTTTCCCCCGCATGCAAGACTTCGGCCCCCTTCTCGACCAGTATACCCGGGGATTCCGGCACGCCGGGATGATCATCGGCCAGGCCGAAACGCACGACGTCCGCGTGGCGTACCGCGGACTCGGCGAGCTCGTGTATTTGCTCTGCATTTCGCCCTGGACGATCCCTGAGTTCGATCCGCTGGGGCGGGACCTTGCCCCGCTCCTCCTCCTGGAAGACCGGCTGACGACTCGAGACGGCCTCGTGCTCACAGAGAGTCGGTTCCTGATCGAAGCGCGGAAGCCCTCGTAGAGGTTCGCTTCGCTCTCGGGCCGCCTCGGAGAGATCCGGGGCTGCAATCGGTTCGGACGGAAGAGGCCGCACTTTTCTTATACGCCAGGCCGCTATCGCTCTCTCCCCGGCGGGTTCTTCATGAAGCGGAACAAGGTCCAGGACCTCCGGGTGTCCGACTTCATGTCCACGAACCTCGTGACCGCGAGCAGGGACGACACGCTCGGGGATGTCCTCGGCAAGATGAAGTCGAACGACATCCACGAACTCCCGGTCCTCGAACGCAAGAAGCTCGTCGGCGTCGTCACGATGCGGGAGCTGATGCGGCGTCGGAACCTCCCGCCGGCCACGAAGGTCTCGACCGTCCTGGAAAACCCGCCGGAAATCACGCCCGAGACGCCCCTTCCGGACGCCGCGGAGAAAATGATCTCGGCCGGGTTCCGCGCGATCCCCGTCATCAAGGGGAAGGCCCTCGTCGGGATCATCTCCCGGTCGGACATCGTTCGCGCGCTCGTCGAGACGCGGGCCCTGGAGGGCGTCGTCGTGCGGGACTTCATGACGCCGAACCCGCAGTGCGTGGCGGAGGACGACACCGTCGAGCACGCGGTGCAGATCATACGGTCTCTCGCCGAACGCTCGGTGCCGGTCGTCGACAAGCGCCGGCACCTGAAGGGCGTTGTCGGGCTGAAGGACGTCGTCGACCTCTTCGCCCGCCCGAAGGTCCGCGAGCAGTACGGGGACCGAGCGGGCCGCGAGGAGAAGGTCGTCATCGAGGTGGGGAGCGTCATGCGCTATCCGCCCCTCACGGTCGGGCCCGACGCGGACGTGCATCGCGCGGTCGAGCTGATGGCCAAGCACCACATCTCCTCGATCATCGTGACCGAGGAAGACGAGCCCGTGGGGATCATCACGTCCCAGGACGTCATGCAGTTCCTCGCGGGACTCCGGGAGCGCGAGCAGCTCTTCGTGGAAATCGGCGGGCTCGAGGACGAGCCGAAGGACACGTATGACGAGATCTACGCCGTCATCCAGAAGGAGATGCGGCGAATCGGGTCGCTCGTGCAACCGCGAACCCTCACGATCCACTTCCAGAAGTACAAGCCGGAAGGCGACCGCTGGAAGTACTCTATTCGGGCGCGCTTCACGACGAGCCACCGGATCTACTACGCGCACGAGTTCGACTGGGACCTCCGGGTCGCGTTGACCAAACTCCTCGAGACGCTCTACAAGCGGATCGTGAAAGAGAAGGAGCGCAAGGTCACCGAGCGGAAGCGGCACCACCGGTCAACGTAGGTTCCAGAAGGGGCGGTGCGCTCGGATCGTCGCCTCGATCGCGCTCTTGCCGCGGCCCGTGTCATCGAGGACCTCGGAAAGGGCGAGGCGGGTCGATCGTCCGCGGAAATGGCCAACGACGCCCGCGATGACCTCGCCGAGCGCGTCGAGATGATATCCGCCTTCCAGGGCCACGGCGAGCCGGTTCCCGCACAGGCGGGTCGCCAGGGCCGCGCTCCGGGCCACGAGTTCGACGTATCCGGGGGACGACAGGACGAGCGACGTGAGCGGGTCGCGGTAGTGCGCATCGATCCCCAGGCTCATGAGGACGACGTCCGGCCGGAACTGCTCGACGATCGGCTCGACAACCCGGTCATGCGCCGCGAGGTACGACGCGTCCCCACACCCCGCCGCGAACGGGACGTTCACGGTGAACCCGCGGCCCTCTCCCTCTCCGACATCCTCCGCAGGGCCCGTGCCCGGATAGATCCCGTACTCGTGGGTGGACAGGTACAGGACGGACGCGCTGCCCGCGAACATGTCGCGGGTCCCGTTCCCGTGATGGGCGTCGTAGTCCAGGATGGCGACGCGCCTTCCCTCGGCGACCTGATCCGCGGCGGCGATGGCGACGTTGTTCAGATAACAGAAGCCGCCTCCGTAGTCGGGCCCGGCATGATGGCCCGGAGGTCGCACGAGGGCGACGCTCGGCCGCCCGTCGCGGACCGCGGCTCTCGTCCCGTGCAGGACGGCCCCCGCCGCGAGGGCCGCGAGGTCGAACGTCCCCGGGTGCACGGCCGTCTCGGGGTCCAGCCGACCTTCGCCGAGATTTCGGAAGTACTCGAGGTACGTCGCGTTGTGGACTCGCGCGAGCTCGGCGGGGGTCGCGGGGGGCGCCCGCTCGACATCCGTGAACAGATCCGCCCGTTCCAGGTGGGAGACAATCGACCGCAGCCGATCCGGCCGCTCCACATGAAAGGGCGACGCGATGTGGTCCAGGAACCGGGGATCGTAGACCAGCACGGCCGAGGGAGGGCCGGAGCCGACTTCAAGGCATCGTCGAGCCGGTTCCAGGCCGTCCGAAACGAGCTTATCACGATTGAAAATCACGCCGCGAAACATCTGAGAATTGTGCCGGCACGCTTAAGCGAACTCGATTTCATATGTTCGATTCAGAGCGCGGATCGGGGCGGGATGAGAGTCTTTTCGCCGAGAGGTACAGGAGTAATTCTCCTCGTCGGGGCCCTCGTTGTGGTCGGCTCGCTGCCACTCGGCCGACCGGCGGCCCACGTCGATTCCGGCGCCATGAGCTTCTGGGAGGCGGCCGGTCGCGGCCTCGTGAGCGCGACCGTGGTGAACGAGACGTACGTCCGCGATGGACTCACGGTCACCGCGCCCGTCGGGATTCGCCTCGACAGCGCGGCGGACGTGCCGGTCGTCGTCTCCGAGGAGGCCGTCCTCATGAGCCCGCACCCACTCGAGAGCCCGACGCCGGATCCCCTCCGGACGACGCAGGATGCGGTCCTCACCGTGCAGACGATCCCCGCGCACGGCTCCCTGAACTATTCGTATGGAGACCTGGCGGTGCAGGGCTTCCTGCCCCATCCGACCTGGTGGTGTTCCGAGGAATTCCAATTCACCCAGGCCGAAATCCACTACCGGATCGGCGGAGAGACCTTGCCGTTCGCCTTGCGTCCCATCCTGGCGAACGAACATCACGAAGGGCCAAGTTCGAACACGCAGAGCGACTTCTGGACGTACCTGCGTTCGAACCCGACGGTCGTCATCGGCAAGGAGCCGTTGTGGACCCAGCTTGACGGAACGGCCGGCCAGACGATTCATGTCACGATCGAGGCGACGAACATCGCGGTGTATACGTTCGAGGACACGATCACGAACGATGTGAACGTGACCCACGGCGTGCTGGAGGACACCGTGCCTGCGGGTTGGAGTGTGGAGGAGGGGAGTTACTCCGTCCCGCCCGACGACATCGTGAGCCACGACGACGGCTCGCGGACGTTGCGGTGGAACGTCGACCTGCCCGCGGCGCTGGATAGCGGGTCGGAGGACCCTCAATATCCGTCTGCGTACGAGCCGCTGACCCGATCGTACACATTGGTCGCGCCCGCCCTGGCCATGGGGCGCATGGAGCTGCCGCGGGCTGAATCCGACATGGACCGTGACGGGATCGCGGATGCGGCGTCCGCGCCTTCGCTCGTCGAGACGGTCTCGGTAGGCGTGCCGCTCCCGGACGCGGGCGGCCCGTACACCGGGAAGGAAGGCGACACGATCTTGCTCAGCGCCAGCCGCTCCACGGACCCCGATGGCGATCCGCTCCAGTTCCGGTGGGACTTCACGGGCGACGGGACGTTCGACACGCCGTGGTCGTCCGTGCCGACTGCCGAGATGCGCTACACGGACGATTTCTCCGGCGTGGCCGTCGTCGAGGTGTCCGATGGACTTCACGTCGCCGAGGCCGATGCGACCGTAACGATTGCGAACCGGCCGCCCGAAATCAGGCGCCTCGACGCCGTCGCGCGGGCGGCGTTCCGAATCGAAATCGCCGGCGAGAAATGGCACGATCTCTCCTTCACCGTCGACTCGGACACCGGCCTCCTTGCGTCCCTCAACCTCTCGCGGGAGCCCGGGAGCCCGTCGAACCAAGCCGCGACGACCGACGTCCTTACGTTCTCCCTGCGGGAACATGTCACCGCCACGCTCGCGTATACGCCCCTGAACGACCGCGTGAACGGCCAGATGGGTGGAGACAACCCCGCATGGATCGTCGTCGTCTTCCCGGATGGCCAGGAGACTCGAATGTTTCACAACTTCAATGTCCGGCACCCGACGACGTGGTCGTGGACATTACCGGACCTCCCCGCATTCTTCGTCCGGAGCGGGATCACCTTCCGCGCGAGCCTTCACGATGCAGGCAGCGACGATCTCATCGCGACTTGGGAGTTCGGAGACGGGACGAGCGTTCGGGAGACATTCTGGAACAACGGGATGGGCCCGGATCCGCCCCAGAGCCAGGGAGGCACCGCGCCGTTCGATGTCACCGCGGCGGTGGTGCACGGGCATCGTCCCGGCGGCTCGTTCACGGTCACGCTGACGGTCCGAGACGATGACGGCGGGGTCACCCAGGCGACCCTCGCCCTTTCGAATCTGTAACGGGCAAAGTTCTTTAGCACCTCCCTCGCGTGCAGAGGCCGTGCTGGAAGCCCGTCGGGTTTTGCGCGGCGAGCGGGTCCTCCTCCGGCCGCTCGCGTCGACGGACCTCCGGCGCTGCGTGAAATGGTTCTCGGATCCGCAGATCATCCGGTTCCTCGGCCGCGACGCGCCCGTGACGCTCGCGGAGGAAGAGCGGTGGTTCCGCGATTACGAACGGCGGACGGACGAGCAGATCTTCGCGATCGAGGTCGAAGGTCAGCATGTCGGGAACCTGGGCCTGCACAAGATCGACCGGGTCCATCGGAAGTCAGAGGTCGGGATCGTAATCGGCGAACCGTCATTCTGGTCGCACGGCTACGGCACCGAGGCGATGCGGGTCGTCCTCCGCTACGGCTTCGACGTGCTCGGGCTCAACAAGATCTCGCTCGACGTCCTCGAGTACAACACCCGGGCCCTCCGGACGTATGAGCGACTCGGATTCCAGCGGGAGGGCGTCCACCGCGAGGACATCTACAAGGACGGTCGCTTCGTGAACGTCATGCGAATGAGCATCCTCGCCCGTGAGTTGCAGGAAGGACCGCTCACCTGAATGGGGTCAGAGCTCCAACAGTTCCCGCGGTGCGGTGCTCATGTACCGCGGACCCGCCTTCGTGATGAGGACATCGTCCTCGATCCGAACGCCTCCGAATCCGGGGACGTAGACCCCCGGTTCGTCCGTGAAGACCATGTTCGGGCGAAGCACGAGATCGCTCGAGGCGTTCAAGGCGCCGCCGTCGTGGACCGCGAGGCCGATCGAATGACCGAGCCCGTGGATGAACCGTCCCTTGTACTTCGTCCCGTCGATCAGGTTCCGGGCGGCCGCGTCGACCGACTTCCCCTTCGAGCCGGGCTTCATCCTCGCGAGCGCCGCCGCCTGGGCTCGGGCGACCGTGTCGTGCATCCGGCGTTGCTCCTCCGACGCCGAGCCCACGACGACGGTCCGCGTGACGTCGGAGCAGTACATGTGGTACATCGCGCCGAAGTCGATCACGATCATGTCCCCCCGCTCGATCTTCCGCTCCCCGGCCGTGTAGTGCGGCTCGGCCCCGTTCGGGCCGGAGCCCACGATCGTGTGAAACGAGGGGCCGGTGGCCCCATTCTTCTGCATTCGGTAGACGAGTTCCGAGGCCACTTCCGCTTCCGTCACACCAGACCGGACGAACGGCAGCGTCTCCTCGAAAGATTTTGTGGCGATGTCGCACGCCCGCTGGATCTGCTCGATTTCCCCCGGATCCTTCACGAGCCGGGTCTTCATGACCGCCTCGGAAATATCGACGAACCGGGTGGATTTGGACGCCAGTTTCTGTAACCGTTGGAATGCGGCATGGGTCAGCTCCGCCGCGTTGATGCCGACCTTCCGGTGGCCTTTCAGCGCCCCCTTCGTGCGGCTTGTCGACTCGTTGCGGGTCTGGAACACGTGGAGCGGCAGACCGCTCTTCTTCGCGGCCTGTTCCTCCAGGGCGGAAGTCGTGATCTCGCATCGACCGTCCGGCGTGAGCCAGGCGCCGCAGCCTTCGAACAGACCGTCGGTCAGGCCCGTCGCGTAGAAGAAGGAACGGTCGATGTGCGGCTCGGTCGAGTTAAGGAATACAATCAGGTCGAGTCCATCATTGACATTCCGGAAAATACGCCGCACGCGGTCGCGCACGAGAATCCCCCGCGCCCAAACGTTGTGCACACCTTAAGCATTCGTAGACCGAGGCCGGTCACCGCTTGCTCGAACTAATTCCGTCGTGAGTGAACACATATGCGTGCGAGAGCGAAAACCCCCAAATCCATAGAATGACGAAGAAAAAGGCAGGAAGCCACCAAAACTCGGGGTGGACAACGACGACCGCGATCAGGAGAGCCAGATAGACAAGTAGGGCGACACCGACGAAACGGGCGAAGACCGCACGCGCTGCCATTTCTCGAACGGGACATTGCGATTTGGGGGTAAGAAACCAGAGGCGGCTTCCGAAGGATTTTAAGTGCGCGAACGGTCCTTGTTTCGATGGCGAAGCGACGGCACCGCGGCATGGAGCGGCGGATCGCCCTGGAGCGCATGACGACGCTCTTCCGCCTGGCCGAAGGCGAGGCGCTCCAGCGCCATGCCGGCCGAGCGCGACGGTACGTGGAGCTCGCGCGTCGGATCGGGATGCGCTACAACGTCCGGGTGCCTGCCCCCTTCAAGCGGTCGTTCTGCAAGAAGTGCCTCGCGTTTCTGTTGCCGTCCGTGAGCGCCCGGGTCCGGGTGGGACGGGGCCGGGTCGTCGTCACGTGCACCACGTGCGGCGCGGTCCAGCGCTATCCGTATCGTCGGGAACAGCTGGCGCATCGTGCGTCCCGCGGCTAGTACGACGTGGTCATGTCGATCTTGCCCGCCTTCCGGGCGAGGTACTCGCCGGCCTTGAAGACGGCGATGCTCAGCCCGAAGAACGCCACGCTCGAGATCGCGAGGAAGGCGAGGATCGTGAGATCGCTGAAACCGCCGAGGCCCGTCTGGATCCCTTGCAACTCCGCGCTGGGCAAGAGGAGCCGACGCGAGAGGTCGAACCAATAGGTCAGCGGGATGACCTTCCCCACGTCACTCAGGCCGCCCGGGAGGACGCTCAGCGGGAAGAGGACGCCGCAGAACACGTAGAAGATCCCCGGGACCGCCTCGGCGATGGTCTGCGTATGTCGAGCCATGAGGAACGTCGCGCCACCCAGGGTGATGCCGATCGCGAGGAGACAGAACAGGCCGAGGATGAAGCTCACAATGAAGACGGGGACGGCGGACCAGCTGATCGTGATCGGCACGGGAGGATTGAGGACGAACGCGCCGAAGGCGAGGGTAATCACGACCGCGAAGGAGGCGACGATGATCTTGGAGACGGCCCGGCCCATCACGTACACGTAGAACGAGATGGGCGAGATGTACACGTACCGAATCGTCTGGTACCACTCCCGGTCCGACTGGATCACCTGGAACGTCCCGAACAGCGTCGAGCCGACGAAGATGAAGAACGCGTTCCCGACGTACATGAAGTCGAACAGCGGTTGCGGCCGGACGTTCCCGATCGCGGCGAAGACGACGTACATGAGGACGAGGATGAAGACCGCGGCGATCGGCTTGACAATCGAGTAGATGATGAAGAGCCACGGCTCGGTCCAGTTCGAGTCCATCTCCCAGCCGAGCCAGGCCGCGACCTTGAAGGTCCTCCAGAACGTGCTCACTGATGCCGTGATGTCAACTTCCCCTCCCTCTTCGCGAGGGTCTCGAGATAGGCCAGGGTGTAGCGCGCGAGGACCAGGAACACCACGGCCAGGACGAGCAAGATCTCTAATTCGGTCACCGGCGGCAGGAGCGGCAGCGGCGCGGTCCCCGGCAACGTCAGTTGGCGCAGCGCGTCCAGGCCGAAGGTCGCAGGGACGATGCTCCCCGCAATCGCGACGGCGGGACCCCAGGTGGGGATGGAGAACAGACCGCCCGCGGGGAAGTACATCCCGCTCGAGAAGAAGATCGGCTCTTCCATGAGGGCCGAGAGGTTCCATGCTTCCCGACCCCAAAGGAGGTACAACGATGCGAACATCATCCCCATCCCGTAGAGGGCGATGAGCGTGACGAAGAACACGGCGAGGAGCAGGAACGGATTCGCGACCGAGAAGATGACACCGAACACGACGATGCCGGCCACGAGCGTCGAGAGCGCGCGCACCGACGTCATGAACATCCCGCCGATCGCCATGCCGCCGAGGAGCGCCATCCGGTTCATCGGAGCCATCATGTAGAGTTGGAGGTTCCCGATCTCCTTCTCCCAGTACAGCTGGCTTGCCATGGACCAGAGGACGTTGAGCCAGAACGCGACCATCGTCCCGCCGAGGACGACCGTCGCCACGAGGGCGTTCAGGTTTTGGCCCGCCTGGTGGAGCGCGAGGAGCTGGGCCGGCGTCGGCGTACAGGGACTCGGGCAGATCGCCGCGGCCTGCGCTTGGTAGAACGCCTGGTAGATGAACACGTACGCCGCAATCCCGAGGAGCGGGAGGAAGACCTCGAAGATCAACCAGGACGGCTCGCGGTTCGCCCCGATCACGCGCGGGTACGCCCGGCCGACGACGCTCCGGAGGTTCAGGCCGAGACGGAACCGGAGGTCCGCACGCCGGACGGTCGCCTCCCTCACTCGAATCCCCTCCCGACCATCCGGATGAAGACGTCTTCGAGGGTTGGCTCCGACTTCTGGAGGGAATGCACCTTCGAGCCCTGGGACATGATGCGGCTCAGGATGTCCGCGACGGGCGCTTCGCCGTCGAGGATGAACGTGAGGTGCGTCATGTTCTTCCCGATATCGTTCTT
>Ga0209266_1000369_pt1 | contig 36099 bp, 36 predicted proteins | sample GraSoiAngelo_132_FD_185889 | JGI IMG/M metagenome (GOLD analysis project Ga0209266, IMG submission 185889) | Grasslands soil microbial communities from the Angelo Coastal Reserve, California, USA - 14_0929_02_40cm (SPAdes) (version 2) | ecosystem: Environmental > Terrestrial > Soil > Grasslands ...
ACGACATCTATGAGGTAAAATGGTAAAAGCGTTCGAAGCAAAAACACCCTTGACAACCGCCCTAGAGAGACCGATTTTCACAAAACAGTATCACTGACTCTGTCAAGGAAGCACGAGAACGACAGCCAATTTTAGCTGACACTTCTAAATCAAGATTGGGGAAAACACAACTTTCGGCCAGATTTTCAGGTTCGCATATAAACCAAAACCGGATTGTGGGCCCCACAACAAGCACAGACAAAATCTGTTGCAAGCCCGCCCCATGTTGCCTAGGCTAGAAATAATCTTCCGAAACACTGCCCGAATCATACCCTGACGTGTCAAGAACTCAATTGGCAAAACCCACAGTCAGACGGGACTTTAAGGAAGAAATTCCAACATGTCCTACAAGTCCTTGAAAAACTGGGACAGAGGGCAGAAAGAACCCCTGCTCTCCAAACTGACCGAGCGCGTCCACCACCAAGAACCCCTCAAAGAAAGAATCTCCCAGTGCATCTACAGACTCAGAGTCCAGCAAAACAGGCTCGAAGGAGCCAACCTCAAGACCCAGCAACACGACAAGAGCCTCTTCGACAAATGCGTCCAAGCACAGATGGCAAAGGACACAGCAAGGAGCACAATGTACGCCAACGAGATCGCAGAGATACGGAAAATGGCAAGGATCACAATGAGAAGCGAGCTCGCACTTGAACAAGTCGTTCTTCGACTCGAGACAATACAAGAATTCGGTGACGTAGCAGCTACCATGGGCCCCATAGCGGGAGTCGTACAAGCCATCAAGAACCAAGTCCAAGGCGTAATCCCACAAGTCGGCTACGAGCTCGGCGAAATATCCGACGCTCTAAACGGCGTAGTCATGGAAGTCGGCGAAGCAACCGGCCAATCCTACGACTTCGAAGCATCAGGAACTGAAGCACAGAAGATTCTCTCAGAAGCAAACACAGTAGCAGACACCAGGATGCGCGAAAAATTCCCGGAGCTACCCTCACCGGCTCTCGCCTACGAAAGACCCGCCGAGAGCACGGTTCCCAGGTAGGAGGATAACTCCAACCACCCTTTTTTGGAGACATGATCATGCCATTAAACTTGGAACAGATCAGAAGGTTCCTCGGCAGAACACTCCAGGACCCCTACGGCCGGACCTTTGGAAAAGTCGTCGGAATCTCAGCAAACCTCCGAGACGAGGTCACAGGAGTCGGCATAGAAGTCGGAAATGGCGAATTCGTACAGTGCCCCGGCGACAGAGTCGCGATCAGCGGCGACAGCCTTGTCCTAACTCCTTCATGGAAGGTGGAGGCCGAAGACTTCCGCAAGGAATTCGACGTAGTAACCCGACGCCTGAAGGCTCTAGATGAGCTGTTCAGCGTTGGAGACATACAGAAGGACGTGTACGAGGACCTCAGGAAGCAACATGAAGACGCGATAAACGAGCTCAAGTCCAAGAGAAAACAGATCCTAGACAACCTAAGCCAGAGAAACAGCACGCTGAACACGCAGCTACGCCAGCTTCAGACCCACCTTGCAGGAAACAAGATGCTTCACGCATCCGGCGAGTTCGACGACCAAAGCTACAAGGCTGCAAGCGACGCCATTGACACTGGCCTGGCCAGAGCCGCGGCAGAACGTAAAGATGTAGAATCAATCTACAGCTACCTATCCAAGCCAGACGGAACAAGCCCGTCGCCAAGTCCAATAGCCGCTCCCGTCCAGACGCCCGTTCCCACTCCAACCCCAACTCCTCAGACCCCTGCGAGAGACCAGGTTATCGCCCTTCACGTGAGGGAAACTTAGGAGTCACCACGAAGTGTTTCGAAAGCTAGAGGAAAGGGTCCACCCCATTCCCCTCAAGGAACGCATAGACCAAGCATTGTACCGGCTCGGGACCCAGAAAGAGAAGCTCGAGCACATGTCCTCAAGGCTCCAGCAGCGCGACAAGGAAATGTTCCAACGTTGCATCGGCGCCCAGCTGTCGAAAGACAATGCTCATGCAGCCTTGTATGCAAACGAGTGCGCCGAGATTCGCAAGATGGCACACATCACTTTGAGTAGCGAGCTTGCACTGGAAAGGGTCGTTCTCAGACTTCAGACAATAGAGGAGTTTGGTGACGTCATGGCTCAGATCGCTCCTGTAATCGGAGTCGTTCGGGAAACGAGAGGAAGAATCGCAGGCGTGATTCCCGAAGTCGCCACCGAACTGGGAGAAGTGAATAACATGCTGAGCGACATGAGCCTCGAAACCGGAGAAGTCCAAGACCAAGACTTGGATCTGACGGCCTCAAGCTCCGAAGCGAAAAAGGTCCTAGAGGAATCCAACATAATCGCCTCACAGCAGATAAAGGAACGCTTCCCCGAACTCCCCCTCCCCGAGCCCCGACAGACAACAAACGCTACAGTGACCCAAGTCACTCAGGCGAGGATCCCGGTAGCAATAGCGTCGGGTGGTGAGGAGGAGCAAGTGGAACCGCTAGAAGACAGGGTCCTAGGATACATCAAATCCCACAATGGCGAATTGAACATGAACTCTGCCTCGACGGACCTTGCAGTATCCCCTGAGGACGTTCGAAGATCTCTCCAGAAGCTTAGAGATGATGGCAAGATAGTCATGGATTGAGGACAGCGGTCCCCGGACAATTTCAGAGTGACTTGGAGGGAAGGCGGGTTTCAGCTTCAGAAGAGCTAGAATCGCTTGCAGTAAAATACGCAAAGGAGGCGATACAGCTTGAAGGGAAGGGCTCCAGACGGATCGCCGCGACCAAATACCAGCGAGCGATCGAAGTCCTGCTAAAACTCTGCTCCCTCTATCCTGCTGCTCCTCAAAACAAGCTGTACATGGAGCACGCCGAAGCGTACCGGAAACGGGTCCAAGAGCTACAGTCCGACTCTGAACCAAACTCGCGACCGGTAGAATCCGCGGACGGCAAGGATTCGAAGAACATCAAATTTGACCAGTGGGTCCTGACTGAGAAACCCGATATCAGCTGGGACGATATCGCGGACCTCGAAAAACCGAAGCGCGCCATCGAAGAGTCGATAGTCTTCCCCGTCCGAAGGCCAGACTTGTTTCCTCTAGGATGGCCCCGAGGCATACTATTCTTCGGCCCACCAGGCTGTGGAAAGACCCTCCTCGCTGCGGCCGTAGCAAGCGAGATCAAAGGGGTGTTCTTCTGCGCAGACGCCGCGTCCCTAATGTCCAAGTGGCTGGGAGAGTCGGAGAGAAACGTATCGCAGCTCTTTGCCAAAGCCCGGGAGAATGCTGAGAAGGGTCAACCAGCAATCGTATTCATCGATGAGATCGACTCTCTGATGGGGGTCCGTGGCGAAGAAGTCGGTGGAGAGGTCAGGGTCCGAAACCAGTTCCTAAAGGAGATGGACGGAATCCTAGACAAGAAGAGGAACTATCACGTCTACCTGATTGGAGCTACTAACAAGCCGTGGGTCTTGGACGAGCCTTTCATCCGCAGGTTCCAGAAAAGGATCTACGTCCCGCTCCCCGATATCAAAGCACGAATGGACATGTTCCAGATATACGCACACGACCTGAAACTCGACAACAACGTAGACTTTGCAGAGCTAGCACGAGTGACCGAAGGATACTCAGGCGGAGACATTCGAGACCTCTTTCAGTCCACACAGCTCAAGGTTGTCCGCAACTTCTTCACACATGGAAACGTAACCGATCTGGCCTCCGTTCCGGATCCAATAACGATGGAAGACTTCCAGTCCATCGTCACCGGAAGAAGACCCAGCGTTTCACAGACCATCCTCAAACGATACTACGACTGGGACGAATCCTTCAAGGCGAGCTAACAGAAATGATGAATCTTGACGGGACCGATCTCAAAATCCTGGCAGAACTAGTCGAAAACTCGAAACAATCATACGTCGAAATCGGAAGAAAACTCGGCCTTCACCCGAATGTGATAGCCTACAGGGTTAACAGGCTAGAAGATGCCCACATAATCCGCGAATACACCACCCTCGTCGACTTTTCGAAACTGGGTCTCTCCGAACAGGTAATCGTCGCAGCCAACTTTCCCACAACCTCGTCAAGAGAAGACATCCTGAAGCAGATCTGCGAGATCCCGGAAACGGTCAACGTAATCAGCTCCCTCGGCAGCCCTGAAGGACTCGTATTCATCGTCGCCCGCAACAAGGAAGACGTCAACGCTGTGTTGTCGAAGCTACGATCTATGAACCTTGACATCGACTTTGCATCATCTGTCATCCGCAGCTACGATGAAGGCCGCCTGGGCACCTACCTCAGGGCAATGGCTGGGTCAGACGAGCGGTAAAACCCTTGGAACGGCCCAGCTGGGCTCCCGTGATATTTTCGGGGGCTCTTCCCAGAGAGTTGTCGGACCTACTCGCAATCGCAATTCTCGGACTAGCCAGCAGTCAACTAGTCTTTTCCCAGGTGCCTCCATTCTCGAGGATCGACGCCTCTTGGATTCTGCTCTTCTTGGTTCCTACAACATCTGCACTAGCAGCACTCTCAAACTCTTCCAATAGAGAGCGAGAAGAACTCGCACTCTTCGCGTATGGGGGATCCACAGGGCAGATCGCAGTACGTAATTTTCTGCGAGGCAGCATCATCACAACGATAGGATTACTACCAATACTATTCTTGCTCCTTACAGCTAGCCTTTCCCTGTCGCCCGGTCTTATCACGGTCATCACAATTGTTCTCGTCGGCGGATTAGCTTACGCAACTCCCGCCTTCAGACGAATCCGGTCTTCGAACTTCGTGGAACATTACAAGGGATGATCACATGAATCCTCTGATAGAATGTAGGTCGGTCGCGGTAGAATATCCCACAGCTGACGGAGTTTTGAAGCTCTACGGCGACGGATTATCTCTCATAATCGAGGAGGGGGCATTCGTTTCGGTGGTAGGCGGTTCAGGATGGGGAAAGTCAACTCTCGTCAACTTGATACTTGGCCTTGAGAAGCCGACTCGAGGGAATATCTACATTCGCGGCGAGAATGTGACACAACGCTCCTTTGTCAGCCGCTGCTCAAGAATCAAGACGGCTGCAGTCTTCCAGAGGCCGACTGCTGTGCCACACCTTACCGTACTGCAGAATCTCCACTTGGCCCTATCAATGATAGGCATTCCGAGACGCGAGAGAGACGGGAGGATTCGGGAGTCAATAGGGTTCTTCGGCTTGGAAAACCTCTCTCACTCACGGCCTGATTCATTGAGCGCAGGACAGAGAAAAAGGATCGATCTTGCCCGTGCACTCGCCGTAAGGCCTGAGTTTCTTGTACTGGACGAGCCGACGGGAGATCTGGATACGTCAATAGCCAACTTGGTAATGCCCTTGTTGAGAGGGCTCAATCGAGACCACGGAATAACGATCCTGATGACAACAGCCATCCCACGTCATGCATCATCAGCAAGGCATCAGGTGCATCTCAGAGGGCCAACTATTGTAGCACGAACGCCGAGGGTCTTGGCAAGGGGAGAAAATGTTTAGGGAAAACCAGTCGATTGCGGACAAGATTCGCGAAGCAATCAAACCAACGCCAGTCAAGAATAGGATCCAGATGGCGGCTTACAAATTGCGGAATCAAACCACCAGACTCGACAAGTCGATAGCTCGGATGGAATCAAGAGATCGCGTTCTGCATGAAAAATGCGTGAAAGCACTAGAAGCTAGAGACAGTCAAACCGCGACCCTTTTCGCGAACGAGTGCGTCCAGATTCGTAAACTGATCAAGACCTCCCTCAGCAGCCAGATCTCTCTCGAACAAGCGGTTCTCCGTCTAGAAACCATCGAACAATTTGGCGACATGGTTCATGGTATGGGAAGCGTCAAAGGCATTCTCACAACTGTCAAGGCAGAACTCGAAGGGAAACTTCCCGAGATCTCAACAGGATTAAATGATATCGAAGACTCTCTAGAAAATCTAACTAGCGAAATTGGAGAGGCAGTGGATTCAGAGGGAACCTACGTTCTTCCCAACGACGACTCTGCAAGGATTCTCAAAGAGGCAGATCTCATGGCAGAGCAGAAGATGAGGGAAAAGTTCCCCGAGATACCTCAGATCCCCGTGGACGCCCACAGGCTGAGGTAGCTGTAGCTGATATCTCCCGAACTTGAGACAAGGGCCCTCCTCGGTCACCCGGTAATCGATACCTACGGGAGAAGTCTGGGCAGAGTTATCGGAATCGAGAGAAACGCTTTCGGTGAGCTAGAAAATGTCCAGGTGGAGGTCCCCGGAGGGCAGATCATGACCGCCAAGGCTCGACAACTCGCTCTAACTCCTAGAAACATCACCTTGACACCGGATTGGAAGCTCGAGTCTGAAGACACGATTTCGGAGCTCACCCTATTGCGAAAGAGGATCGGTGCACTTGAATCCTTGAAGGAATCGAAAGAGATCGAGGATGAGATCTACGTGGAGCTGGTTGATTCCCAGAAGGCAGGGTACCTCGAAAAGGTCAAGGCGGCAGAAGCCCTTGCAGCCTCAATGAAGAGACGTCTCTCAGAAGTGACCAGCAATATCTCCAGCCTGACAAGATACCTAGTGAACGCGAAGCTCGACCATAAGAGCGGAGAACTCGACGACGAGACGCTAAAACTAGCCCAAGGCTCGATCGAGCCCACACTACGCCCCCTCATCGCCGAGAAAACAGACCTCACCAGTTCGCTAAAGACTCTGGAGCAGGTTCTACCAGCAAGGGTCAGCATCGGCTAGCCCATTGTAGCAGCAGATTCATTCTCCTCGGACCTTTCTCAAATCATATTATATTCGGCCATCCTTTACCTGAGAGAGTGGTGCTGGTGGTTTGATCAAAGACATAGACAGAGAGATGGAGAAGAATAATGTCCGATCGATGATCGTCTTCGGTGATTCTACAACAGGGAACCCTGATCTCTGCTATGTTGTTGGCGGCTCTCTCCCTCGGGGAGGCATCTACCTCAAACGTAGATCCAATAGTCCAACTCTGATCGTGAGCAATATCGATGTCGGTAGTGCTCGAAAGGGGAGGGTCGGCGATATCCGGACATACTCTGAGTATGGATATGAACGATTCTCAGCCCGTTACGAGAGGGATGAAGCTAGGGCGCGCTTCTATGAACGGATAATTCGAGACGCTGGGCTGGAAGGGCCCACAGTGATATGTGGAAGGAACGATACCTCCAACACACTCCTGCTTATCGACGCTCTCCGGAAGAAGGGCGTCAAAATTGTGGGAGAAAAGTCACCGACTATCCTGGAGACCGCGCGCGAAACCAAGGATCGGTATGAAATTGAACGACTGAGAAGCATGGGCAAGAAGACCGCAAGAGTCGTCGAACGGACACGACGATTCCTGGCGAGTTGCAGAGTCCGGGGCTCAAAGGTCTATCAAAGGTCCAAACCACTAAGCGTAGACGCTGTCAAGAAAGTAATCGGCCGCCTCCTGGCAGAAGAGAACATTATCGCGCCGGAGGATACCATCTTCGCTGTCGGAAGAAGATCGAGCGATCCACATTACAATGGCGAGAGTGGGGACATCGTCAGAGCGGCTGAGCCCATAGTCTTCGACATATTCCCCGCGGAACCTGACGGGTACTGGCACGACTGCACAAGAACGTACACCTTCTCGTCTCCTTCTAGGAGAGTCAAAGAAATGTTTGATGCGGTTCTAGACGCGCAGACCTCAGCTCTAGACCAGATACGGGAACAGGTTCCCTCCAGTGATGTCATGATTAACGTCTGCAAACTATTCGAGAGGAAGGGCTATCCGACGGTCCGCTCCCTCGCGAAAGGCAACAAGGAGGCAAGAGTCAGAGGGTTCATCCATGGTCTTGGTCATGGAGTCGGCCTTACTATAGGCGAGAGACCCTACCTTTCACTCTATGGAAAGGCACCATTGAAGAAGAACTCGGCAGTCACAGTGGAGCCGGGCCTTTACGACCCCAAGGTTGGCGGCGTCAGAATCGAAGACATTGTGATAGTAGGGTCCCCTTCGGAGAATCTTACTCCTATATCCAAGGATATGGAATTATGATAGTGAATAGGATACTGTAGGTATGGCCGATTGGACAGGGATGCAGCCGAGACCCCGGGTCAAGGTCATATCCTCAGGAGGAGTCGTCTACCGCTGGGAGAACGGCAATCCCATGTTCCTGCTACTTGGAAGTAACAAGAGAGGAGTCCGCTGTCTCCCCAAGGGGCTGATCGAGGAAGATGAGGACGAGGTCACAACGGCCATGCGAGAGGTCAGGGAGGAGACTGGCGTAAGCCGAGTCAAACTACGAGGAAAGGTGGGACAGATCAAGTACCAGTTCGGGTATCGCGCAAAGACGTTCGACAAGACGGTCCACTTCTTCCTCTTCGAGACAGACCAGACAGACTCCAAGGTAGGGACCGAGCATGACTTCGAGGAGTGGCTGCCCTACGACGAGGCATTGCAGAGCCTTTCCTATCCGAACGAGAAAGAGATGCTGTCCAAGGCATGGGCCATGATACAGGCAAAATCAACCCAAGCCAAACTCCAGCCCAGCCCGCCCTGAGACAGGCGTGACGGTCATAAGCAATCATTACGCTTGGGCTGAGTACTCTGGAGGGGTCAGCCGGACTGCCTTCTGCATCCGCTGTCATCCTAGAACACTATCGTATCCACCCGCTCTCCAGCCGAGAAGTTTCCCTACACCTTCGACTAGGTTCGACAACGGAAAGACATTTTCCCTAACCAATTATGAGAAGTCAACAGAACAACCCCGGGCGAATACACGCATGACAAGAACCGCCGAGTCCAGCCTGCGAGTCTACAACACCCTGACCCGAAGCTTGGACCAGTTCCTGCCCATCCATCCGGGACGAGTCAACATGTTCGTATGCGGGCCCACAGTCTATGACTCCAGCCATATCGGCCACGCCAAAACTTACGTTGACTATGACATAATCGCCCGTTATCTCCGGAGGATAGGATACAGCGTCTTCTTTGTCCTCAACATCACCGACATCGATGATAGGATCATCAACAGAGCGAGAGAGACCGGCGAAGATCCGCTTAGGCTCTCCTCGCGGTACGCACAAGCATTCTTCAAGGACATGAAGGACCTCCGCGTCGAGAGCATAAACCTCTACGCCAAAGCGTCCGACTATATCCCCGAGATAATAGACCAAGTCCAGGGTCTCATTGACAAGGGAATTGGCTACCAGATTGCAGGCGGCGTCTACTACGACACGTCGAAGTTTCCTGAATACGGAAAGCTCTCAAGACAAAACCTCGAACAATTGACGGTCCACCGCATAGACCCGGACCCAGACAAACGAAACCCGAGCGATTTTGTCATTTGGAAGAGTCAGAAACCGGGAGAGATTTCCTGGGACAGCCCATGGGGAAAAGGGAGACCGGGTTGGCACATCGAAGACACCGCGATAACGCTGACCCATTTCGGCCCAACCTACGACCTGCACGGCGGAGGAACCGATCTGATCTTTCCCCACCATGAGGCGGAGATCGCACAGGCCGAAGGGCTAACGGGAAAGAACCCCCTCGCGAAATACTGGCTGCACACAGGACTCTTATCGATAAGCGGGCGGGACATGCACAAGTCCCTGGGGAACTTCATCCCGATACAAGAGGCCATTCAAAGGTTCGGAGTCTCGGCTCTCAGAGTACTATACGCCTCCACTCACTATCGAAGCCCTCTGGAATTCACAGAGGAGGCACTGACTCAAGCTGGCAGCTTGGCTCGCCGATTCCGACGAGCCTATGACCAGCTGGAGAGAGTAGCCACTGACTCAGCCAAATCCAAAGCACGGGACCCAGAGGCCATCAAGACGACAGAGGGTATTGAAGGAGAATTCTTTGCTGCGATGGATGACGATTTCAACACTCCAGGCGCCCTCGCCGCATACACCAAACTAGTTGGTATGGCAGAGGAGCATCTCAGATCTCCCAATCCCCGATCCGCCATGGTGCTACTTGAAACAATGAAGGACCTAGGGTCAATCTTGGGAATTCTGGAAGCGGAGTCAGTGCCGAGGGCGAATTTCTCCCAGCTCGTCGAACTGCTAGTATCTCTCCGGGCTGATCTACGCGCAAAACGCGACTATGGCTTGTCCGATCGGATCCGAGAGCAGATGACCAGATTGGGCGTAACTGTCGAAGACGAGAAATAGACTGCCTGACTCCTTTGTCGTCAGCCATGGGAGCTCTGTTTTGCTCTGCCCTTCTGAGGTTTCAGGATGTACTTTGCCTCGTCCAGCTGCTTGAACGAGCCTATGTCGTGGTGGGGCTCCTTGGTGATGAATCCGTAGAACTTTGCGCCCTTTGACAGCAGATGTGGCAGAATATCCGCGGCCAGGTCCTTCCCGAGGGATAGATACTCTAGGAATCCAGGTTCGCAGACGTAGATCCCGATCGATACAGGATAGTCGGAGAGTACCGGCTTCTCAGCAAAATACTGGATCCTCCCGTCTCCGTCGACCTTCCCAACCCCGTAGTCGATCTTGACGCTGGTGCTCAAGGCGATGGTGCAGACCGCTCCACGCGACTTGTGGAACCGTATCATCTCGGACAGGTCCATGTTCGTCAGAACATCGCCATAATACACGACGAACGTCCCATCCACGTGGTCAGCGGCCTCTTTCAACGCCATAGCTGTTCCGAGGCGGGGCGAAATATTGTAGCCGATGCTCACCCCAAACTTCGAACCATCTTCGAGGTGGTTTCTGAAAACCTCCGAGTCCTCATCAGACAATAGCATCATGATGTTCCGGATGCCGTGTCTGGATAGGTACTCCACAACGTAGTCGATGAACGGTTTTCCCGAGATGGGTATCATGCCCTTCGGAACATAGCTCGTCAGAGGCGACAGCCGGGTCCCCGCTCCGCCGGCGAGCACGAAGGCTTTCATGACGCCACTGTCTAGCCGGGCATAGAGGAAGGCTCAGTATAAGTTCTTCACAACTCAGACCCTCTAGAACAGAGCCTGCCTTTGCCAAGTACCATACACAACCGTCTCCCGAAGAATCGAGGCGGAGCACCGTGGTGTCTACCACTTCTGTTAGGTTCGTTTCACATGGCTGTTCGCAGAGAAACTGACCAGTCCCTACGTTTTAGAGTATGAAAAGTAGACAAATTCGTGAGCTGTTCATGGAGGCCAATCTCATTCCAGAAACCGTTCAGAATAGGCACTGATCAGCAATCAGGGAGGGGGGTCCCACGCGGAGGGTTTCGCACGCTTGGTGGCCCGCCACACGGCAACTACGGAAAACAGCCGATAAGCCTGTTCTGCGCGACAAACAGATAAACTCGCTCAAAACAGTTCCAGACAGCTAGAGACCCCCTCCAGGATTTAGAAATAAGAAAATTCCCGCGACACAAACGTGTTGTTTGGAGAACCGATCATCATAGGAATCGCCCAGAACAAGCCCCGATCGCAGATCCAAGGCCACGATTTGACCTCGCGCACTTTTCACGTTGACATGCACGCTGACCTGCACGATACCCAAAACAGCCGACTCACCTATTCCTCGCCACAGACCCGAAACAAAGCCCAGAACCAGTTCAACTGGATGGACCCCTCCTAGAAAATCCCAAAGACGTTGAGTCTCGCGACACAAAAGTGCTTTTCCGAAAGGCAGGAATGTCATAGACGGGGATCAGCGCGATAGAGCCACTACCCAAAGATGGCTCATGGATAGACACGGTTGATGAGCCGTGGAAACGCGATCGCGTCCCTGATATGGTCGAGCTTGCAGACCCAGGAGACGAGCCGTTCAAGGCCCATCCCAAACCCCGAGTGGGGCACACTACCATACTTCCGCAGATCTAGATACCAACCGTAGCTCTTCGGATCCAGTCCCTCCTCCTTCATCCGACCGACAAGAGCATCATACTCCTCAATCCGCTGCCCCCCACCAGTAATCTCGCCATAACCCTCCGGCGCCAGCATATCAACCGACATCGTAACCTCGGGCCTCGACGCGTCCGGCTTGTGATAGAACGCCTTGGCCTTCTTCGGGTATCCCGTCACGAAGAAGGGCCTGTCAAAATGCTCCGTCAACAGCTTCTCTTGCTCATAGCCCAGATCATCACCCCACTTTATCCCAGACTTTTCCCCTCCCATCATCCTGAACGCATCATCATAGGTTATCCTCGGAAAAGGAGGCACCACCCGCCGCAAATCGTCCAGCTTTCTCTCAAACAGTCCCAGCTCATCAGCACAACGCACAATCAACTGTTCCAAGATGTATGACAGCATCTCCTCCTCAACCCGGATAATACCGTCCAGATCACACCAGGGCGCCTCAGCCTCGACATGCCAGTATTCGGTCAGATGCCTCCGGGTACGCGACTTTTCAGCACGAAACGACGGCGCCACCGTGTAGATCCTCCCAACACTGGCAATCAACGCCTCAGCATACAACTGCCAACTCTGGGTAAGGTACGCCTTCTCCTCAAAGTATTTGACCTCAAACAGAGTAGCACCTCCTTCGACAGCCGCCGACGTAAGGATAGGAACCTGAACCTCCAAGAAACCATGAGAGTCAAACCAGGATCTCGCCGCAGACAGGATCACAGCCCGAATCTTCAGAATAGCCCTCATCCTATCGCTACGAACAACCAGGTGGCGTTGATCGAGGAGAAACTCTGGACCATGAAACTTCTTTGCAATGGGAAACTCGTCCAGAGCAGGATACTCGACCCTCCCAGAACCAACCTGTAACTCACGGCCTCCCGGCGCTCGAGCATCAGGCCTAACCAGCCCCTCCAGTTCGACAGTAGACTCGATCCTTGCAGAGAGAAACTCGTCGAAGACCCTATCCTCGACCCCGCCCTTACGGATAGTGGACTGGAAGATGCCTGAACCATCTCTAACTATCAGAAAGATGATGCCGCCGCCGGAACGCTTGTTCTGCAACCATCCCCTCACAAGAACCTGCTTCCCATCCGCCGCACCCGCCAGAATACTCCTGATCAGAACAGCGTCCAAACCCTGCCACCTCGCAACCGGCCCGTGCCTCACCAATCGATTATTTAAGAATCCCAGAAATGGCGCAGTAGCAGAGACGATTGTCGGAGATTCAAGAAAAGACCACCAAGCGGCTGGCCGAGCTAAAGTCCTACTTGGAGAAGAAAGTCGGAGACCATGAAACCGAGATTCGCAGCCTCAAGGCCTTCCTCGAGACGGTAGACAGCCTCCTCGCGGAGAAAAGCTACCGCAAACTTAGACTCCCAGAAACCACAGTTGACGCCAGCCCAGCCCCACCAACGAATCCACCACAGACCATCCGGACGATCAGCGGAGTCCATCTCGCCGACATATTCGTCGAAGGCCACGACATGAGGATAATCCCCTCACGAGAGATCAAGTTCGACGCCAACGCACCACCCCTACGATCCTTCCTAGTCGGAAAAGTCCTCGAACCATTACACGTGAGAGACGAGGAAGCGACCAGGAAGCAGGAGCTCACCCCCGACGAGGTTCTCGCCTACGAGATAGACAGAGAAGGAGCCGTTCTGAAACTGATCCATGTCAAGAACTATGGCGACGAACGCAGACTAAACGAGCTGAAGAACGCCATCCGATGGACGTTCCGAAGAATGTACGAAAAGACCATCGGAACCCAATAATCACCCTATCTAGACACGAGACGCAGAACGACTCTGAAGGTCGCTCAGAGCCATACCAACATAGTCAACCCCATAAGTATGCTGCAGATACTCCCGCAAGGCCAACGCCGATCTAGCCTCAGAAATGAAACCCTCCTTCGGAAACTGGAAACTCTGCGAAGAACCACAAGACCGGCACTTGGCAATCACACTATCATAAATCACACCCCCACTCCTCCCAAAGTCATGATCCACCGGCTCCAGCTGACCACCACAATGACACTGAGTCTTCAACACGGTCGCATAGGTAGCCTGTATCTCTCGAAAATGCTCCTCGGCATCCCTTAGCAGCTGACGCTTCAATTCAGCATACTTCGAGTCACTCGCCATCTCAGGCCTCTCCCTCTCGACCTTGCGAAGGCCGACCTCTAACAGATAGGCCATCGGGTTGTCAGCGGCCATGACAAGAGAACATCTCGACACCCGACAATAGCAGATCGGTACCCCCGCTCCTTCGAGCTGGTTCTAACGATTTTCCAACCTCGCGGAATCAACGCTCTAAGGTCCTCGCAATGCTTCCAACCCACGAAAAATCATCCTGGGATCGCGTAAACCTTAAAAAATGCTCTTTCCCCCGTACTCGCGAATTCTAGATTCAAAATAGAGGCATGAAGTAAAATGTCGGCACAAACAGTCGGAGGGGTCCCCGTACTAATTCTAAAAGAAGGCACGGGACGATCAACTGGAAAGGAAGCTCAGAGAAACAACATAACCGCAGCCAAAGTCGTAGCTGAAACAGTCAGAACCACCCTTGGTCCAAGGGGAATGGACAAGATGCTCGTCAGCACGATAGGCGACGTGACGATAACCAACGATGGCGCCACAATCATGAAGGAACTCGATGTCCAACACCCGGCGGCCAAGATGCTAGTGGAAGTGTCAAAGACCCAGGACAATGAAGTGGGCGACGGGACGACAACCGCTGTTCTGTTGTCGGGCGAGCTTCTGGAAAAGGCCGAGAAACTCCTTGACAAGGATGTCCACCCAACAGTCATTGTGGACGGCTACAAGAAGGCCGCCGAGAAAGCGATCGAGATCCTTGACAAACTATCGATCCCGATAACCGACAAGGACGACGCCACACTCCGACAGGTAGCCATGACTTCCATGTACAGTAAAGGAATCGTCATCGCCAAAGAACACTTCGCCGACATTGCGGTAAAGGCGGTAAAGCAAGTCTCTGAGAAAGTCGACGGAAAGCTAAAGGCCGATATTGATCTCATCAAGATAGTAAAGAAACACGGCCGCGGCCTAGAGGAGACGGAACTCGTCAAAGGGATCGTAATCGACAAGGAGATCTCCCATGCTCAGATGCCTAAGAAGATCGAGACCGCGAAGGTTGCATTACTAAATGCTAAGCTTGAGATTGAAAAGACAGAGTTCGACGCCAAGATAAACATCAACAATCCAGACCAGATGCACCTCTTCATCGAAGAAGAGGAGAAGATGCTGAAAGACATGGTCGCTCAAATCCAGAAGACTGGAGCAAACGTACTCTTCTCCGAGAAAGGAATCGACGATGTTGCACTTCATTATCTAGCAAAGAACGGAATCGCCGCAGTCAAGAACGTAAGCAGCGGAGACCTCGAAAAACTCTCGAAAGCAACGGGCGGGAGAATAATCGCGAGCGTAAAAGACCTGACAAAGGAATCGTTGGGCGACGCCAAACTAGTCGAAGAGGTGAAGATCGGCGAGGACAAGCTCATCTACGTACGAGACGCCAAGAACCCCAAGGCGGTCACCATCGTTGTCCGAGGAGGAACAGAGCATGTTGTCGACGAGGCTGAAAGGTCCTTGCATGACGCGCTCTCAGTTGTGAGAAATGCCATCGAAGATGGAAAGATCGTCGCAGGCGGAGGAGCCCCCGAGGCGGAGCTTGCAAAGAGGCTGCGAGAATACGCTGTTAAAGTGGGTGGACGGGAACAGCTGGCTATCGAGGCGTTTGCGGAGGCGATGGAGGCGGTGCCAACTACCCTTGCTGAGAACGCTGGGCTCGACCCAATTGACATTCTAGTCGAGCTCAGGTCAAAACACGAGAAAGCGGTCAACCCGTGGTTCGGAGTGGATGTTTACTCGGGAGAGATAAAGGACATGAGGAAGCTGAATGTTCTTGAGCCCGTAAGGGTCAAGCAGCAGGTCGTAAAATCTGCGTCAGAAGCCGCTTCAATGATACTCCGGATCGATGATGTAATTGCCTCAAAGTCTGTCGAGAAGGGCGGTCCAGGCGGTGGGAAAGACTTTCCGAAGCCCGGCGGCGACGATGAGTACTAGGGCGAAACCTGAATAGACGTCGTATTGTCTGCGTGGCTCTTCTTCAAAGAGCGCTTTTGTGTCGCGGGGAGCAACTGCTCTTTGGATTTTCTGGAGGGGGTCTCGCTGGTTGAAGCTGATTCTGGCGAGTCTCGCTTTTCTGGGCGCAGAATGGGCTGATCCCGTGTTTTCGTTATCGTGTAGGTCAGCGTGCAGGTCAGCGTGAAAACTGCGCGAGGTCAGATCGCATGCTTGGATTGGCGATCCGAGCTTATACTGAACGAATTTTTGCCGGAAGGGGTCCCATCTTTATCGGAGGGACGTAGAGAGTCTGTGAAGGGTTTCTGGAGAATCGACGAGACTCCCCGAGGGGCCAGAAAGAGATAACAGAATGGAGTAGATAGCAGGAAAAAAAAGGATAATCTTCCAGCACGACTCTCCTAGCCTGCAGAATCTCTAACTTGAATGGGGTTACGAGCCCCCGTGGCGTCCCACAGGTTACCTGTCTGTCCCTTCTTGCATAGATGTCCGTAGAGAGACTGAGGCTTTCGTCTTCGGATTCTAAGCATATCTTCTGCGTCGTGCTGTTCTCAACCATAATATGATCTCTAGGCAGCTCAAGCGTCGAGTAGTTTCTTCCTGATGTTTAGTAGAATGTTTGGTGGCGTCCAGACTGAGAACACCCTAACGTACTTTGGAGACGCGGCCTTTCGGAGTATCCGCGCAGGCCCGGCTTCGAGATAGCCTCTCACGAATGATTCCACATATCCCGTCAAGGCTTCGTTGAATGGAAGCCAATAATGGCCCGAGTAGTATAGGAATTCGGCCACGTCCCAGCTGTAGTCTCCGTTCTCACGTGCCTGCTCGAGATCTACAAGTGTTACTTCTCCTCCGCGATCTACGATGAAATTCTCAGGTTTTGTATCGCCCAGTGCCGCTTCCAGATGATGCGCACCGGCCATGAGAAGCCCGGCAGCATGCGCAGCCCCGACTTCCCTCTGACCGATCTGGCCGGTCTGCGCTATTCTGGGAAGAAGAACCGCGAGTCCATCGCCGGGGATGTAAGAGAAGAGAATGGACCTAGACCTCAAATCTGCTCCCAAGATCTCCGGCACCTTCAGTCCTCTTTTTGACAGGAGATAGTTGAACGCGTATTCTGCTTCCATCCTGCGGCGTCCGGATATGGAGAAACGCACACTTCCTAGACCATAGAGATTCAGCGTGACCCATTTTAGCGAGATCCAGTTTGTGTATCTCTTAGCCACAAATTTCTCACCGTTAACGTCGATTAGGAAGACATCGTTTACGAAGCTGCCGATTCGTCTGATCGAGACTCGCCCCTCAGGACGATAGGTCCGAACGAGTTTCAGAATCTGATCAGTCTCTTCGGGCACCTTGTTCACTCCTTAATCTTCGTCCGTCCGACCGAGATTGGACCAGTCCTCCTAAATATGCTGGACCTAACTCGACCTTCAACATGCGAGAATTGGATCCAAGAACTTCCAGATCTCATCGTGGCAGAGTTTTCATTCTTTTTTCATTAACATCCAAAGAGTCTCCCCATACTCTCTCCGCTCTTCAAGACATCAGACATCATATCTCTAATCACTCAGGACTATGTCGTCCTCACTATGGCCGGGTCGCTCATGATACCGGCGGCACCTGCACCTCCCTACTTTGGAGACTTGCGTTTGAGAAAGATAGATGTTGAGCCGCATACTGCAGTGCTCACATCTAGAGTTGGCGCATCTAGATGTTTCACGCCGATCTCCTCGATGCTCGCGCGGCCGGTCATCAGTCTACTGATCTACTACTTGCTCCTCTTCATGGGCGTCTGTTGGTCCTTCGCCCTAGGCTGCAATCTGGCGGCGGACCCAGCGAAGAGGCACCTTGCGAAAAATGTTCTGTCCGAGAAATTAACGTCAAAGCTTGTTTCATCGAAATCTGGCTCAAAAACTCGGAGTGAAAAATTCGTCGAAGTCTACCCCAAGTTTTCGAGATACTGTTTTTATAGAGTCCGACGTGACAGCAGATTCGGCCATTAAGGTTTGGACAGGGTTCCTTCAGGGATCAAAGGTCTTGACGAGCTTCTGGGCGGAGGATTTCCCGAAGGCAGGTGTATTCTGGTGGTCGGCAGCCCAGGATCAGGTAAGACGACTTTTGCTCTGCAATACCTCTATCATGGAGCGATGCTCGGCGAGACTGGCCTCTACGTTACCCTCGACGAACATCCTGATCTGGTAAAAAAGAACCTCCAGTCATATGATTGGGATATTGACGGAATGGAAAAGAAGGGTAAGCTACTCTTCATTGATGCCAGCGGCCTAAGACGAGCGAAAAGTGGAGAAAGTAGTCTCGTTTCATCCTACGGTTCGCCTACGGTCGACGTATCGGATTTCTCAGAGCTGCTGAAAACCATCAACAAGGTTGTCGAAGGAGAGAATATTCACAGAATTGCACTGGACCCCGTTACCTCGCTGATGCTTCGCTACGTGGAGGAGCTGAAGAGACGTAGGGCAACGGTAGCCTTCTTCGACGCTCTTGCTGATTCAGGCTGTACGTCCCTAATAACAAGCGAACTGAAGACATCTCTCATGGACAGAAGATTCCAGCTTGAAGAATTCCTGTCGCATGGAGTAGTGCTACTGCACTCGCTCTTTCACGAAGGTAACATTGTAAGAGCTGTCCAGATCGAGAAGATGAGAGGAATATCTCACGACACTCAAATCAGGCCTTACCAGTTCGGTGCGACCGGAATAGAAGTTTTTCCAAGAGACAAAGTATTTTGACGAAGCTCACCGTTTCGGTCTCTTCGAATAGAATATTATACCTTTACCATCTTCGATCGTAAAAAGAGCCCAACCTTCCAGGTGCTTACGAGCCCTGAACTTGGCGATCCGAAGCCTTCGCTTCCTACTTCCTGATTCCTCGAACGCTTCCATCTGTACGATACAATCAGATGTATCTTCAAGCTGGCGTTGCACAGTTCCATCAACACCAAGTCCAACCGCGAAGAACGCTTTACCTTGGAGACCTTTGACCTTTGCACCAACTGATTGAACGAAGGAAACGATGCTTTCCGGCCTCGCCTTAGACGCTAACGGGGTTAGCGAGTCGAAATATAGACTGCCGCCCTTGAACGATGGAGAAGGAAACGCGGACGATATCCTAATGCCCAAGGTGGTCAAGTCTCCGATCGACGGTACGAACACCTTCTCGCGTGACTCTTGGCCCGCTTCAGCCGAGTAGCCATCAACGAATGTCAAGAGCCCATTCTGCTCGTAGCCTGAGACGTCGACGCCCATTGTTTTCATGTTTGTTCTGATGCTATTAGGAAAGTCCCCGGTGCTAACGAACACGCACGGTCGTCCATTCCTCAGATCCTCAGCCATCAACTGTTCGAGAAGAAGGGTCTTGCCAGAACCCGTGTTACCTTCAACTGCCACGACGGTACCGCCATCCAATCCCCCTCCTGTCATAGTACTGAAGTGGTCAAACGGAATGAGGTAACTTTTCCTTCGTCTCCTCCGATATAGCATAGCTCCACCGGCTCCGCCCGAGGCGGCAGCTCCGGCGACAACGATGTATGGAATGAGGTTGTAGGGAAAGGGAACATACCCAGGTGGAACTAGACCGAAGCTCGGGCCTTGATAGCTGAACGCGATGTTTCCTTGGACATCTACAATGTCGATCCACACCTGATACGTCCCCTGAGTGGAGTTAGGCGGATAGGACCAAGTCGCAAGGAAGACGTACGGAGGAGGACTAAGCTGGCTGTAAGGCAGGTAGGGCGTCATGTTTTGATCAGCTGGACCCGTAGGCCGATTGTTCTGGTTCTGGTTCACGATTGTCAAATTAACCTTTGAAATGTCAAGTGGTCCGAAGGCTGAGATCACCGATACCTGAATGAGCACAATATTGTTCCCAGAATCGGGATTCAGGCTAAAATAGGTTGTTGGATTCCCGGAATGATCTAATATGGCAACGGGGTTGGGCTGGGGCATCGTCTCGTACTGTGAGAGAACCACTGAAACGTGCGAAGGAACCTGGATGGACCCCCAGTATAGGGTCACGTTTCCGTTTGGAAGTCTGGCGGTAGCATTCAAGGAGAATGATAGTTGAGTTCCATACGTAAGCGGGGGCTGGCCAATCTGCAGCGTGAAGTTGGCAGCATGGAACCCTCGTTGCAGAGTGTGAGGGGTAGGCGATGAGATGTTGTTCCAGAGGGAACCGCCCCCTGGAAGTAGATAGTCAAAGCTTCCAGTTACGGCGACTGGGGCCGTACTTGTGTTGTTGATCCACAGGAAGAACGTCACCGAGCCTGACACGGCTACGGGTGCCAACAGAGGTGACGGCATTATGAAACCTATTCGAGAGCCGGATAAGTTTCCTGAGGCACCGGGCCCTGAGGCAACTGGAAGTGACGTGCTAAGATAGCGTCCGGGAGTTGAGAAGTAGAAAAGACGCGTGTTCTGAGGAGCGGCACTAATCGCGTGGACTGCTGAGGAGGAGACCGAGGCAATTGTCAAAATTACGATTACGAGAAGGGCGGAACAAAGCGGCCTCACACCTTGTCATGAATCTCATCACACTCGAAACTTAAAAGAGTCTTTGGTGGATGATTCTTGAAAGGAGAGGGAGTTCGAGAGAATCTAGACTGTAAATCTGTGAGCTAGGCTTTGCCGATGCGGAATACTGAGGTTCCGCAGTTTGGGCAGACGCCTTTGATGGCTGGTTTGCCGTTCTTGAGCGTGACGTTCTGGGGGTTCTTGATTTCGATATTTGCTTTGCATTTTACGCAGTATGCTTGGGGCATTTCTCGTTCAACTGGGGCGGCGTTCATCCTGTGCTGGTATAATAAACTCACGCAGAGCGCCGAAATCCCTCGTGAGACCGCTGGCGAAATGAGCGGCTTTTCGTCGTCAGACGCTCGTGAGGCTGGTAAAGACAACCTATCGCAGAATTCGCAGTAATATTTAGACTCGTATTGCTCGGATTACCGTAGTATGGCCTTGAAACGGATCATGGTAAGCGTGATGGAGCTGGAGCTTGACTTGGCAGTTTGTCTCTGCGATGATAGAGAGATTTGATGAGGAAGTTCAGTAACGCCGCATTATCGCCTCGTAAGCATCTCGAAACTGCCTTTGAGTAGAATAGGTGCGAACTCTCTGTGCCCATGCTCTTTCGAAGAGGTCCCTCAGGCCTGGGGTTCTCAGCTTGTTCATATCGGCCCTTCTGCTCACCTCCATGAATTGGTCGACTACGCTTGCAAACTCCTCGTAGGTCGGGGGTCTCTGTGGGCTTCCACTCTCTTGCGCTAGCTTCTGGCGCTCCTTAAAGTGTCGAATTGCAGCTCTGACAGACTTGTGAATGGCCTCGTCGATTTTCTCGTCGAACTCATACTGCATTATAGGGTTCCCTCAGTTGCGCTCTTCGCGAAGGCTTGCTTGCACTGTCGATCAGGATATTGGCAAGGATTCCTTTCCTTCACGTATTTCTTGCGAAAAACGTTCTTCCCAAATGTAGCGTTCGTCCCTATGCCGTTATGATAGTCTTGATTGCTGTTCTTGAAGTCTTAGCATACTCCAGGCCCTCTTCTGCTTCTTCTAGTTTGTATCGGTCGCTTATGAGGCTCCCCACGTCGATGCGTTTGTCTGAGACGAGGCGTATCGCTTCATGCATCTCTGGCTCGACGCATGAGTAGCTGGATATTAGCGAGATCTGGCTGGAGAATAATGTGCTGACATCGAGTCGGTGTTGAGCGCCGACCGCGGGAGCGCCGAACAGCAAGACCTTTCCCCCCTTTCGTACTGAGCCGAAGGCTTGGTCGAGGGCTTTTTCGTTGCCTGTGGAGACTAGGGCTAGGTCAGTTCCAGTGCCGGTCATCTTCTTCACTGTCTCTGGAACGTTCTCAGCCTGTGGGTCAAGCGTCTCGTCGGCGCCGAGCCTGCTTCCCATTCTGAGTCTGGATTCTATGATGTCTGTTCCGATTATCTTTCCAGAAGTCCGTTCGCGGAGAATTTGTACTTGAGTTAGGCCTGTTGGACCTAGGCCTACGATGAGGACGTTGTCGTTATCTTTTAGCTTTGCTCTTCGGATTGCTCGTATGCAGCAGGCTGTGGGTTCGATCATGGCTCCCTCTTCGAGGGATAGTTCGTTAGGGAGGTGTATCAGCGCGCCTCTTTCGATGTTGTATCTGGGGACCCGGAATGATTCGGCGATTCCGCATGGATCTATGTTTGTTTTCTTGAATTGTGGGCATAGGGTTGGGTCTCCTCTGAGGCAGCTCGAGCAATTGTAGCAGGGGACGTGGTGGTGGGCGACTACTCTGTCGCCGGGTGCATACTCCTTCGTGTATTCCGGTGCTTGTTGTATTGTTCCGCTGACTTCGTGGCCCAGGATTCCGCCGGGGCCAAGGCGTCCGTCTATCTTTTCCAGGTCTGTGCCGCAGATTCCGCAGGCTTCCATCTTGACGAGGACATCGCCTTTGTCCAGTTGGGGAGTGGGGACTTGTCTAAGCTCGATCTTGTTTGACTCGTTGAGTAGGCATGCTAGCATGGACTGTAGGTGTCGGTATCGGATTTAACGGATTATTTGGGCTAGACGGGTTTCTTCCCTATTGTACAAGGTTTTTGTTTAGACTCTATTCTCTAGGAAGAGTAGGTGACCCATGTATAGTGCGATGAGCGGATGGGGGAGGGTGGGCTAGGTGATGCGGGACTCGAAACAGTCAGTGAAGTTCATGCAGGTATTGGATCGTGGCATTTTTCTGCGGTTGAAGGATCTGTCCCGGAGGCGGGGGGTCACCGTCCAGGAGCTCATTAGAGTGCTTGTGATTCCCGACTGGATGCGGAGGTTTGAGGAGGAGTCGAACCGTCTGGAATCGTTGAGGAGGCATCGCCGGGCCAGGGTTGCGCGTGGGACGAGCGGGCTGGCGGTGGCGAGGGTCCGGGCGGGTCCGAAAAGAGAGACCACGGCTTAGTCTGGCTTCTTCCGACGGTCGTCCGCCTCGGCGGGTCCGCGTCGCGAGAGTCAACGTTTTCGAGACCGTTCGGGAGAGGGTCGCGTCAATTGAAACGGTTCTGGGCGGGTCTCACGGTTCGGGTCCGAGAAACGGTTGCTCAGGCTTTTCGAGGTTGCGAGTTGTCCGCAAGACTCAGCGTTCTGGATGATTCCAATGATGGTCGGTTTCCAAAAGACACGTTTGTGTCGCGGGAATTTTTTTATTTCTAAATCCTGGAGGGGGGTCATTCGCTGTCTGGAACTGTTTTGGACGAGATTATCGGTTTGTCGCGCAGAACGCCGTTATCGGCGTTTTTCAGTAAGTGTTGGTGAGGGCCCTTCAAGCGTGAATAAGGTGTTCAGTGGGACCCCCCTCCCGGATCGCTGATCAGGGCTTATTCTGAACGATTTCTAGAGAGGAATCCCAGGCTTCAGGGGTCTTTGTAGCGAACGACTATCTTGGCGTTCGAAGGCCACGTTCGCGGAATCTTTCTTGTCATGATTGCTCTCGGATGATGCCTAGGAAGTTTTTGAAAACATCGACACCTTTCGGAGTGTGGGACACTTCCGGATGAAACTGGACCCCAAACACATTCCGCGTCTCGTGTCTCATCGCCTGTATCGCGCAATTGTCCGAACCGGCCAGTACGTTGAAGTTCGGGGGCACGACGATCACCTCGTCGTTGTGAGACTCCCACGCGGTGAACGAGGGTTTCAAGCCTTCGAGTATGGCGTCCTCGTCCTCGACCGAGATCTCGACGGGTCCAAACTCGGGCTTACGGGCTAGATTCGTCTTGCCACCGAAGGTGGTGGCCATCAGCTGGTGGGTTACACAGATGCAGAGCATTGGAAGCTTCGTCTCACGCATCAGGTTCGACGCCTCCCTCAACTCCTGAGCCAGACCATCGAGCGATCGGACGCTCTGGGGCCCGCCGCCCATGACGAGCGCGTCAGCACCCATCGCCTCTATCTTCGCCAGGGGCGTCGATGGAGGCATCAGGTGCGAGTCGACACCGAGCTCTTGAAGTCGTCGTGCGATCAGATGGTTGTACTGGCCCTTCACGTAGATGACAGGTACAAAGGTCAAGCCTATTCGAACTCGACGGTCGCGGGCGGTTTGGGAGTGAGGTCATAGTAGACGCGTGACGCGCCTCCCGTCTTCAGTATTGATTCCGCAGCATCTTTGAGGATCTTCCAGGGCACCGATGCGACGGCCGCGGTCATGAAATCGCGGGTCGAGACCGCTCGAATTATGACCGACAGAGCGGGTGCTCCCCTCCTCTCCTTTACCATAACAGCCACGCGGGTCACCTCAGGCGATCTTTCAACAATGCTTACCTGAGCCTGACGGAGCTTGTCAGGCAGCCAGCCGAAAGTCTCGCGACTATCCTCTTTGATTTTTATTCCAGCGAGTCGGCCATAGATCCGATCGTCACCCTTCACTCCTGTAACGCGATCCTCGAAAACATCCACATGGGTCTCAGAGGCGGGAAGGCCTAGAGCCTCTCCGGCGATGTCCTTCAAGTCCTTGAACTCAGGATTCCTGGCAAACCGGTTCTCTATCACCCCGGGGAAGTATTGTTCATAGTTGAACGGGCCAAGTTTCTCTTCCACGATCTTCGTGGCGTGTTTTAGAAGATTCAGCTTGGTCTTCGAGACGCTGCCGATACATCTAACGAGCAGCCCAGGGCCTGGAAACGGTTGTCGGCGGGACATGTCGCTGGGCATGTTCAAGTGGCGTCCGAGAATGCGGACTTGGTCCTTGTACAAGTCAGATAGAGGCTCGATAATTTTGAAGCCGAACGATGAGACCGGATCGATGCCGACCTGCTCAAGCACGTTATGCTGGGTCTTTATTCCGCCTTGAGTCTCGATCCAATCCGGCGCAATCGTGCCCTGAACAACATAGTCACAACCATCCTTCCTAGCCTCTTCGGCCAGAACTTGATAGAAGGTTTCTCTGAACCTCTTCCTCTTCTCCTCGGCACCAGTCTCACCCCTGGTCGCTTCAAGGAACCGACCTCCCGCTCGCACCAGCCTTACCTTGAGGCCTATTGCCGGATCCGCAAGGCACGACTTGACATTTTCCGGCTCCCCAGCCCGCAGGAACCCTGTGTCTATGAAGACCGGGACCAACCTGTCTCCCAAAGCTTTCTTCGCTACGAGCGCCGCTACGGTACTGTCCACTCCACCGGAGACGGCGGCGATGGCCTTGCCCGTGCTGATCGTCTTCTCAAGCCGGGCCGTTTCGACTGTCAGAAAGCTCGAAGGGTGGAATCCTTGGACGGCCACCGACAACCGTTCGCCACTTGCAACATGGCTCGGATGGCCGAATTTATTGTTTATCAACTGCCTTTGACCCCAGGGAGGCGAAGATTTCTTGGTCCTGGAAGCGCCCCAGATAATAGGGCGGGGCACATGGCTCGACAAGGTCGCCTCCGAGATACTTGACCGTGAGAAGAGACTCGGAAGAAACGCAGAGATACTTAGAGTCGAGAGCGGTCTAGGCGCTTCTGGAATTCCCCACATCGGCAACTATAGCGACGCAGCCCGGGCCTATGGGGTCCAGCTCGCTCTTGAGACGCTGGGAGCAAGGGCGGAACTGATCGCGTTCTCGGATGACAAGGACGGATTGAGAAAGGTCCCGGCGGGTCTCCCGAAAACGCTTTCGAAGTACATTGGTTTCCCAGTCTCGAGTATTCCCGACCCGTTTGGCTGTCACGATAGCTACGGCGTCCACATGAGCGGTCTGCTACTGGACGCGCTTGACAAGACGGGCGTCAAGTACCGGAGCATCTCTGGAACCCAGGCCTACAAGGATGGCTTGTTCAATCAGCAGATTGACAAGATCCTCACAAACGCCAGGCGGGTTGGCGAGATAATCAGGGAGACATTGGGCCAGGAGAAATACACAGAGGTTCTCCCGTATTTTCCCGTCTGCCAGAACTGTGGCAGAATCTACACGACTAGGGCTCTAGAATATGTCAGAGAGAGGCATGTCGTCACATACTCCTGCGATGGTATGGAGCTTCGGGGGGAGATGCTCAATGGATGCGGCCACAAAGGAGAGGTCGACGTCTTTTCCGGTGATGGAAAACTGAGCTGGAAGGTCGAATTCGCTGCTCGATGGTCCGGTCTCAAAATTAACTATGAAGCATACGGCAAGGAGCTAATCGATTCCGTCAAGGCGAACGATCGGATAATGGAAGAGATACTCCATGAGCCCTCTCCCTACCATACGCGATACGAGCATTTCCTAGACAAGACTGGCGCCAAGGTTTCGAAGTCGGTCGGGAACGTTCTAGCTCCACAGCTCTGGCTTCGGTACGCCCCTCCCCAGACGCTGCTACTGCTAATGTACAAGAGGAGCGTAGGGTCAAGAGCTATCTGGGTCAAGGATATTCCGACCTACATTGCAGAGCTGGACGAGCTGGAGGACGTCTACTTCGGCCGCAGGGAAGTGAAGGATCCAAGGGAACTCGCGAGGCTTCGGGGATTGTACGAGTACGTCTGGGGGTTATCGCCACCGAAGAGCCCGTCAGTGCATGTGCCCCACAACCTGCTGGTCTATCTCGTCAAAGTGGCTCCGAAGAGCAGGGAGAAAGAGTTCGTACTGGAGAAGCTCCGCGGCTACGGCTACCATTTCGATCCGGAGGACCGCCGCTTTCTAGAAAGGCTTGAACATGCTGCGAACTGGGCCAGGGAGGTGGACACGATTGCCACTCGGACGATTCAGATCCAACCTGATGAGCGGGACGCAATGCTCGAGCTGGCCGGGATCATCAACGCGAGTGACGACGAGAACTATCTACAGAATGCAATATTCACAGTGGCGCGGAAACACAATTTGCAGACGGGGGCTTTCTTCAAAGTACTTTACCGGGTTCTGATCGGCGCGGACTCAGGTCCCAGGCTAGGACCTTACATACTAGCCATGGGTAGAGAAAATGTTGCCGCGGCTCTAGCCGCCGCGGCGAGAACGGCGATCAAGTGACATGGGGACAGTAGCAAGTCAAGAGTTCCTGATCAGAGCCGTCAAGGCCGAAGACATGATTTCTGTCTCCGAACTCGAAAACGCATGCTTCAAGGACCCTTTCCCATCATACTTCCTATCGCAACTAGCCGATGCGAATCCTGACACGTTTCTCGTTGCCTTGGACAGAGGAAGAATCGTCGGATATGCGGTCGTCGACGACTGGACCGACCATCAGCATCTGGTTTCAATAGCCGTGCACCCTGATTCAAGAAGAAAGGGGATTGGACAAGCGTTACTCGACAACTTGACCGAAGGACTGCATGATGGTCCTTTGAGACTAGAGCTTAGGAAGAGCAACAGGTCCGCGCTGGGTCTCTATCTGAAGAACGGATTTCAACAGATAGGCCTGGCTCACAGTTACTACACTGATGGGGAAGACGCGATCCAGATGGAAAAGCTGTTACAAAAGAAAGTGGAGATTCTAACCCCCGCCTGAGTTCTATTTTGGTTCAGTTCAAGTTTGTTGGTGCGTCCAATGAAAGGCGTCTCGCTGATAGTGGGACCCCCGGGGGGAGGGGGGGTAGGGTGAATGACTGTACTGATCCGGGGCGATTTTCGGTTTTCGGTGCCATTTTGAACCGTAAATGCCTTTTTCTGAGGCACGGGAAGCGAGCAGGTACCGCAAGGAAAACGAGCACCTGTCATCGGTAGCCTCTGCATACTGGATGTCCCGAGGCAAGCAACCGTGGGCGAAGCCTAGCTTCCATTGCATCACGCTTTTAGAGAGTTTCTTCGTGAGGTGGAGGGGAAGCCTGGGTGAGTTGCCACGATGAGACCATCTGTGAGGGTCCATGGAAGCCTCGATTGCCATCACTACTGACAAAGGCCTTCGACTAGGACAGCTTAGTTGCTTGGAATGGGTTCGCGCATATTGGCGGGCCGGGTGGGATTCGAACCCACGATTTGCGAACCCTGCTCTGTTGTCATTTGTTTATGGTGCTGGTGCGGGGGTGGGTGCATAGTACAGAAAGACGGCTGATGCGATAAGGACAGTTGGTATGAGGGTCCAGAGCACGCCGAAAATTAGCAGATTTCTCGCTCTCCCTGGGTCCTTATCTCTGTTCACTGCCCACGCGATTATCCCACCTATAATTCCGAAGAAGAGCGGCAACAAGTACCAGGCCCCGCTAACATGCTCCACGGGTTTCATTAAGAGGCACCCGGGGGCGTGATCCCTCTAACTGGTGCACCGCAATTTGGACATACAGTAGCTGGCTCGGCTATCTCTCTGCCGCAGCTCTGGCAAAACATGGCGAGACCACTCGGTCATTCTTAGTTGGATTCGGCTTTTGGCTTTATGGTGTATATAGGCGGCCGGGAACATTAGCTAAAGTTTCATGGTTGAAATGCATGAATCCCGTGTTCCTGGGTCAAACGGTAAGGTTTGCAATCAACAAATGTGTCGGACGATAGCGACCGATGTCAATCTATGGCTACAGAACGACAACCAATAAATAATCTCGGGTCAACGACTCCAAACGAAAACCTTCAGGAGATGCAAATGACATCACTTAGTCGTGCTAGGATTCTGACCGTCGCTCTATTGGTATCCCTGTCTATGGCAGCAGTGGGGATCAGACCTGCAGATGCTAGCCCACCCGGTTTAAAGGCTCACCCGCCGATACTGATTGACGGACCCTACGCGTTCACAAGCGCGAACGGAGTTACCAGTGGAAGTGGCACCGCAAAGGACCCGTACATAATTCAAGGTTGGAGTATCGATGCAAGCACGGCCAACGGAATTGAGATCAGAAACATTCCAAACTACAACCCCAATCCTCCAGCGTACTTTGTCATCAGGAACGTCTTCATTCACTCCAATAACAGCAACAACGGCGTCGTCCTCAACTCGGTCTCGTCACCGCCTTATTGCCCCTTCTCATGCCCCTACAATGGCGTAATAGCCAACAGCACAATTGCACAAACTGCAAATGGAATTTCTATCATCGATAGTAACCAGATCCTCATCTCAAGCGTCACAATCCATAACGCACAGACAGGGGTCAACTGCGTCAACTCCATATTTCTGCAGTTCAACACAGACCTGATTACTGACTCTGGAACGGGAGTCAGTCTCCACTGTGCCGTCACGAACGTATTCTACAACAGGATACTTGACTCAGACAATGGAATAGTCATAGGTAACTATGGAAGTATCGATATCGAGCACAACTACATTGCCAGTCCCAGAGGCGTCGCACTGCTGGGAGGTGGCGATACAATCGTAGCAAACAACCAGATAATCGGTGCAGCCGGCCCCACAGTAGCGCTCTACCAGTACGGCATACACATGATCGCAGCCGACACGACGTCGATCAACAGCAATGATATAACCAACACTGGACCAACACAGTCCCAGAGCGCGCCAGCCGGCATCAAGATAGACGGCTGCCCCACCGATCCAGTCACGGGTCAGACAAACCCCTGCTACACCACGATAACGGGCAACACCCTCTCTGTCGGCAACGCAACAGGAATCGCGGCGTATTCAGCGAACGGCGTACAAGTTTACCACAACAACTTCCTCAAGAACCGAGTCCAAGCCTTCGACCAGACCGGCCAGAACACATGGGACAACGGCTATCCCAGCGGCGGCAACTTCTGGTCAGACTACCCTAGAGTCGACAACTGCAGCGGACCTCAGCAAAACATCTGCCCGAGCCCTGACGGAATAGGCGATACCCCATACGCGTTCAACTATAACCAAGACAACTACCCACTCATGACTCGAGTCCAATAAAGGAGAAACCTCTCAAGGCTCCCAAACTTCTTTTTTAGCAATACCCAGAACTACAATCCACCCGAAAAACGCGAGATACGACTACCTAACGACCAATTAGGGTCTCGAAGCCGGGGGAAAAAATGCAGTTAATCGTCCCAAAATGGGCTGATTAACAACGGTACGTCGTGCGGACAGACGGTTAATACGGTCATTTTTGTCTGGATTAACAACGTCTTGGCTAAGTCTCGATGCACTACGTGCGGTCAATGGTTCGAAAGACAAGGATTTACGAATTTGACTATTAGCCGAGACCTCTACGCGCAATTGATGGCAGGAGCGAGAACGCATGGAAACTCGGGTATCCCGAATTATCTCACGTGGCTCCTCTCAGGGGATCCGGAAAAAACGCCGGTAGTACCGTACTACGGACTAATGAAGTCCAAAACGGGGTTTCTTTCCCGGAAGCGGAAGGTGGCGGGCCGGGTGGGATTCGAACCCACGATTTGCGGCTCCGCAGGCCGCCGTCTTGGTCCTGGCTCGACTACCGGCCCTGAGAAGAGCGACCGATTCCTTTCCTTATAACGCGATCATATCGACCCAGTCTGAAATTCCGCTGGTCACTAGCGACTGTGGAACAGTTTCATATGCCCCGAAAAGAGGAGATCGATAGCCATGTTTACTTGCAACAAGTGTCAGAAGCGCGAATTCCAGATCACCCAATTGTCAGAGATGCGACTGCTCGCTGAGTGTGTGGGATGTGGAGCATCTTTCGTAGTCGATTCGGTAAGCGAGAAGAAATCATGGGTTGAGGCGACAGACCCGAACGACCACTTGGTGTGGAACTGGAAGAATGAGCAATGGGTTCCCGCTAAGCGAGCCTAGAAGCTAGGATCGCTGTTCGATAGGCACGTAGGGCGTCGCGGATGGACCGACATACTCTGTCAACGGGCGGATTATTCTATTATCCGCGTACTGCTCATAGATGTGAGCAATCCACCCCGCAACTCGATTACAGGCAAAGACTGCGGGCATGAGATCTCTCGGAACACCCAACTCGTTAAGGACGACTGCAGCGTAGAACTCGATGTTGGGCCTGAGATGCCGCTTCTCCCAGACATCCTCCTCAAGTCTAAGAGCGATATCAAGCCACTTGCGCTGACCACTTCGCCTCGTCAGATCATCCGCCACGCCCTTCAGGATCACCGCCCTAGGATCAAATGTATGGTAAATGCGATGCCCGAAGCCCATTATCCGGTTGCCCGCTGAAAGCTCATCCTCGACGTACTGGTGAACCCGGTCCAAGCTCCCGATCTTCTCGAGCATCTCCATGACACGCTGATTGGATCCCCCGTGCAGAGGACCTGCAAGAGCTGCGATCGCACTCGTCACAGCCCCCCCAAGGTCGGCAAGAGTCGATGTCGTAACCACGGCAGCGAAGGTGGACGCGTTCATCTCATGGTCAGCGTAGAGGATTGAAATAGTGTCAATGGCGCGCCTCGCAGCCTCGTCTGGCTTCTTTCCGAACAGCCCGTAGAAGAAGCTCGCCGCGTGGTCCAGCCGGGGGTTAGGATTGACCAGAGGTTTCCCTTTACGGACTCTCTGGAATCCAGCTACGATTGTAGGCAGAGTCGCAGTCAGCTCCCGGGCTTTGCGTCTGTTCGCCTCCTCAAACGTCTCGGCTTTCTTGGCGGGATAGGCTGCGATGAACGATGCCGCTGTGCGGGCTACATCCATCGGGTTTGCTGCTTTGGGTATGGTTTTGAGAAGCGACCTTACCTCTCGCGGTAGTGGCCGGTGCTTGGCGAGATTCTTCTTGAAATCTGCCAACTCACGGTGCGTGGGAAGCTTTCCGTTCCACAGTAGGTAGACTACTTCTTCGTATGTGGACTTTTCAGCGAGTTCCTTGATGTCAATACCGCGATATCTCAGAATTCCCTCTTGACCATCAATGAAAGTGATTGCACTCTTCCCGATAACGACGCCCTCGAGACCTCTCTCGATCTCTGTGGTCGCCTGCCCCGACAAGCTTTGAGTCCAGCCGTGACTATCCAGATTCTACTCTTAATTAAGCAATACCAAGATAGAGCAAACAATGAAAGCCTTTTTCAAACCCTAGTTGGTGACCCGGTCCCAGAGATCGACGAATTGCCAGGGAAGACTCATAGAATCGCTGTCCTGCCAGGTGACGGAATTGGCCCAGAGGTCGTCGACGCGACCCTCGCGGTTTTGAAGGCGGTACAGAGAGCTGACGACGTAAGGCTGGAGATGATAAAGGGCGATGCAGGTTTCTACTGTATAGAGAAGTTTGGAACAAATCTTCCCGATAAGACCGTGGAGATGATCAAGAGAACAGATGCCTGCCTGAAGGGTCCCATGACGACTCCCGAGGAGCCAGGATCTCCGCGAAGTGTGGCAGTTACGCTCCGGTCAATGTTCGATCTATATGCTAACGTGCGTCCTGCCCGTAGTCTGCCGAATGTGCCTTCTCTAAAGCCTAACATCGACATGATCGTGGTGCGCGAGAATACGGAGGACCTTTACGTCGGCAAAGAGTTCGAAGTGGCTCCGGGAGTGGGCATCGCGATAAAGATCAACACGAGGCATGCCTCTGAACGGATCGCCAAGTTTGCCTTCGACCTAGCGAAGAAGAGACGGAAGAAACTAGCCTTCGTCCATAAAGCGAACATTCTGAAGATTACCGACGGCATATTCAAGCAGGCTGTACTAGACGTGAGCAGAGGGTATCCGGACGTAGAAGTGGAAGACATCCATGTAGACGCCGCGACCATGCAGTTCATTCGTCGACCTGAGACCTTCGATGTCGTAGTCGCCACTAATCTCTATGGGGACATACTTACCGACGAGGCGGCGGGACTCGTTGGAGGGCTAGGAGTCGCAGCTGGCGGAAACATTGGTGATAGTTACGGCATGTTCGAACCCGCAGGCGGCTCGGCTCCGAAGTACACCGGCCAGAATAAGGTGAACCCTGTCGCCATGATCGAAGCGTCCCGAATGATGCTGGACTTCCTAGGAGAAGAAGGAGCAGCCCAGAAGGTGGAGAAGGCGACCATGCAAGTCTTGGAAGAAGGAAAGGTGTTGACATTTGACCTAGGAGGTTATGCGAAGACCAGCGAGATGGGTGAGGCTATCGCAAAGAAGATTCTCTCGCTGGGTCCTACATTCTCTCTGCAAGCTCAAAGCCCAGCAAGCTGACTACCGACTTGAGCACTGTGCTTGAAGCCTCGACCAACGCGGCTCTCTCCAGCTTCAGTTCCTCGTCCGCCAAATGCGATATGTCGGATTTCTCGTAGAACTCGTGAAACCTCTGAGCGACCTGGTTGGCGTAGAGGCAGAGTAGTGTCGGGTTCAGCTCCTCGGCCGATCTAGCAAAGGTCTCAGGAAACCGCGCTAGCGAGAGAATCAGGTTCTGTTCGACAGGCTCATTGAGTCGGTCGAAAGCCTTGGGTGTCTCCAACTTGCCCAGTTTCTTGAGAATGCCCAGTCCTCGTGTATAGGCGTAGTTGATGAAGGGTGCACTGTTTGCTTCGAAGTTCAATGCTCTGTCCCATACGAAGTTGGTCGATTTCACACCTTCGACCGATAGCATAGCGTACCTGACTGCCGCGATGGAAATGCGCTCTGCGATGCTATCCTTCACGGTGTCGGGTAGGTCAGGTGATCGTTTGTCAACTTCTTCTTTGGCTCGGACGAACGCTTCGTCCAGTAGCTGGTCGAAGGTTACGTATCGTCCCCTTCGAGCCGACATTCTCTGCCCTTCGAGGACAAGTAATCCTATTGGGAAATGGAGGAAATTCATTGCTTCCTTCCGGTGTCCGAGAATCCAGACTGCGACTTTGACCTGTAGCTGTGCGAGCGACTGTTCAACTCCGATCACGTTGATGACCCGTTCCGCCCACTCGAACTTGTAAAGAGTGTAAGCGATGTCGCGGGTTGGGTACAGAGATGTCCCGTCCGACCTTGTTAGTGTCAACGATGCTACCTCGAACGTCGGGGAGAGACCCAGTTTCTCCCGGAGGTCATAGTCCTTCACGGCCTTGCCAACGTCAAGCTCCCAGGACCCACCTTTGCTGTGCGCGAGGCCAGTTTCTTTGAGCCGATCGAGCAGTTCTGGAACCCTTCCAGTCCAGAGCATCTCGCTCTCCCAGTCCCACTGGTCAAAATAAATTCGGGCTCTTCGTAGAGTCTCTTCGAAGCCGGCCAGTACCATCTGGCTGACTCGCCGGATCAACGAGCGAGTCTCCCGTTCTCCTTTCTCGTATTTCCGGATCAAGTCGAGGATGGATTTTTGAGGGTCCGGGTCTTTAGAAATGTGCTCGTTGAGGAGATCGAATTCCTCAGGATACTTGCTTCGAAGCTCTGCGGCTATGCCTACCCATTCGTCAAGCGATTTGGTTACGGCCACGATGTCGATGTCAGAGGCTTTCGTCTTCTTTAGAAGGGCTAGCCGCCTCTTGTTCTCGTCTATCTCTGCGAGAGTTGACGTGATCGAGTATATTCTCCCAATGAATTCGTCGGTCTTCCCCTTCGGTTCGGGCTGTCCAAGTAGTTGGTAGCCATAGGCCATCTGGGCGACCTGTCGTCCGGTGTCGTCAATGTAGAAATGGGTCTGCACGTCGTGTCCTCTCGCTCGAAGAATTCTGGCGAGAGTGTCTCCAAAGATCGAATTCTTCGAGGTGCCGATATGAATTGGTCTTGCTGGATTAGCGCTCGTGTGTTCCACAATTACGCGTTCGGGAGCCTTGGTTTCAAGCAGTCCGTACTCCTTTTCTCTCTGTGTGATCGCGTCTAATGTCAGTTGGGTGAGCCCGAGAAGGTTTGCTTTGAAATTCACGTAGCCTGGTTCAGCCGCCCTTATGGATTCGACTAATTCGAATGGTTCTCCGTTAGGCGCCTCGTCTGCAATCTGTGACGCTACTGTCATCGGTTTTATTTTTTGAATCCGCGCGAGTTCGAACGAGATGGAGCTTGCGAGGTGCCCATATTCTTCGTTTGGGGGTTCTTCAAGCGTGGAGGCGAGGTCGATTTTCGGGAAGACTGTTCCAGCCTTGTTTTGCAGTCTTGAGTAGGCTCCTCTGAGGATGTTCTCGCATTCTCTTCTGAATTGGCCGAAGGGATTCCACCGATTCTCAGCGTCATTGGAATCGACCCTCATCCTCTTTCGACCGAGTCTCTCACGCTGAGAATCTTCTTAATAGCACTCACTCCTGCCGCCTAGGTGCGAACTGCTTGATTGCGGTCGGACTGACTGAAGTTGTCGTGATCTTGCTCGTCTCCGTATTGGCAGGATTCATCGGCGCAATGTTTGGTCTTGGTGGTGGAATCCTGATCATTCCGTTCCTGACACTGGTCGAAGGAGTTCCCGTCCCTCTCGCGGTCGGCGCCAGCATCGTATCGGTCGTGGCCACGTCAAGCTCCTCTGCCGCCACCTATGTCAGAGATCGCCTGACCAACATCCGTCTTGGAATGTTCCTGGAGATTGGGGCGGTTGCTGGAGCGATAACGGGGGCGTTTGTTTCGGTATTTCTTCCCGCTGCAGCACTCTTCATTCTTTTCGGCATGCTACTACTCTACGCGACAACGGTAATGATTAGAAGCCGAAGATTGGACTTCCCCTCGACAGTATTTCCCGACAGAACAGCTACTCTACTCGGCCTTGGTGGGCAATACGAGGAGCATACCAAGAACACTGTTGTGAAGTATGAGGTCACTCGGACCCCTATCACGCTCTTCGTCGCCTACTTTGCCGGAATCGTGTCGGGACTATTGGGCGTCGGTGGAGGAATTATCTACGTGCCCACGATGAACCTGGTCAGCAAAATCCCGGTGAAAGTGGCTTCAGCCACAAGCAACTTTATGATCGGTGTCACCGCCGCGGCAAGCGCCTCAGTCTATCTCTTTCGAGGCGATGTTGATCCTATACTGACCGCCCCCCTAATTATTGGGGTTGCGGGAGGAGCAATTCTTGGAACTCGAATCCTCAAATTGACTCCTCCGACCCGTGTCAAGCTTGCCTTTGGACTGTTGCTCGCTGCAATTTCGATACTGATGATACTCAAAGGTTTCAACATCCCAGTGGTATTGTAGTATTGGACCTGAACCGTCTCATCTCATACTCGCTTAGAATAGGAGTTTTGACGAGTGCGCTGCTGAGCCTAGTTGGACTGACCGCTTGGGTGGCCACGGGCTATCCCAATCTCTCCGCGGTATCGGGATCAGGCGTTACCGGCACGATTGCGTCCGCAGCGAGCGGAAACGCCGCGGGCCTGATCTACCTTGCCGTAGCAGTACTCGTGGCAACTCCTGTTTTTAGAGTAGCATTATCCACCTTCTATTTTGCTCGTGACAAGGACAAGAGATATGTTCTGATAACTCTAGCAGTCTTGTCAATGCTGATGTTCGCCCTCTTTTCGGGAGTTAGCGGTTAGCGGGGACCCTCGTTCATGC
>Ga0209266_1000373_pt1 | contig 35902 bp, 30 predicted proteins | sample GraSoiAngelo_132_FD_185889 | JGI IMG/M metagenome (GOLD analysis project Ga0209266, IMG submission 185889) | Grasslands soil microbial communities from the Angelo Coastal Reserve, California, USA - 14_0929_02_40cm (SPAdes) (version 2) | ecosystem: Environmental > Terrestrial > Soil > Grasslands ...
ATCGGGCGGCCGCTCGCGGACATCGCCGTGTCGGGCGACCGCTACCAGTGGCTGGCGGTCGAGGTGTCGTCGTTCCAGCTGCACGACAGCCCGCACTTCACCCCGGAGATCGGCGTCCTGACCAACCTCGCGCCGGATCATCTGGACCGCTATCCCTCGGTGGACGCGTACTATGCCGATAAGCAGCTGCTGTTCCGCAACGCGACGGCGCGCGACGTGTGGGTCCTGAACGGCGACGACCCGGCGGCGCTGGCGCTTCCGGGACCGGCGCCCGGGCGGCGCGTGCTGTTCTCCCTCGCGCGGCCGGCGGACGGTTGGTACGACGCGCCGGCGCGGCTGCTGCGCCTCGAAGGCGCCGAGCTGCTGCGCCGCGACGAGCTGCGACTGCTCGGGGATCACAACGTGGCGAACGGGCTCGCCGCGGCGCTGGCGGTGCAGGAGGCAGGCGTGTCGCTGGGGCTGATCGCCGAGGGGCTGCGGTCGTTCCGGGCGCTGCCGCACCGCCTCGAGCCGGTGCGGGAAGTGAGCGGCGTGCTGTGGATCAACGACTCCAAGGCGACAAACATCGCCTCGACGGTGGTCGCCGTGGCAGCGATGGACCGCCCGTTCGTCTTGCTGCTCGGAGGACGGCACAAGGGAGAGCCGTACACGCGCCTCGCGCCGCTGCTTCAAGGGAAGTGCCGGCTCGTGATCGCCTTCGGCGAGGCCGGCGCGATCGTGGCCCAGGACCTGGGCGGCAAGGTGCCCCTCGAGCGCGGCACCACGTTCGCGGACGTTATGGCGCGCGCCCGCCGCGCCGCACAGCGGGGGGACGCGGTGCTGCTCTCTCCCGCGTGCTCGAGCTACGACATGTTCAAGAACTACGAGGAGCGGGGGGCGACGTTCCGAACGCTAGTGGAGGCCATGTGAGGTCGGGCAATGGGTGTGCATCCGGGTGGTGTTCCCACGCTGAAGCGTGGGCTCGGCACTGCACTGTGCGAAAGCACACGCGTGTCCTTCAGGACAGTGCGTTGCCGAGCCCAGGCTTCAGCCTGGGAACCCCGAGCGAGCGCGCTCGCCCATGACCGACCGCCGCTGGGAAACCCGGCTGCTGGCGCTCCTGGCCGCCGTGCTGGTGGTGTTCGGGCTCACGGCGGTGTACGGCGCGTCCAGCCTGTTGACGACGGCCGGCGGGCAGGTGGGGTCGGAGTTCGCGCTGCGCCAGGCGCTCGGCGCCCTGGTCGGCGGCATTATCGCGACGCTGCTGGCGCGCTCGAATTATCGGCGCTGGCAGCGCTACGCCTGGCCGATGCTCGGGGTCGCGGCGTTGCTGCTGGTGGTCGTGTTGCTGCCGTTCACCCACGGCATCGCGCCCACGATCAACGGCGGTCGGCGCTGGGTGAATCTGGGCATCGTCACCCTGCAGCCGTCCGAGCTCGCCAAGTTCGCGGTCGTGGTCTGGACGGCGATGCTCGCGGCGAAGAAGGGCGAGCGGATCCGCACCTTCCAACGTGGCCTGTTACCGTTCCTCGTGATCCTCGCGCCGGTCGTCGGGTTGATCTTCCTCGAGCCGAACCTGTCCATGGCATTGCTCGTCGCGATCCTCGCTGGCGTCGTGCTCTTCACGGCGGGAGCCCGGATCGGACACTTCCTCGTGCTGGGCGTCGTGGGCACGCCGCTCGCCTTCGGTGCGGTGGCGAGCGCGCAGTACCGGATCGCCCGGGTGCTCACCTTCCTGGCGCCGGGCAGCGCGCCCGCCGAAGCGACCTGGCAGGTGCACCAGTCGCTCGTGGGGATCGGCGCGGGGCGGCTGTTCGGCGTGGGGTTGGGGCAGGGGCAACAGAAGCTGGGCTACCTCCCGTATGCCTACTCCGATTTCATCTTCTCGACGATCGGCGAGGAGTGGGGGTTCCTCGGGGTAGTGGCCATCCTCGTCCTGTTCGGCACTTTCGTGTGGCTCGGCTTCCGGATCGCGCGGTCCGCCGGCGATCTGTTCGGGCAGCTGCTCGCGGTCGGGCTCACGGCGCTGATCGGGGTGACCGCCGCGCTGCACATCGGCGTGAGCCTGGCGCTGCTGCCGGCGACGGGCATCACGCTGCCGTTCATCTCGTACGGACGCTCGAGCCTGCTCGTGGCGCTCGTCGCGACGGGGGTGCTGATCAGCGTGGGGCGGGGGCGGCGGCGCACCAACGGGCTGGGGTGATCCGGCGCGCATGCGAAGAAGCTCAATGCGGAATGCGGAGTGCGGAATGCGGAGTGTAAGTGGAAGGTCGAGCGTCGCAGCGAAGCTCGCGCTGCCATTCCGCATTCCGCATTCCGCACTCCGCTCTGGGGTGGGGCGGTGAAGGTTTTGCTTGCGGGGGGTGGCACCGGCGGCCATCTCATCCCCGCCCTCGCGCTGGCTCAGGCGCTGCGCGAGGCGGACTCGGGCGTCGAGCCGGTGCTGGTCGGCGCCGAGCGCGGCATCGAGGCCGAGCTGCTGCCGCGCCAGCCGTTCCGTCACCTCCTCCTCCCGATCGAGCCGATCTACCGGCGCGCGTGGTGGCGCAACGCGCGCTGGCTGTTGCTCGCGCCCCGCGTGTGGCGCGATGTGGGGCGGCTGCTGCGCGAGGAGCGGCCCGCGATCGTCATCGGGACAGGGGGCTACGCCGCGGGGCCCATCGTGCTGCGCGCGCAGCGTGCCGGCATCCCCACCGCCATCGTCGAGGAGAACGCGTTCCCCGGGCTCACCACGCGCTGGCTGGCGCGCGCCGCCCGCCAGGTGCATCTCGGGTTCCCCGAGGCGCGCGAGCGGCTGTCGCCCGGCAAGCGCACCGAGGTCTTCACGCTCGGCAATCCGGTTCGGCCTCCCGAGCCTGGAGATCGGAGCGCGGCCCTCGCCGGCCTCGGGCTCGAGCCAAGGCGCCCCAGCGTGCTGGTGTTCGGCGGCAGCCAGGGGGCACGCTCGCTCAACTACGCCGTCGCCGCGGCACTGGAGCGCCGCTTGCTGAGCGACGCGACCGTGCTGTGGGGCACCGGTGGCGCGCACGCGGCGGCGCTCGCGCGCTACGCCGTGCCGGGGCGGGTGGTGGTGCGCGGCTTCTTCGATCCGATGACCGAGCCGTACCGCGCGGCCGATCTCGTCGTGGCGCGCGCCGGCGCCATGACCGTGGCGGAGCTGTGCGCGTGGGGGAAACCGAGCATCCTGGTGCCGCTCCCGACGGCGGCAGCGGATCACCAGACCTACAACGCCCGCGCGCTCGCGGCCGCGGGCGCCGCCATCCATCTCGCCGAGCGGGATCTCTCGGCGCACTCGCTCGCCCAATTGATCACCGAGCTGCTCGGTGACCCCGCCCGGCTCGCCTCCCTCGCCGCCCGGGCCCGGGCCCGGGGGCACCCGGATGCGTCACGAGAGATCGTGTCGAGGATTTTGACACTGGTCCCCTAAATGGGATGCTCTCTTTCGCAAGTTTCGTAGATTCGCTATATTAGCCCCTCACTAATGAACCTGTTTGCAACCGTGGATCCCCGTCCGATCCACTTCATGGGGATCGCCGGAGCGGGGATGAGCGGCTTGGCGCTCCTTGCCAAGCAACAAGGCGTTGCGATAACGGGTTGTGATTCGGACCCCTCGGGAGCCGCCGATTTGGCAGCTTTGGGGGTGGAAATATGGCGGGGGCACGACGCCGAGCACGTGGTTGGAGCGCGGGCGCTCGTGGTCACCGCAGCGGTAGCCGGGGATCACCCGGAGCTGGCGCGAGCACGCGCCCTGGGGGTTCCGGTGGTACGGCGGGCCGACGCCCTCGGCCAGGCCGTCGCCGGCGGGATTGTGGTGGCGGTCGCCGGCACGCACGGCAAGACCACCACGACGGTGATGGTCACGGAGGCGTTGGCGGCCGCCGGGCGAGATCCTACGGGACTCGCCGGCGGCCGTGTCGCTCCGTGGGGCGGGAACGCGCGCATCGGCGGCCGCGAGCTGTTCGTGGTCGAGGCCGACGAATTCGATCGCGCGTTTCTCTCGCTCGCGCCCACGGTGGCGGTCGTAAACAACGTCGAGGCCGACCACCTCGAGTGCTACGGCGGCAGCATCGCCGCGCTCGAGCGAGCGTTCGCGGAGTTTGCGGGGCGGGCGCGCCGGGTGATCGTGGGTGCGGACGACGCGGGAGCGCTGCGGATCGCGGCCGCGGTGCGGGTGCCGGTGTGGCGCGTCGGTCTCGCGGCGGACGCGGACGTGCGGATCGCGGCTCCCGCGTTAGGCGAGCGAGGCTCCGCCGCGCAGGTCGCCCTGCCGGATGGCCGCGTCGTTCGGGTCGCGCTGCAGGTGCCGGGACTGCACAACCTGCGAAACGCGGCGGCGGCAGTCGCCGTGGCCCTGGAGCTGGGAGTCGATCTCGAGCGCTGCATCACGGCGCTCGAACGCTTTACCGGTGTGGCGCGGCGGTTCGAGCGCGTGGGCGAGGCACGCGGGGTGACGGTCGTGGACGACTACGCGCATCACCCCACGGAGGTGCTCGCCACGCTGGCGGCGGCGCGCCAGGCGTTTCCGCGACGGCGCGTGGTGGCGGTGTTCCAGCCCCACCTGTTCTCGCGCACGGCGCTGCACGGCGAAGCGCTGGGGCGCGCGCTGGCGAGTGCGGACGTCGTGGTGGTGGCGCCGATCTATGGAGCACGCGAGCAGCCGCTGCCGGGAGTCACTGCCGAGCTGGTGGTGCGGGGCGCCGAGCGAGCGGGGGCGGCCACGGTGGCGGTGCGGGACCGCGCGGCGCTCGTGGACTTGGTCGCCGAGCGGGTGCGGCCGGGTGACGTGGTGTTCACACTGGGGGCGGGCGACGTCACCCGGGTCGGGCCGGAGCTGCTGCAATACTTGGGGCGGGGAGAAGCGGGGGAACCAGGAAGGGAAAAGGCGCGGTGACCCGATGGCCGCGGTGGCGGCGGCGGACGCTGCTCGCTAGCGCCTGGGTCGTGCTGGTCGCCTTCGGCTGGCGTGCAGCGCCGTTGGCGCTCCGGCACCTCGCGTTCTTCCGCGTGCGGCAGCTCGAGCTCGTGGGCGTGAAAAACCTGGCGCCCGACGTGGTGATCGCGGCGCTGCGACTGGCACCCGACGCGAGCGTGTTCACCGACACGCGGCTGCTGGGCGACCGGCTGCGCGGGCTCGCGGGGGTGGCGGAGGTGCGCGTGGTGCGCCAGCTCCCCGCGGCGCTCCGGGTCGAGCTGCGCGAGGTGGAGCCTGCGGCACTGGCGCCGCGGGGGGGCGGGCCGCGCGGCGGCCCGTTGGTCGCAGTCGATGCGGAGGGCCGCGCGCTGCCGTTCGATCCGGCGCGCACCGGGCTCGACCTGCCGGTGGCGGCGGCGGCGGAGCCCGGGGTCGTGGGGGTGCTGGCGCTGGTCCAGTCGGTGGATCCGGCGCTGTTTCAAACCATCACCAGTGCGCGCGGGTTGGCGCGCGGGGACGTGCTTCTGGACATGGGGCCTCGTCACGTGCTACTGCGACGCGACGCCGGGCCGGAGGTCATTCGGGCCGTGGTGTTGGTCGCGCAGGATCTGGCCGCGAAGGGGCGCCCGTACGTGGAGCTCGACGCCCGATTCGCGAGGCAGGTGCTGGTGCGGCGTAAGGCGTCCGCGGCAGCAGGGGGGGCATGAGCCGGGACCGACAGCTGATCGCCGGGCTCGACCTCGGGAGCACGAAGACCTGCGCCGTGATCGCCGAGGTGGTGGGCGACCTGCCGCGCCTGCCGCTCGCCAAGGTGCTGGGCGTCGGGCTCGCCAAGAACGCCGGCGTGCGGCGCGGCATGGTGCGGGACATCGACGAGACCAGCCGCTCGGTGGTCGCCGCGCTGCGGGATGCCGAGCGGATGGCGGGCGCGAAGGTCGGGGGCGTCACCTGCGGCATCGCCGGCGAGCACGTGTCGGCCCGCACCTCGCCCGGCGTGGTCGCCGTGAGCCGCGAGGAAATCACCGCGGAGGACGTCGCCCGCGTGAACGAGGTGGCGCGGGCCATCTCGCTGGGACGCGACCAGGAGCTGCTGCACGACATCCCGCAGGAGTACGTCGTCGATCAGCAGCACGGCATCTCGGACCCGGTGGGGATGACGGGCACGCGGCTCGAGGTGGAGATGTACCTCGTGACCGTGCAGTCCACCGCCGCGCAGAATCTGCGCAAGGCGGTGCAGCGCGCCGGGTACCGCGTGCTGGATCTCGTGCTCGAGCCGCTGGCGGCGTCGTACGCCGTGCTGACGGAGGACGAGAAGGAGCTGGGCGTCGCGCTGCTCGAAGTCGGGGGTGGCTCGACCGGCGTGACCATCTTCCACGAGGGGAAGATCCGGCACCTGGCGTCGCTCAAGTACGCCGGCGCGCAGGTCACCACCGACGTGGTCCAGGTGCTGGGCGTGACCCAGGCCGACGCGGAGCGGCTGAAAGAGCGACACGGCGTCGCCTACAAGCCGCTGGTCGATCCGTCGGAGATGATCACGCTGCCGTCCACGCCCGGCCAGGGAGCCCGGCAGGCGGCCCGCGAGATGCTGTCGGACATCATCCATCAGCGGCTGGACGAGATCTTCCACCTGGTGGACCGCGAGTTCGAGAAGGCGGGGTACGGGGGCGGGCGGCTGCCGGCGGGCGTGGTGCTGACCGGCGGCACCGCGCATCTGCCGGGGATGGTGGAGCTGGCGCGGGACGTGTTCGCGATGCCGGTGCGCGCGGGCGCCCCGGAGCAGGGGATTTCGGGGCTGGTGGACAGCGTGCAGGCGCCGCGCTACGCGGTGCCGGTGGGGTTGGTGTTGTACGCGGCGCGCAAGGTGGCACAGGGCGCCGCGCCCGGTGGCTCGCTGGTGCAGAGCCCGGGGGTCGAGCGCTGGTTCGCGCCGCTCAAGCGGTGGTTGCAGGACTTCTTCTGATCGGTCACCCGAGGGAGCCATGATCTTCGAGCTCGAAGAGACCGTATCGCAAAACGCGCGCATGAAGGTCGTCGGCGTGGGCGGCGGCGGCGGCAACGCGCTGAACCGCATGGTCGACGAGGGGCTGCAGGGCGTCGAATTCATCTCCGTCAACACCGATGCGCAGGCCTTGCTCAACAACAAGGCCGACGTGAAGGTGCAGATTGGGAAGAAGCTGACGCGCGGCCTCGGGGCGGGCGCGCGACCCGAGATCGGCCGCCAGGCGATCGAGGAGAACCGCGATGAAGTGCTGCACGCCCTCCAGGGCGCCGATCTCGTCTTCGTCACCTGCGGCATGGGCGGCGGCACGGGGACGGGCGCGTCGCCCATCATCGCGCAGATGGCGCGCGATCTCGGGGCCCTCACCATCGGCATTGTGACCAAGCCGTTCCTGTTCGAAGGGCGCAAGCGGATGCGCCAGGCCGAGATGGGCATCGCGGAGATGCGCAAGCACGTCGACACCATGGTCACCGTCCCGAACGAGCGCTTGCTGGCCGTGGTGGGGAAGGGGATACCTTTCCAGGACGCGCTGAAAAAGGCGGATGAGGTGCTGCTGCATGCCACGCAGGGGATCTCGGGGCTCATCACCGTGACGGGCATCGTGAACGTGGACTTCGCGGACGTGCGCACCGTGATGCAGAACGGCGGCGCGTCGATCATGGGCACGGGGATGGGGCGGGGCGAGAACCGCGCCATGGAAGCGGTGCAGCAGGCGATCTCGAGCCCCTTGCTCGACAACATCTCGATCACCGGCGCCACGGGCGTGCTGATCAACATCACCGGCGGCGAAGATCTGACGCTCGGCGAGGTCACCCAGATCTCCGACGTCGTCAAGGACGCGGCGGGCGAGGAGGCCGAGATCATCTTCGGAACGGTGAACGATCCGGCGATGCACGGCGAGATCCGGGTGACCGTGATCGCCACTGGCTTCGACCGGGACAAGGCGGCCGAGACGCCGGGCCGGGCGGCGCCGGGCGTGCTGCCGTTCCGGGAGCGGGTGTCGCGGCCCACCCCCGTGCCGCCGCTGGGCTACGTGAAGCCGGCGGAGCCGGCGCGGCGCGGCGCGCCCCCACCCGCGCCGCCCCCTGACGTCAACGAGCTCGAGATTCCGACCTTCATCCGGAGACAGATGGATTGATGGCGCTTCCTGGGCGGGCGAGCCATTACGTCGCCGCCGGCCTGCTCACGGCCGGCGGTCTGCTCTGGGCCACGCGCGAAGCGTGGCCCTGGCGCCGGCCGCTCACCGCGGCGCCCATCGTCGTGACCGACGCCTATGCCGAGTTCACGGAGACGCTGGGACGGCGCGAGACGCTCGCCGAGGTGCTGGCGCGCGCGGGGATCACGGGGCGCGACTACGCCGGGTTCCTCGCCGCGGCGCAGCACCTGCCGGTGCGCCGGTTGCGGCCCGGGCTCGCGTTCCAGGTGCGCCGCTTGAAGACCGACAGCCTGGCTGAGCGGGTGACCGTGCGGCTGTCGCCCGAGCGGCGCCTCCAGGTGGCGCGCGCCGACGCCGGCTGGGTCGAAACGGTCGAAACGATCCCGTGGACGATCGTGCGCTTGCGGGTCACAGGTGCGATCGAGTCGTCGTTGTACGACGCTTTGGACCGCGCCGTCGCCGACACGTTCCTGCCGGGAGCCGAGCGGCGCGCGCTCGCCTGGGCGATCGCCGACGTGTACGACTGGGAGGTAGACTTCACCCGCGACGTCCGGGCGGGAGATCGGTTCATCGTGCTGTTGGAGCGGCTCGAGTCCCCCGAGGGCGAGCGGCGCTTCGGCCGCATCCTGGCGGCGCGGGTGGATGTGGCGCGGACCCCGAGTTACGCCTTCTACTTCGAGGACAACGCGACGGGGGTCGCGGGCTTCTACGACGATCAAGGACGGTCGCTGCGCCGCGCCTTCTTGCGCGCGCCGCTGGCGTTCCGTCGCATCTCGAGCCGGTTCGGCAGCCGCTTCCATCCGATCCTCCACATGTGGCGCGCCCACGAGGGCGTGGACTTCTCGGCGCCGTACGGCACGCCGGTGCGCGCCACCGCGGACGGTGTGGTGACACGGGTGGGGCGGGAGGAGGGCGGCTACGGCAACCTGATCGAGCTGCGCCACGCGAGCGGCATCCTCACGCGCTACGGCCACCTCTCCGCCTTCGAGCGCGGCCTGCACGTGGGCGAGCGCGTGGAGCAGGGAGAGACGATCGGCTACGTCGGCTCGACCGGCCTGTCGACCGGCCCGCACCTGCATTACGAGTTTCTCGTAGCCGGCCGGCCCACCAACCCGCAACGCAAGGACATGGGATCGGGCACGCCGATCCCGCAGCGCCTCCGCGCCGCGTACGATTCGGTCCGCGTGCAGCTGGTCACTCAGCTCGAGCCGCACGGCTCCCCGCACACCGCTCCGACCGTCGCCGCGCGCGACGATTAGTTTCCTCTACATCCGTGGAGCTCTACCCCGCCGTTGACGTGCAGGGCGGGCGAGTGGTGCGTTTGCGCCAGGGTGAGGCGCAGCGCGCGACCGCCTACGCCGACGATCCCGTGGCCGTGGCGCGCCAGTTCGCGCGCGACGGCGCCCGCTGGGTCCACTTCGTCGATCTGGACCGCGCGCTGGGCCGGGGCGACAACCGTGCGCTCGCGCGCCGCTTCCTGGGTGCGGCGGGCGTGCCGGTCCAGGTGGGCGGCGGCCTGCGCACCGAGGAGGCGATCGACGAGATGCTGGCGTGGGGCGCGACCCGGGTAGTGATCGGGACGAAGGCCGCGACCGATCCGGCGATGGTCGCGCGGCTGCTCGAGCGCCACGGGCCGGAGCGGCTCGCGGTCGGCATCGACGCGAAGGACGGCCGCGTCGCCGTGCGGGGCTGGACCGAGGTGTTCGACCTCACCGCGCCCCAGCTCGCCGAGCGGGTCAAGGCGCAAGGAGCGCGCACGGTGATCTACACCGACGTCGCCCGGGACGGGATGCTGGCCGGGCCGGACGTGGCGGGCGCCCGCGCGATCGCGGCGCTCGGGCTCGATACGATCGCCTCGGGCGGAGTCGCGGCGCTCGACGACCTGCGCGCCATCCGGACCGCCGGGCTCGCGGGGGCCGTCGTGGGACGGGCGCTGTACGAAGGCCGCTTCACCCTCGCCGAGGCACTCCAGTGCGCGGCCGCCTGACGGCCGGGCTCGCGCTGCTGCGCACCACCGGACTCGCTGCCCTCGTGCTGCTGCTGTGGAACCCCGCGACCTGGCGGCGCGACCCGGGGTCCGCCCCACCCCTCGTGCTGCTCGACGCGTCGCTCAGCATGGCGGGCCACGGCGGGCGCTGGCGCGAGGCGCTGGACAGCGCGCGCGCGCTGGCGAAGGGCGGGAGCGAGGGGAGGGGCGTGATCTGGCGCTTCGGGTCCCGCGTGCGCGCCTACGACTCGCTCCCACCGGCCGACGGCGCCACACGGCTCGCCCCGGCGCTCGCGGCCGCGGCGGGCCGCGGCGGGCCGGTCAGCGTCGTGACCGACGGCGCGATCGACGACCTCGCCGACGTCCCGACGGATCTGCTGAGCCGTGCGCGGGTGGTGGTCCTGCCCCGTGCGTCCTTTCGCGACGCGTTCATCGCGTCCGTCGCGGGACCGGCGCGCGTCGCGGCGGGGGATACGATCCGGCTCAAAATCGGCTACGGAACTGCCGGGGATAAGGCCGGGGAAGGGGGAAGGGGGAAGGGGACGCTCGTCGTGAGTCTGGGGAATCGGCGCCTCATGTCGCGTGTTGTTTCGCTTCCTGACAGCGGGATTGTCTCGACTGAGATCACCCTTCCCACTTCCCCCTTCACCGGCCTTTCACGCGCCGGCTGGCAGGCGCTCGAGGTGCGACTGGAGGGTGTTGCCGGCGACTCCGAGCCTCGCGACGACGCCCGCCGGTTCTTGCTGGAAGTGAGTCCCCAGCCCTCGGTCGTGCTGCTCGCGTCGCCGCCCGACTGGGACAGCCGTTTCCTCGCCCGCGCGCTGAGCGACGTGGCGCGCGTGCCGGTGCGCGCCTTCGTGGAATCCGAGCCGGGCGGGGGCGGCTGGCGCGACGCCGCCAGCCTCGCGCCCGTCTCCATCGCTGACGTGACGCGGGTCGTGGCGGGCGCCCGTCTCGTCGTCCGGGCGGGGAACCCCGCGCCGCTCGAGCGGTTTGCGTCCAAGGGCGCCATCCTGAATTGGTCCACGACGCGGGGCCAGGAGGGCGACTGGTACGTGCAGCCGCCCGAGCCGTCCCCGCTCGCCGGCGCGCTCGCCGGCATCGCCTGGGATTCGCTCGCGCCCGCCGCCGCGGTGTCCGATCTCGCTCTCCCCTCCCCCGCCGATAGCGCAGCGGTAGTGGTGCTCACCGCGCGCCTCGCGCGGCGTGGCACCCCGCGCCCCGTGATCGTGCTGTCCGAGCAGGATGGGGCGGGGGGCAGTGCCCGGCGGGCGACCGTCGCCGCGGCAGGGCTGTTTCGCTGGGCGTTCCGCGGCGGTGCGAGCGCGGAGGCGTATCGAGCGCTCGTCGCAGCGCTGGCGGACTGGCTGCTGGGTGGGGGAGAAGGGAGAGGGGAGACGTTCGCTCCGGTGATGCACGAGGTGTCCAACGGGATGCCCGTGGCGTGGCGCTGGGCTGGCGCCGGCTCGCCGCGCGACGTGACCGTGACGCTGACCGCTGCCGGGACCAGCCGAACGGACACGCTCCGCTTCGATGCAACGGGGCGTGCGGAGTTATCGCTGCCGCCGGGCGTGTATTCGTACGGGTCGCCGAGCGGCGCGGAGCGGGGCGTCGTGGCGGTGGAGACGTACTCCGACGAGTGGCGTCCGGCAGCGCCAGTGCTGCACGCTCAGGCGGGCGGCGGCGCGGGACGGCTCGCGAGCGCTCCGCTGCGCGAGCGGTGGTGGCTGTTCGTCGTTGCGATCGCGGCGTTCGCGACCGAGTGGGCGTGGCGCCGCCGACAGGGACTGCCATGAGGCTGTGGGAGCGGGTCGCCCGCGTATTCGGCCGCCGCGACGCGGGCGCGCGTGAGGAAGCCGAGCGCATCTTGCTCGAAGCCGACTTCGGCGTCGCCGCGACGGCGGAGATCCTCGACCAGGTGACGCGCGCCCCCGTCCGAGACGGCGATTTCCAGGCGGCGCTGCAGCAGGCCGTGGCGCGCCTCCTCGCGGCAGCCGCGCCGCCGGGAGGCGATCCGGGAGCGCTGGCGCGCGCACCCGAGCCACCGAGCGTGATCCTCGTGTTCGGGGTGAACGGCGTCGGCAAGACCACCACGATCGCGAAGCTGGCGCACCGGCTCACGCGCGAGCGCCGCAGCGTGCTGCTCGCCGCCGCCGACACGTTCCGGGCCGGGGCCGGCGAGCAGCTCAAGATCTGGGCGGACCGGCTCGCCGTCCCGAGTGTCGGTGGCGCGGGAGGGGCCGACCCGGCGGCCGTGGCGTTCGACGCGGTCGCGGCGGCCCGCGCCCGTGGGGTCGACACGGTACTCGTGGACACGGCGGGCCGCATGCACACCGAGGAGCGGCTGCTCGAGGAGCTCAAGAAAGTCGTGCGCGTGGTCGCGAAGCAGCGGCCCGGCGCCCCGCACGAGTCGCTGCTCGTGTTGGACGGCACGGTGGGCCAGAACGCCGTCCAGCAGGCGCGGGCGTTCGCCGCGGGGCTGTCGCTCACCGGCTTGGTCGTCGCCAAGCTCGACGGCACCGCGAAGGGCGGCAGCGTCGTCGCAGTCCAACGCGCGGTACCGGTCCCGATCCGTTTCATCGGTACCGGGGAGGGGCTCGAAGACCTTGAGGTGTTCGACGCGCAGTCCTACGCCAAGCGCCTGGTAAGCGGGTGAAAGGCCGGGGAAGGGGGAAGGGGGAAGGGGAGTGATGCTGCAGCTCGTGACTTCCGTGAAATACCTCAAAGGCGTGGGACCGAAGCGCGCCGAGGCGCTGGCGCGGCTCGACATCCGCACGGTCGGCGACCTGCTGTATCACGCGCCGCATCGCTACCTGGATGCGACCGCGGTCACGCCGCTGGCGCGCGCGCGCGTAGGACAGGAGGTCAGCTGCGTGGGACAAGTGGTCACGACCGGGGTGCTGCCGACGCGCCGCGGGCTGCGCGTGTTCCGGGCGGTGCTCCGGGACGAGAGCGGCCTGCTCGAGTGCGCCTGGCCGGGCCAGCCCTTCCTCGAGCGACAAATCAAGCAGGGCCAGCTGCTCCTCGTCACCGGCCCGGTGCGCTACTACCACGGGCGCCAGCTCGTCCCCCGGGAGTTCGTCGTACTGGCGGACCAGGGGGAGGCGGGTCCCGACCGCGGCCTGGTGCTGCCGGTGTATCCGGCGACGGAAGGCCTGACGCACCGCCAGATCCGCGGGCTCATCCACCAGCACCTGGACGCTTTGCTGGCGCTCGTCAGCGATCCCCAACCGCCGTGGCTGCGCGCCGCCGTCGGGATTCCCGAGCTGCGCCCGGCGCTCGCCGCCGTGCACCGTCCTCGGGACCTGGACGACGCCGAGGCCGGCCGGCGCCGCCTCGCGTTCGACGAGTTCTTCGACCAGCAGCTCGTGCAGGCGCGCGCGCGCCATCTCGCCAAGCGCGCTCGCGCGGGGATCGCGTTCGCGCTCAAGAAGGAGCTCACCACGCGGCTCAAGGAGCATCTCCCCTTCGAGCTCACGGAAGACCAGCGACGCGCGGTGCGCGAGGTTGCGAACGACATGACGGCGCCGCTCCGCATGCACCGGATGCTGATGGGCGACGTCGGCACCGGCAAGACGGTGGTGGCGCTGTTCGCAATGCTGCTCGCGGTGGAGAACGACTACCAGGCCGCGATCATGGCGCCCACCGAGCTGCTCGCCGAGCAGCACGGTGCGACGCTCACGCGGCTGCTCCAGCCGCTCGAGCTCCGGCCGGAGCTGCTGATCGGCCGGCTGGCGGCGGCGGAGAAGAGCGCCGTGCGGGAACGCATCGCGCGCGGCGCGGCGCGCCTGGTGGTGGGGACGCACGCGTTGATCCAGGAGTCGGTGAAATTTCACCGCCTGGGCCTCGCCGTGGTGGACGAGCAGCACCGCTTCGGCGTGGAGCAGCGCGCCGCGCTCGTGGAGAAGGGGGACGCGCCCGACGTCTTGCTCCTCACGGCGACCCCGATCCCGCGCTCGCTCGCGCTGACGCTGTACGGCGACCTCGACGTGACGGAGCTGCGGGAGCGGCCACCAGGGCGGGGCGCCGTGAAGACCGCCCTGCGCACCGACGCCGCGCGCAACAAGATCTACGAGTTCATCCGCGCCGAGTGCGCCGCGGGGCGTCAGGCGTACGTCATCTATCCCGTGATCGACGAGTCGGAGCGCGCCGACCTGAAAGCGGCGACGACGATGGCCGAAGACCTGCGGCAGGTGTTCGCCGAGTTCCGCGTCGGGCTCGTGCACGGGCGGTTGAGCCCCGACGAGCGGGATGCGACGATGCGCGCGTTCCGTGACAACGCAGTCCAGATTCTCGTCGCGACCAGCGTAATCGAGGTGGGGATCGACGTGGCCAACGCGACGGTGATGCTGATCGAGCACGCGGAGCGCTTCGGGCTCGCGCAGCTGCACCAGCTGCGCGGCCGTGTGGGCCGCGGCGCCGCCGCGAGCCACTGTATCCTGCTCTCGAACGTCCCGCAGGCGGCCACCCGGCTCAAGGCGTTCACCGAGACGACGGACGGCTTCAAGATCGCCGAGCTCGACTTACGGGAGCGCGGCATGGGCGAGCTCGCCGGGGCCCGTCAGTCGGGTGGGGTGCCGTTGCGCTACGCCAACTTCGAGACCGACCTGCCACTGCTCGAGGCGGCGCGCCGCGCGGCGGGAGAGGTCATTGCGCGTGATCCGGCGCTCGCCCGGCCGGAGCATGCGGCGTACCGGGACCGCATCGTGGCGAGGTATGAGAGGGGGTTTGAGTTGTTCCGGGTGGGGTGAAGCGAGTGCGGAATGCGGAGTGTGGAATGCGGAATGTCAGGGTAGGTGTCGTGCCGCATGAGACCAACCCTTTCACTCCGCATTCCGCACTCCACACTCCACACTAGAACGTCACGCGCACCCCCACGCGTGCCCCGCCCGTTCGTACGTCTCCCGACACTTCCAGCGGCGCAAACGGTTTATTCACCGGCCCCCCCGGGTGCCGCGTCACGTCGGCGATGAACAGGCCCGCGGCGACCAGCAGCGTCGCCTGGCCGGCGAGCAGGCGCAGCCGGGCGCGACGGTCGAAGTGGATCGAGGCCTGGTACAGCTGCTCCGCGGCGGGGTTCACGTAGGTACCGTCGCTGCCGAGCAGGCAGTCGTCGTTGTTGGCGCGACACAGGGTGAGCAGCTGGCTGAACTCGCCGTTCGAGCGGCTGTGCTCGTGCGCGCCCATCACCGTGAACGCGACGGCGCTGCCGGTGGCGAGCCATTTGCCCCAGTGAACCGTCGCACGTCCCACGCTCCCCGTTGCACGAGACTGACTTGCGACGTGCGACGTGGGACGTGGAACGCTGTCGCGCTCCTGCGCCGGCAGGCGCGTCGAGGCAAGGAGTGCCAGGCCGCTGAGTAGGCGAACCGTTCGTCTCATCGGTACGCCTGAATGTCGCCGCGGCCGGCGACAATCACCAGCTGCCGGTCCCGCACCAGCGGCGGCTGCTCGATGGGTCCGTCGAGCTCGATGCGCCACAGGATGGCGCCGGATCGCCGGTCGACGAGCAGCACCTCGCCGCTCACGCTCGCGACCAGCACGCCCGACGCGACCGGCATCGGTCCAGCCGTAGCCGTGATGCCCAGCGCGAAGCTGCGCGCCTCGGACGGGCGGTCCCGCGGGACGAGCCACAGCGTACCGTTGCGCGCCAGCACGTACACCGTATCGTGCGCCACGACGGGAGCGCCGAACACCGCGTCCCCGGCCGGCAGGTCCCAGGCCACGCTCAGCGCCGGCAGCTCGATCGCCAGCATCCGGCCGGCGGTCGTTGCGGCGTAGAGCCGCGTGCCGTCGAGCGCCGGCGTCGCGATCACCGCGCCGGGGGTGGGGAGCCGCCCGCGCACCTGGCCCGTGGCGCGCTCCAGCAGGTACACAGTGTCGGCGGTCGTGGCGACGATGACGCCGTCCGCCGAGGGGACGGGGGCCGCGCGGGCCCCGCCGCCCAGCCGCCGGCGCCACGTGACCTTCCCTGCTTCGGTCTCGAGTCGCAGCACGGTGCCGGTCTCGGTCGCCGCGTACAGCGTGTCGCCGTCCAGGGCGAGCGGCGCTACGATGCTCTCGGTCTTGGTGCTCCACACAGTCTGGCCGTCGCGCAGCCGCAGGGCGTAGACGCGCGCGTCGGGCGTCGCTTCGGTCGCGACGTAGATGCGGTCCCCGTCGAGCAGCGGACCGGCATGGATGGTGCCGCCGACCCGGGCGCGCCACAGGGCCTGGCCGGTGGCGCGGTCGACCAGCGCCACGACCCGGTCGGCGACGCCGACCACGATCACGCTCTCTCCCAGGGCGGGACTGCCCCGGACCGCCCGGCCCACGCCGGTGTGCCACAGCGGCCGCGGGTCGGCGTTGAGCGACTCGGCGACGCCGACGTCGTGACGCGGTGTGCCCAGGTACGCGGGCCAGCTCGTCTCCTGGCGCGGCGGGCCGAGTTTCGCGGGCGGCACGTACGGCGTAACACACGCCGTCGCGTTGACAGCCCAAAACCCCGCCACTAGTATGCCGCGCCTATGCCTGACGCTCATCGCATCGAAGCGCTGCCGCGGCTCGTGGGCCAGACGGTCGCCGTGCGGGGCTGGGTCATGACCACGCGCTCGAGCGGCAAGATCGCCTTCGTGGTGCTGCGCGACGGCACGGGCTATCTCCAAGCGGTCCTCTCCAAGAAGGACGTTTCCGACGCCGCCTGGGACGCGTTCGGGAAGCTCACCCAGGAGACATCGGTCGAGGTGACGGGCACGGTGCGCGCCGACCCGCGCGCACCGGGAGGGGGGGGCGTCGAGCTCACGGCCGCCGACCTGATCGAACACAGACACCTGTGGCTGCGCAGCCGGCGCCAGGTGGCGATCGCCCGCGTGCGCCACGAGGTGATCCAAGCGATCCTCGACTTCTTCTACGAGCGCAACTTTGTGCTGGTCGACACGCCGATTCTCACCGGCGCGATCGGCGAAGCCGCGGGGCACCTGTTCGCGACCGAGTACTTCGACCTGGGCACCGCCTACCTGGCGCAGACGGGGCAGCTCTACGTCGAAGCCGCGGCCGCGGCGCTCGGCAAGGTGTACTGCTTCGGGCCCACGTTCCGTGCCGAGAAATCCAAGACGCGACGCCACCTCACCGAATTCTGGATGGTCGAGCCCGAGGTCGCGTGGAACGACTCCGACGACAATATGAAGCTCCAGGAGGAATTCGTCGCCTATATCGTGGCGCGCGCGCTCGAGCGGCGGAAGACCGAGCTGGCTGAGCTGGAGCGGGACACGGCGCTCCTCGAGCGCATCCGGCCGCCGTTTCCCCGGGTTTCCTACACCGACGCGGTGGAAAAGCTCAAGGCGTTGGGGAGTGATATCGCCTGGGGCCAGGACATCGGGGGCGACGAGGAGACGCTGCTCGCCAAACAGTACGACCGCCCGGTGATGGTCTTCAACTACCCTCGCGTGGTGAAGGCTTTCTATATGAAGGAGAACCCCGCCGACCCCCGCACCGTGTTGAACAACGACATGCTGGCGCCGGAGGGGTACGGGGAGATCATCGGCGGGAGCCAGCGCGAGGACGACTACGACAAGCTGCTGGCGCGCATCCGGGCGGAGCACCTTCCCGAGGAGGCGTACAGCTGGTATCTGGATCTTCGGAAGTACGGCACCTTCGCGCACTCCGGGTTCGGTCTCGGGGTCGAGCGGACGGTGGCGTGGATCTGCGGGATCCCGCACGTGCGCGAGGCGATCGCGTTTCCGCGCACGCTGTACAAGTTGTGGCCGTAGATCCTTCGCGCCTGCGGCGCAGATCCTTCGCGCCTGCGGCGCTCAGGATGACAGGCCTCCTCGCCCTGCGAGTGGGAGAGGAATGAAGATATGATGAGGGGAGCATGACCGAGCCTCAGATCTTCGGGACACACGAGCCCAAGACGCTGGACCAGCTGCGCGACGTGGCGAGCCGGGCCGAGCGCGCGGCGCTCATGGCGGACGGGCACTTGGGGTACGTCATGCCCATCGGCGGCGTGGCCGCGTACCGCCACCAGGTGTCGGTGGTGGGCGTGGGGTTCGACATCGCGTGCGGCAACGCCGCGATCCGCACCGACCTGACCCGGGCCCAGCTGGCCCCCCAGCTCTCCGCGCTGGCGGACGGCATTCAGGACGTCATCTCCTTCGGCATCGGGCGGAACAACCGCGCCGACGACGCGCCCAGCGACGACCCGCTGTTCAAGGATCCGGCGTGGGACGCCGTGCCGGGCAAGCACGAGCGCGAGCGGTTGCGCGCCAAGGCGCGCGACCAGCTGGGGACAGTGGGCAGCGGCAACCACTACGTGGACGTCTTTGCCGACGAGGCGGACTGTGTTTGGGTCGGGGTGCATTTCGGCTCGCGCGGCTTCGGCTTCGGCGTGGCGCACGGCTTCCTCGCGCTGGGGCAGAACCGCGCCTGGGGCGAGCACGTCCCCGAGCGCGAGACCCTGCTCGACGTCGCGACGCCGGTGGGCGACGCCTATTGGCAGCTCATGAACCTGGCGGGTCGCTACGCCTACGCCGGCCGCGAGTGGGTGGCGCGCAAGGTGGTGGCGCTACTCGGCGGGCGCGAGGTGGAGCTGGTGCACAACCACCACAACTTCGCCTGGCAGGAAGAGCACGGTGGCGAGCGCTTGTACGTGGTGCGCAAGGGTGCGACCCCTGCGTTCCCGGGCCAGAGGGGCTTCGTCGGCGGGTCGATGGGGGACGACGCGGTGATCATCCAGGGTGTCGCGTCGGACGATCCCGCCGTACGAGAGCTACAGGCGCGCGCGCTGTATTCGACGGTGCATGGCGCGGGCCGGGTGATGAGTCGCACTGCTGCGGCGGGCAAGCGCACACGGCGTGGGCAGGTGATCAAGCCCGGGGTCGTCTCGCGGGAGATGATGCTCGAGTGGGTCGAGCGGAAGCACGTGATCCTGCGCGGCGGGGGCACCGACGAGAGCCCGCACGTGTACCGCCGCCTGCCCGATGTGCTCGCGGCGCAGGGGCCGACCGTCGAGGTGCTGCACGTGCTGCGCCCGCTCATCGTGGTGATGGCGGGGGCGGAGGAGTTCGATCCCTACAAGGATTGAGCCTTCACCTCGTCCCACAGCCGGTCCAGCTCGGCGAGCGTCGCCCGCCCGATCTCGATCCCGCGCCGCTCGGCAAGCTGCTCCACGCTCTCGAACCGCCGCCTGAACTTGTCGTTCGCCTGCTCGAGCGCGGCGCGGGGATCGATCGCCAACTTGCGCGCCAGGTTCACAACGGCGAACAGGAGGTCGCCGATCTCATCCGCGATCGCCTCCCGGCTCCCGGCTCCCGTCTCCCGTTCGAGCTCGACCAGCTCTTCCTTTATCTTCAGCATCGGTCCGCTCGCATCCGGCCAATCGAACCCGACGCCCGCGGCACGCTCCTGCAGCCGGAACGCCATGAGCAGCGGCGGCAGGGCGGGCGGCAAGCCACGAAGCGTACCTCTCCCTTCTCCCCTCTCCCTCTGCTTCACGTGTTCCCAGCCCTCATGGTCCGGCGTCTCGGCGTGCCCAAAGAGCTTCGGATGCCGCCGCCACATCTTCTCTTCGAGCGCACGCGTGACGGACTCGGCGTCAAACGTCTTGCGCTCTTCGCCGATGACGATCTGGAACGCGAGGTGGAGCAGCAGATCGCCGAGCTCGTCGCGCAGGGCCGCGACATCGTCGTGCTTCAGGGCCTGATCGAGCTCGAGCACCTCCTCGACCAGATAAGGGCGGAGGGTCTGCGGCGTTTGCGCGCGGTCCCAGGGGCAGCGGGCCCGCAGGTCGCGCACCAGCGCGAGGGCGCGGGCGAGGGCGGAGTCGGACATGGTACCCTGGAGTTTAACCCCTTTTTCGCCTTGCATTTACACATTACAGCGGGTTAGCTTTCGCGCGCCTGTGAACGTGTCAACGAGTGGGCGCGACGCGCGCGCCTGGGTCGAAGTGGACCTCGCCGCGGTCGTCGAAAACGCCCGCACCGTCGCACGGGTGGCGGGCACACGGCTCCTCCCGGTGGTCAAGGCGAACGCGTACGGGGTGGGAGCCGTTGCTGTTTCCCAGGCGCTGGAAGCCCTCGACCCGTGGGGCTACGGCGTCGCGACCATCGAGGAGGGCGCCGAGCTGCGCGCCGCCGGCATCACGCGCCCCGTGCTCGTTTTCACCCCGGCCCGGGACGACCTGTTCGACGGCTACCGCGCGCAGCAGCTCACGCCGGCCCTGGGAGACGGCCGCACCGTGGCCGACTGGATCGCTCGCGGGGCGCGGGGCGGGGCATTCCACCTCGAGATCGACACCGGGATGGGGCGGTCCGGCGTGCGCTGGGACGAAGTCGAGCCGCTCGCCGATCTCCTCGACACGCCCTATCTCGAGGGCTGCTACACTCAGTTCCACTCGGCCGAGCGCAGCGACGGCTCCGCCGAGCAGCAGCTCGAGCGCTTCCGGCTGGCGGTGGGGCGACTGGCGCGGCGGCCGGCAGTGCTGCACGTCGCCAACAGCGCCGCTGCGCTGAAAGGCCGCACCTTCGCGTTCGACGCCGTGCGCCCCGGCGTCTATCTGTACGGCGGCTCGCCGGGCGAGGGGCTGCCGGAAGGCAAGCCGGTGGTGAGCGTGCGGGCGCGGGTGGTGGCGGTGCGCCGCGTGCGCGCCGGCGACAGCGTGAGCTACAACGCGTCGTGGACTGCGGCGCGCGACACCACCATCGCGACGCTCGGGATCGGCTACGCCGACGGCCTGCGGCGCTCGCTGGGCGCGTCGGGCCGGGCGCAGGTGCTGTTGCGCGGGCGGCCGTGCCCGATCATCGGCCTGGTGACGATGGATCTGATGATGCTGGACGTGGGCGACGGGCCCGCGGCCGTAGGAGATGTGGCGACGCTCGTCGGGTCGGCGGACGGGGGGGGCGGCGCCATCACGCTGGAGCAATTCGCGGCCTGGAGCGGTGAGCTGCAGCGCGAGTTCTTGACCGGACTCGGGCCCCGGCTGCCGCGCATCTACCGGTGAGACGTGCCGCCATCATCGTGCTCGACGGCGTGGGGATCGGGCCGGCACCGGACACCGCGGCCTACGGCGACGCCGGGAGCGACACGCTCGGCAACGTGGCACGCGCCGTGGGTGGCCTCAGGCTCCCCAACCTCGAGCGGCTGGGGCTGGGGCTGTGCCGGCCGCTGCGCGGGCTCAGCGGCAGCATTCGGCCCAGCGCCGCGTACGGCGTGGCGCTGCCCAAGTCCCACGGGAAGGACTCGACCACCGGGCACTGGGAGATCTGCGGCGTGCTGCTCGACAAGCCGTTCCGCACCTACCCGGACGGCTTCCCGACGGCGTTGCTGGACGAATTCGCGCGGCGCACTGGTCGTGGGTATCTGGGCAACCGGGCGGCGTCGGGGACGGCGATCATCGCCGAGCTGGGCGAAGAGCACCAGCGCACCGGGAAGTGGATCGTGTACACCTCGGCGGACTCGGTCTTCCAGGTTGCGGCGCACGAGGAGACGGTGCCGCTCGCCGAGCTGTACCGGGCGTGCGAAGTAGCGCGCGGGATGCTGGTGGGGGAGCACGCCGTGAGCCGGGTGATCGCGCGGCCGTTCGCGGGTCAGCCCGGGGCGTACGAGCGGACGCCGCGCCGTCGGGACTTCTCGATTGAGCCCGTCGGCCCGACGCTGCTCGACCGGCTGGCGGAGGCGGGGATCGAGCGGGTGGGGATCGGGAAGGTCGACGACTTGTTCGCGGGCCGGGGCATCACCAGCGAGCACACGCCGACCAATCGGGACGCTTATCGCCTGATCGAGCAGGCGCTCGACCGGGGCAAGAGCGGGTTCATCTTCGTGAACGTGATCGAGTTCGACCAGACGTGGGGGCACCGCAACGATGTGGCGGGGTTTCATGAGGGGCTGCGGGAGCTCGATGCCTGGATGCCGCGGCTCGAGGGGCGCGTGCGGGAGGACGATCTGATCATCATCACGGCGGACCACGGCAACGATCCGACCACACCGTCCACCGATCACTCGCGGGAAGCGGTGCCGATCCTCGCGCTGGGCCCGCGGGTGCGGGCGCAGCGCCTGGGAGAGCGCCCGACGTTCGCCGATATGGGAGCGACCGTGGCGGAATACTTCGGCGTGGCACGCCTCGCGGCAGGCACCTCCTTCCTGAAGGAGGTGTGGGCGTGAGCGCCGAGCTGGTCCGCGCGGCGCGCGCGGTGCAGCAGCGCGCTTATTGTCCCTACAGCAAGTTCCCGGTCGGCGCGGCGCTGGAGGCGGTAGACGGCCGGGTGTTCGGCGGCTGCAACGTCGAGAGCGCGTCCTACGGTCTCACGATCTGCGCCGAGCGGATGGCGCTCGGCGCGGCCGTCGCCGCGGGGGCGCGCGCATTCAAGCGGATCGTCGTCGCCACCGACGCGGAGCCGCCGGCGTCGCCGTGCGGGGCGTGCCGGCAGCTGCTCGCCGAGTTCGGGCTGGACCTCGAGGTGATCGCGGTGGGGGCGAACAGCGAGCGGCGCTGGACGCTCGCCGCGCTGCTGCCCGACGCGTTCGTGCCGGCGAGCCTCGGTCGATGAGGGCGCTCCGGGCGGCGTGGCTCGCTGCCACGCTCGGGGCTGGGGCGGCGGCGGCGTGCGTCGATCGGGCGACGTCGCCCGCCACATGTCCTGAGTTCTGCCCCAGCGGCGCGATCGACGTCGTGGATGCCGTGCTAGGCACGAGCATCACGCGGGATTCGGCGTTCCGGGGGTATGTGTTCCCCTACCATGCGGTAGCGATGACCGCGACCGACGCGCCGGGCGCAATGGACAGCCGCGCCATCCTGCGCACGTCGGCGCTGGCCAGCGGCTTGGTCCTGAACAGCGGGGACACGACCACGAGCCCGCTCGTGGGCGCGGACTCCATGAAGCTCACGCTCACCATCACGCGGCGCGACACCGCGGCGCACAACCTGACGCTCAAGCTGTACCGCCTGCCGATCACGATCGACTCGACTACGACGTTCGCCGACGTGCAGAGCGCGTTCGCCGACTCGCTCCGGGCGGTCAACGTCGACGCCTTGCTGGCGAAGCCCGGGGGCGTGGACTCCGCGACCGGGGATCAAGCTGCGATCGACACCACCAGCAAGTACCTCAAGGTGACGCTGAAGCTCGACTCGCTGCAGGCGCCCTACGTGCCGGGCGACAGCGGCAAACTGGGCATCGGCGTTCGGGTCGGCGCGGACGCGCCCACGAGCGTCACCTTCTGCACGCGCGAGAATGCGTGCGGCGCAGCCGTCGCCTGGTTCGTGAAGGTCGACTCGATCAAGGGCACCGATACGACGCTCATCCACAAGCAGCTCGCCGCCGTCACGCTGTTCGACAACTTCGTGTTCGATCCCCCGAACCCGCCCCTCGACTCGACGCTCGCCGTGGGCGGCGCCCCGTCGGCGCGCAGCATCCTGCGCGTCACGCTGCCGCGCGCCATCCGCGACTCGTCCCAGATCATCCGGGCCACGCTGATCCTCGTGCCTGCGGTCCCGGTGAAAGGCGCCCCTTCTGACTCGTTCGTGGTGGAGGCGCACACCGTGCTCGCCGACTTCGGCGCCAAGTCCCCCCTCGTGCTCGACGCGACGCGCACCGACACGACGTTCGTCCGGGTGGGCGCGACCGACACTGTGCGCATCGAGGTGACGAACCTGCTACAGTTCTGGACGTCGGACAGTACGCGGCCCGAGGTCATGATGCTGCGGTCCCAGGAAGAAGGCGGGCATGCCGGCGAGATCCGGTTCTATCCGTCCGCGGCCGCGGCGTATCGTCCCGCGCTGCGCATCACGTACGCGCGCCGCTTCCCGTTCGGGATGCCATGACGGCTAGACGGATAGACGGGTGGACGGGTAGGGTGCTCCTGGGAGCAGCGGTGCTCCTATCCGGCTATCCGCCGGTCCGCCTGTCCGCCCAAGATTCCCAGTTCGGGATCCGCGGGCTCGGCACGCCCGGCCGGTTCGAGACGGTGCGGGCGCGTTCGACCGGCGGCGCGTTCGGGCCGTTCGACCCGATGTCGCCGCTGGCGGAGGCGTCGCTCGCGGACCTCCCCCAGCTCACGGCCACGGCGATGGGTGGGACCTCGTACCGCGATGCGGAGGCGGCGGGCGCCACCACTTCGCTCCGCGCCAGCCGGTTCCCGGTGATGGGACTCGCCGGGCCGGTGTTCGGCCGCCTGGTCCTGGGGGGCGGCTTCACTACGTACCTCGACCGGACGTGGGACGTCACACTGCGCGATTCGCTGCTGCTGCGGGGCACGATGCAGCCATACTCGGACGAGCTCACGAGCGACGGAGGCGTCGCCGATCTGCGGCTCGCGGCGGCGCTGCGCGTCGGCTCGCGCTTCGCCCTCGGGGTGGCGCTGCACGTGCTGAGCGGCTCGACCCGCGAGACCGCCGCGCGGATCTTCGACGACACCGCGTACCATGCGATCAAGCAGAGCGACGAGGTCCGCTACGACGGCGTCGGGGTCTCGGGGAGCGCGCTCCTCGACCTGTTGCCGGGGCTGCGCCTCGCCGCCTTCGCGCGCTCCGACAACCGGCTGCGCGCCCGCCTGGGCGACGTCGTTACGACGCAAACGGACCTGCCCAACACTGTGGGTGGTGGCCTGCGGTGGGCGCCGAGCCCGAGCGTGCGCCTCGCGGGAGCGCTCACGCGGCGCACGTGGGCGACCGCCGGCGCTGGTGCGTTTAACACGGTGAGCTGGTCCGCGGGCCTGGAGGTGGGAAGCGGATTCTCGCCGCTCCGGCTCGGCGCGCGCGGCGGGCAGCTGCCGTTCGGCGCGGGCGCGACCGCGCCGACCGAGGTGGGAGTGGCGGCCGGCACGGGCCGGGCGTTCGCGCGCGGTCGCGCGCTGGTCGATGTCGGGCTCGAGCACCTCGAGCGCAAGGGCGGCGGGCTCTCCGAGCGCGTCTGGACGTTCCTGCTGGGCCTCACCGTCCGCCCGTGAACGTCTACTTCCACACCTTCGGCTGCAAGGCGAACCAGTACGACACCGAGCTGGTGCGCCAGGCGTTCGCCGACGAGGGCGCGGTCGTCGTGGACGATCCCGCCGCCGCGGACGTCGCCGTCGTGAATTCCTGCACCGTGACCGCGGAGAGCGAGGCCAAGCTGCGCAGCTTCGTGCGGCGGCTGGCGCGGCGCGGCCCGCGGCTCGAGACCGTGGTGATGGGCTGCGCCGCGGCGCTCGACGACGGGCGGATCGCCGGACTCCAATCAGTGCGGGCCGTGGTGGGCGGGGCGGATCCGCGAGCGGTGCTCTCCGCTGCCGGTGTGTCCTCACCCCCTGTCCCCCTCTCCGTTCCGGAGAGGGGGGACGTCGCGAGTTCCCCCTCTCCCGAAGGGAGAGGGGGTCAGGGGGTGAGGACTGGGACCGCGGGTCAAGGCGCGAGGTCCCGCGGCTGGCTCAAGATCCAGGACGGCTGCGACGAGCACTGCACGTTCTGCGCGACGACGATCGCTCGGGGAGCGAACCGGTCGCGGCCGGTAGCAGAACTGGTGCGGGAAGCAAGGGCGTTGGCGGAGCACCACGCCGAGATTGTGCTCACGGGGGTTCACATCGGGACCTATGGCCAAGACCGGTCCCAAGACGCGGCTGACCCCGGGGCGGCGCCCCGGGGTTCACCAAGGCCTGCCTCTGGCACGGCTGACCCCGGGCCGGTGCCCCGGGGTTCACCAAGCCCGGCCTCTGGCACGGCTGACCCCGGGCCGGTGCCCCGGGGCCGCCCCGGGGGCCAATCGGTTGGGTTGAACCCCGGGCCGTCGGCCCGGGGTCAGCCGAGGCTGGGCCCGCTCCTCGCAGCCCTCATCGCCGCCATCCCCCAGGTCCGCTTTCGGCTCTCCTCTATAGAGGCCACCGAAGTCGACGATACGATCGCGCGGTTGCTCATCGAGGCGCCGCGCAACCTGGCCGCGCATCTGCACGCGCCGCTGCAGTCGGGGTCGAACCGGGTCCTCAAGCGCATGGGCCGGCACTGGTACACGGCGGAGTCGTACCGCGCCCGCATCGAGTGGCTGGCGGAGCGGCTGGGGGGAGTGTTCGGGCTCGGTGCCGACATCATCGCGGGGTTCCCGGGCGAGACCGAAGCGGACCATCGCGCCACCGTCGCGCTCGTGGAGGCCCTGCCGTTCACCTATCTCCACGTCTTCCCGTTCAGCGTACGGCCGGACGCCCCCGCCGCGCAGCTGCGGGAGCAGCTCCCGGCCGGGATGGTGCGCGATCGGGCGCGCGAGCTGCGCGAGCTGGGCGAAGCGAAGCAGCGAGCGTATCGCGCCAGCCGGCTCGGGCAGTCCGCGGACGGTGTCGTGAGCGGCCACCGCGAGGGGAAGATCGAACTGCTGACGCAAGACTACCTTTCGGTCTATCTTCCTATCCCCGAATGGGACGGGTGCCCCCGCTGCGAGGTGACGGTTCGCTAGCCATGCCGCGCATCTACATCGAGACCTACGGCTGCCAGATGAACGTCGCGGACTCCGAGCTGATGTTCGGCGTCCTGGGTCGGGAGGGGTATGTCCGCACCGACGACCCCACCCAGGCGGACGTGCTGCTCGTGAACACCTGCGCGGTGCGCGATCACGCCGAGCAGCGCGTGCTCTCGCGTCTGGGAGAGCTGAAGCAATACAAGCGGCGGGGCGACGTGCTCGGCGTGGTCGGCTGCATGGCGCAGCGCCTCGGGGAGCGGTTGCTCGCGCGCGTGCCGCAGGTGGACCTGGTCATCGGGCCCGACGGCTACCGCGGGCTGCCCGAGCTGATCGCCCGGGCGCGCGGGGGCGAGCGCGCCGCCGAGGTCGAGTTCAAGAGCTGGGAGCACTACGAGGACGTCCCGCCGGTGCGCGCCACCCCGGTGTCGGCGTTCGTGACGGTCCAGCGTGGCTGCGATTATCGGTGCACCTTCTGCATCGTTCCGATGACGCGTGGCCCCGAGCGGAGCCGCAAGTTGGGTGACGTGGTGCGCGAGGTCGAGCGCCTCGCGGCGGGCGGCACGACGGAGGTCACGCTGCTTGGTCAGACGGTCAACAGCTACACGGACGGCGGGCACGACTTCGCCGACCTGCTGCGCGCGGTCGGCGCGGTGCCGGGGCTGCGCCGGCTGCGGTTCACCTCGCCGTACCCCACTGACTTCACCGACCGCGTGCTCGCCGCGCTGGCCGAGACGCCGGTCGTGTGCGAGCACGTGCACCTGCCGGTGCAGAGCGGCAGCTCGCGTGTGCTCAAACGGATGCTGCGACGGTACGACCGCGCCCGCTATCTCGACGTCGTCGCCGCGCTGCGGCGAGCGGTGCCCGGGATCGCTCTCACGACCGACATCATCGTCGGGTTCCCGGGCGAGACGGAGGACGAGTTCTCGGAGACCATCTCGCTCGTCGCGGAAGTGGGGTACGACGACGCCTTTACGTTCAAGTACTCGCCGCGCGACGGGACGCCCGCGACCCGGATGCGGGGCGGCGTCCCGGATGACGTGGCTGGCGAGCGGCTGGAGCGGCTCATCGCCGCGGTGCGCGGTGGGGCGCGCCGCAGGAACGTCGGGCTCGTCGGCACGGCGCACGAAGTGCTGGTCGAGGGCAAGGCGAAGCGCGGCGACCTGCTGCAGGGGCGCACCCGCACCAACAAAGTCGCGCTGTTCCCGGGGTCCGATGCGTGGATCGGGACCTACCGCTCGGTGCGCTTCACCGGTACCACGGGCTCGACGTTCACCGCCTGGCCGCTGGAGCGGGCGGGGGAGCTCGCCGTCGTGGGGTGACGAACGTGGCATGGGAAGTGGTGCAGCGAGACTACGAGAAGCTGCGCGCCCAGTTCCCCCGGTTCTGTGGCTGCGACACCTGTCGCGGCGACGTGCTGGTGTTCGCGCTCAACCGGCTGTCGCCGCACTACGTGTCCACCCGGCAGGGCGAGGTGCTCACGGAGCTGAACCTCCAGACCGACCAGGAGCGGGCCAAGCTCGACGTCATCCTGCTCGAGGCGTTTCGCAAAGTGGCTCTCGCGCCACGCTGCGGGGCGCAGCCGGTGCAGCTGATGTAATCGGTTGAGGCGGCCCTCTCATGCGGCCGCCGATTCTCTGGATCACCGTGGCGTTCGGGGCCGGCTTGGCGAGCGGCCTCGACTTGTTTGTAGTGCGTGGTGCGTGGTACGTGGTTGCCTTCGTAATCGCGGCGGCCCTCTGGCTCGCGCGGCACGCGCCGCTCGGCGCGGCGATGGGGATCATGGGCGTGGCCGGACTGCTGTGGGGCGGGGCCGCGTTGCGGGAGCGTGCCGCGACGTGTGCAGGCCGGTGGACGGCCGGGGAGAGCCGGTTAACGGTCGGTGCAGGCCGGTGGAAAGCCGGGGAAGCGGGGACGCGCGCGGCGATCGTGCGGCTCAGCGATCCGGCGCCGCACTCGGGCGGCCCCGTCGAGGCGGACGTCGTTGCGGGCCCGTGCGGCGGCGCGCTGCGGCTGCGCTGGCCCGACGGCATCCCCGCCGCGGGCGGGACGACGTGGGTAGTCGCGGGGTGGTGGGTCGGGTCGGACGAGCGCGGTGTGCTGGTGGTGCGGCGCGCCAAGCTGCTCGACGCCGAGCCACGGGGACGGGGCGCGTTGCGCGGCCGGCTCGCCGCGCGGAGCTCGGCGCTGTTCGGGCGTCGCGCCCCGATCGTCGACGCGCTCGTGTTCGCGCCCAACGCCGCGCTCGACCCGGAGGTGCGGGAGCGCTACGCCCGCTCGGGGCTGGCGCACATCCTGTCCATTTCGGGGTTGCACGTCGGCTTTCTCGCCGCGTGGCTGGCGTTGATGCTTCGCAAGCTCGGTCTCTCCCCGCGCCACCGGCCGCTCGCCTCCGGCGTGCTGCTGCTCGGTTATCTATGGCTGCTCGGGTTTCCCGCTCCCGCCGCGCGGGCGACGGTGATGCTCGTATTGGACGATGTCGCCCGGCTGCGCCAGCGCGTAGCCGCGCCGCGCGGCGTGATCGCGTTGTCTGCCCTCGCCGTGCTGCTCGTCGATCCCCAGGCGCTGCACTCGGTCGGCGCGTGGCTCTCGGTGACGGCGATCGCCGCCGTAGTGTGGGCCGGACGGGCGACGCTGCGCCACCACTGGAGCGTGCGCGCGCTCGCGCCGGCGGCCGCGGCGACGCTCCTCACCGCACCCATAACCGCCTTTGCGTTCGGCACCGTCGCCCCGATCGGTGTGGTCGCGAACCTGATCGCGATCCCGCTCGGCGCCATCGTCGTGCCCGGGCTCGTGATCTCGCTCGCCCTCTCGTGGGTCGTGCCCGGGCTCGCGGCGCTGCTCGCGGCGGGATCGGGGCTCGGGCTCGCGCTGCTCGATCTCACGGCGCAGGGTGCGGCGGCCGTCCCGGGCGGGCACGTGGTGATGGTCGCCGGGTGGCAGGCCGCGGCCGTCTGGTTGGCCGTCGCGGCGGGGGGCTGGTGGCTATGGAACACGCCGCGACGCCGCTGGCTCATTGCGGCTCGCGTGGCGTTTCTGACCACGGTTTTCGTCGCGACGTCCTTTCGTGACGTCGTCTCTCTCGACGATTGCCGTTGCTTGACTGTATTTTTCCTGGACGTCGGTCAAGGCGATGCGGCGGTCCTCCGTACACCCAACGGCCGCTGGATCGTGATCGATGGGGGGCCGAGGATTCCCGGGAGCGACGCGGGGCGGCGCGTGGTGATCCCGTTTCTGCGGCGGCACGGCGGCCGGCGGCTGGCGCTGGTCGTGGCGACGCACGGCGATGCCGATCACCTGGGCGGGCTACCGGCGGTGGTCGAGGACTTCACGCCCGAGCTGGTGCTCGAGCCCGGCGAGCCGCTTGGCCGCCCGTTGTACCTCGAGTTTCTCGCGGCGGTTGAGGGGTCGGGGGCGCGCTGGCACCCGGCGCGCACGGGCGACCGGGTCGAAGTGGACGGCGTCGTGCTCGAGGTGCTGAGCCCGGATAGTCTGTGGATGACGCTGCCGCTCGACGTCAACGAGCACGGGGTGGTGGCGCGGGTGACGTTCGGCGGCACCCGGTTGCTGTTCCAGGCCGACGCGGGGCTGCCGGTGGAGGGTCACCTCGCGGGGCGGGTCGGGCGGGTGGAGCTGCTCAAGGTCGGGCATCACGGCTCGCTGAGCGCGACGTCGGACGCGTGGCTCGGGGAGCTGCGGCCGCGCGAGGCGGTGATCAGCGTGGGCGCGCACAATCATTACGGCCATCCGGCCCCCGAGGTGCTCGGCCGGCTGAGGCGTTGGGGCAGTGAGATTTTCCGAACGGACCAGGTGGGCACTATCACCTTCACGACTGATGGCCAGCGTGCACACATCGACCTCCGTCATCACGATTGAGCGCTTCATCATGGAGCAGGAGCGGCTCCACCCGGAAGCGACGGGGGAGCTGTCCAACCTGCTGTACGACTTGTGCCTCGCGGCGAAGATCATCTCCCGTCACGTGCGCCGCGCCGGTCTCACCGACATCCTCGGCGCCGCGGGGGCGGTGAATGTTTCGGGTGACCTGCAGCAGAAGCTCGACCTGTTCGCGCGCGACACCGTGCGCCACGCCGTGCAACACACCGGCCGGGTGTGCATCGTCGCGTCGGAGGAGGACGAGGAGCCGATGCTCTGCCCCCAGACGTCGCGCCGCGGCAAGTATGTGATCCTGTACGATCCGCTCGACGGCTCCAGCAACATCGACGTCAACGTGTCGATCGGGACGATCTTCTCGATCCACCGCCGCGTCACCAGCCCCAAGAGCGAGCCCGGTCTGGCCGATTGCCTGCAGGTGGGGAAGAAGCAGGTCGCCGCGGGCTACATCCTGTACGGCTCGAGCACGATGCTGGTCTACACGACGGGCCAGGGGGTGCACGGGTTCACGCTCGATCCTACGATCGGCGAGTTTCTGCTGTCGCACCCCGACATCCGCACGCCCGCGGTGGGGAAGTATTACAGCGTGAACGAGAGCAACTGGAACCGCTGGACGCCGGCCGTGCAGCGGGTGGTGGCGGCGTTCAAGAACGGCGACGGCCGCATGCAGGCCAAGAACGCGCGCTACATCGGGTCGCTCGTCGCCGATTTCCACCGCAACCTGATCTCGGGCGGCGTGTTTCTATATCCCGGGGACACCCGGTCGGCCGAGGGCAAGCTGCGCCTGTTGTACGAGGCGGCGCCGCTGGCGCTGGTGGTAGAGCAGGCGGGGGGGCTCGCGACCGACGGCCGCCGGCCGATTCTCGACCTCGTGCCTCAGCACCTGCACCAGAAGACGCCGTTCATCGTCGGCAGCAAGACTGACGTCGACTTCGCTATCGAGATCCTCGCCGCCGAGGGCGTGCCCGCGTGAGTGAGCGGTCGCCGGTGTACGGGCCCGGGGACTGGCGCGGCGATGCTACGCGCGACCTGGGGGCGCCGGGGACGTTTCCCTTCACCCGCGGCGTGCACCCCACGATGTATCGGGGGAAGCTGTGGACCATGCGGCAGTACGCCGGGTTCGGCACCGCCGAGGAGACCAACGCGCGGTTCCGGCACCTGCTCGCCGCGGGTCAGACTGGGTTGTCCGTCGCGTTCGATCTCCCCACCCAGATGGGCTACGACTCGGACCATCCCATGGCCGAGGGCGAGGTCGGTCGTGCCGGGGTGGCGATCGACACGGTGGACGACCTGGAGCGCCTGTTCCACGACATCCCGCTCGACCAGGTGTCCACCTCGATGACCATCAACGCCACGGCGCCGGTGCTGCTCGCGATGTACGTCGTCGTGGGGGAAGAGCAGGGGGTGTCGCGCGCCCAGCTGCAGGGGACCGTGCAGAACGACATCCTCAAGGAGTTCATCGCGCGCGGCACGTACATCTATCCGATCGAGCCGTCGCTGCGGCTGGCGATCGACGTGTGCCGGTTCGTGCATGCCGAGGGGATGAGCTTCAACCCCATCTCGATCTCCGGTTACCACATGCGCGAGGCGGGGGCAACGGCGGTGCAGGAAGTCGCCTTCACGTTCGCAGACGGGCTCGAGTACGTGCGGCGCGCGGTGGCGCTGGGGCTCGACGTGAACGAGCTGGCGGCGCGCCTGTCATTCTTTTTCGCCGCGTTCACCGACCTATTCGAGGAGGTCGCCAAGTTTCGGGCGGCGCGGCGGCTGTGGGCGCGCTTGATGAAGGAGAATTTTGGCGCGGCAGATTCCGCTTGCCGGCTGCGGTTTCACACGCAGACCGGCGGCTCGACGCTCACCGCGCAGCAGCCCAAGAACAACGTCGTGCGAGTGGCGATCCAGGCGCTGGCGGCCGTGCTGGGTGGCACTCAGTCGCTCCACACCAATGCGTACGACGAGGCGTTGGCGCTGCCCACCGAGCAGAGCGCTACGCTCGCGCTCCGCACGCAGCAGCTGCTCGCCCATGAGACCGGTGTGCCCGAGGTCGTCGACCCCGCCGGCGGGAGCTGGTACATCGAAGCGCTCACGGAGCGGATCGAGCGCGAGGCGCGGGCGCTGCTCGAGGAAGTCGAGGCGGGTGGCGGCGCCGCGCGCGCGATCGAGCGCGGCTTCTTTCAGCAGGCGATCGCGGCGAGCGCATACCAGCAGCAGAAGGCCATCGAGTCGGCGGGCGCCGTGGTCGTGGGGGTGAACGAGTACGCCGACGATCAGACCATCCCGTCCGTGCCGGCGCCCGACTACCGGGCGCTGGCGGTGGCGCAGCGGAAACGACTGGGGGAGCTGCGGGGGAAGCGGGAAGGGGGAAGGGTAAAACGCGGGTTGGGAGCGCTGGAGGCGGCTGCGCGCGATGCCGCCGTGCCCCTCATGGAGCCGATCATCGACGCCGTGCGAGCGCGGGCGACGGTGGGGGAGATTTCGGACGTGTTGCGCGGGGTGTGGGGGGAGTACAGGCCGGTGTAACGGCTGGTGAAAGGCCGGTGCGAAGGCCAGTTGGAGACCGGGTGCCGCCGAGGAGATTCATTCCATTCCGACTATGCAGTGTCGCGCCATCCTGTTCGATCTGGATGGCGTACTCGTCGATTCGCGCGAGTGCATCGAGCTCATCTGGCACGCGTGGGCCGCCGAGCGCGGGCTCGATCCCGCGGATTTCCTGCGGGTGGCGCATGGGCGGCGTATTGCCGAGACTTTGCGGCTCGTCGCTCCCCAGCTCGACGCGGTGGCCGAGGCGGCCGTCTTGGACGCCATGGAGGAGGTCGAGACCCGGGGCTTGCGGGCGGTGCCCGGCGCAGCGGCGCTGCTGCGGCAGCTGAGCGAGGTGCAGCGCGCCATCGTCACGTCGGGGAGTCACGGCGTTGCGACGCTTCGTCTGCGTACTGCGGGGCTGCCGATCCCGGGGGTGTTCGTCACGGCCGGCGACGTCATGCAGGGTAAGCCGCATCCGGAGGGGTACTTGCTTGCCGCCGGTCGCCTGGGCGTGGCGCCGGCTGACTGTGTCGTGCTCGAGGATTCGCCCCCCGGTGTCGCCGCCGGGAAGGCCGCCGGAATGCGGGTGATCGCGCTGCTCACGACGTACGCGGCGGCGGCGCTGTCGGGCGCGGACGCGTGCTTGAGCTCGCTCGCGGATCTGCGGGTCCGCCAGTCCGGGCCTCCGTCAACCGATCTCACAGTCGATTTCTGAGGCAGTCCGGAGACCCGCGGCAGCGCGCGTTCCGTCGCAATTTTTCGCCCTTGCCAACCGAATCGTTCACCGTAGGGTGAGAGATGCCCGACGCTCCTGTGCCTGCCCCGTCGCCGGCTCCAGGGCCGAGCACCCTCTTGGGCCGGCTGCGCGCCGCACTGCGGGCGCGCCATTACAGTCCTCGGACGGAGCAGGCGTACGTCGCGTGGGTGCGGCGCTACGTCCAGTTTCACGGTCGCCGGCATCCCGCGACGATGGGCGCGACCGAGGTGCAGGCCTTTCTCACTCATCTTGCCGAGCGGGGGCAGGTCAGCGCGTCCACGCAAAACCAGGCCGCCGCGGCGTTGCTGTTCTTGTACGAGGCCGTGTTGGGTCGCCGGCTCGCCGTCGCGCCGGACGGAGTCGTTCATGCGAAGGAGGGCCATCGCCTTCCCGTTGTGCTCACGCGGGACGAGGTCCGCGCGGTGTTGCGCGAGCTGCGCGGCGTGTCGCAGCTCGTGGCGTTGTTGTTGTACGGATCGGGGTTGCGGCTGCTCGAGTGTTTGCGGTTGCGGGTCAAGGACGTCGATTTCGGGCGGGGCGAGATTCGGGTGCGGTGGGGGAAGGGCGGGGTGGACCGGGTGACGCCGTTACCGGTTGCCGTCCGCCCCGCGCTGGCAGAGCATCTGGCGCGGTGGCGGGCGCGTCACGCGCGGGAGGTCCCCGCCGGTGGTGGGCGAGTGCTGTTGCCCGACGCCTTCGAGCGCAAGGCGGCTGGCGCGGCCGCCGAGTGGGCGTGGCAGTGGGTGTTTCCTGCGGCGCGGAGCTATGCCCGTGCTGGAAGCGGCGAGTTGCGGCGCCATCACGTCCACGCCTCGGCGGTGCAGCGGGCGGTGAAGGAGGCCGTGCGTCGGGCCGGCATCGCGAAGCGGGCGACCTGTCACACCCTGCGCCACTCGTTCGCCACGCATCTCCTGGAGGCGGGCTACGACATCCGGACCGTGCAGGAGCTACTAGGTCATCGAGACGTACGGACCACGATGATCTATACCCACGTCCTGAACCGCGGCGGCTTGGGGGTGCGGAGTCCGGCGGACATGCTCTCGTAGGCCCCGCCCCGTCCCACGGGCCGTCGCATTCGGCGTCTTAGGCTGCGAGCGTCTTAGGCTGCGAGCCTTGCAGCGTTTGTGCGGGACTGATGACCCCCGCCTCGGCTGGCCACGGCGGCGCTAGTCATAGGGTTGGCGCGGGGCAGGGCCGGCGGGCGGCGAACACCTTAGATTGCGAATCCGGACACCTGTTGGACCGAGCACTAGCAACCCAATGTATAGTTAGGCGGCTACGACCATGCCTTCAAGTGAAGAGCGAGCTGAGCGAGGCCGGGCCTACATCGCCGACATTCTTCGGCGCCATTGGGATCCAATCGGCATCACAAATAACCCGGCCGTTCAAGGCGAGTACGACGCATATGTCGCGGGCGTCTATCGTCTTATCGCCGCTGGTGCGACTACGCGCCAGATCGCTGAGCATCTCGTCCAAATCGAAACCGACAGCCTCGGCTTCGTAGACACCGATCCCAAGATGCTCATCCCCGTCGCCGAGAAGCTCCTCAAGCTAAACCTTCAGTTGCCGCCCAATGAGCCAGCCGCCTAACAAGCGCTTGAAGCTGCCGGGCGCGCGCAAGTAGGGAAGAATTGCGTTGCCTCGCCGGCGAGCCTTCTTCTCTGCTGTTCCACCACCTTGCGCCCGCGGCCATTGCGCCCGCAGCTTAAGCGCGATCCGTTAGGCAGCATCACACATCATGACGCGACCGGCGACACGAGTAAGAATTGAGTACGAGGACCAGAACGAGGCGTTCTCTCGGTGCCTTCCTGCCACCGGTGGCCTCGTTCGGCGTCTGAACGCGGACAACGATCCCCGACCCTGGTGGGTCGTCGCGCTCGACGAACCTATCGAGTACCAACTCAAAGTCGGGGAACCGTTCCAATACCGACTCGTGACCGCTCGCGAACTCGTTATTGGGAGCAGGGCACGTGATCAGGAGGTCGGCGAACACCAAGCGGCTGCTGTCCACATCCTGCTGCCGCTCAGCGACGAGGCCACGGTCGGCGACCGTCTACGCAAGTCGGACTTCTACCACGCCGCCTGGGGAGTGTGTCATAGGGAGGATGCTGCCTAACAAGCGCTTGAAGCTGTCGGGCGGTGATCGCTTTAACGGAATCGGAGTGTTGTGCCCCTGGCGGGGCACGGGACGTTCGTCCACTACTCTTGCGCCGGCGAGCGAGTCGCCCGCAGCTTAAGCGCGATCCGTTAGGCGGCCTGCGCCCCCGCTCCAAACGTGCGCTTGAGGCCTTCAGGAGATCTTCCCCATGGCCGGAC